>Ga0307507_10005176_pt1 | contig 21811 bp, 3 predicted proteins | sample 7_EM_MG_FD_207223 | JGI IMG/M metagenome (GOLD analysis project Ga0307507, IMG submission 207223) | Populus trichocarpa ectomycorrhiza microbial communities from riparian zone in the Pacific Northwest, United States - 7_EM | ecosystem: Host-associated > Plants > Roots > Unclassified | place... | reverse complement strand
AATGGCGCAGAGCTAATAGACCTAAGCGGTACTAAAGAAACCTAAAGGTGGGAAAAGAAACTATAGAAACCTAGAGGTTAAGGATTAAGTAATTAAAGGACCTAGGAGCAGAGGCTAAACTAGGGATCTTAATAGTAGAAGACGTTTAGGCGGACTCCATAGCAAGAAAAATAGTTTAAAGATAGAGCTTATATAAATTACGGAAAACAAGGTCATTTTGCTAGAGACTATAGAGGTAGTTAGAGTAACTATATGGTAAAGGGAACTAGGCTAGCAGACGGTATATATATATAGAGGGACGACGGTGCACTACGAGGAATAAAAGAATATTTAATTAACAGTTTTATGTATTGTTACAACAACGTATACTAAATTTATAAGGACGCTAAGTACGGCGCAAGCTATTAGCTATAGGAGCTATTATTATCTAAGTTTAGAGGAACCAATAAACCAGCTTATAGATTAGACATTAAAGACGACAAGTTTAATATAGGCAAAGCATTTACTAATAATAAGGCAATAAAGGTAGCTTACTAGGAGCATGCGAACCTTAAAGAGGTTGAAATAAAAGTAGAGACTAAAACCATTATAGAACAAGGTTTAGTAACGGGTATTATAATACCGTTAGATACAATTTCCATTGCTTTATAAGATAATAGGAGCAACGTTTAGAAGAAACTAAGTAAGTAGATAACTACTAGTGCTAGCTTATCACTTAATAAAGGCAAAAGGCCATAGGCTTAAGATTCTTAAGAAGAGATAAAAGAAGCTTAATATTCTTAAAACGAGATAAGACACACCTAAGGACCCATAATGGAAGAAAACTAATAGAAAAGGGCAGTGACTTAGTTTAGTAATAAACGAATAAGTATAGAACGCAAGTTTAAGAACTACGAGTTTGGGGAACGAATAAGAACGTTAGCAATTCTAGGTAAACGCAGTGTTCAGCCTAAAGATTAAATAGTTGATACCAGGATTAAAAAGTAAGATAACTATAAAGATCCAGCTACAAGACGCAGAAAATAAGAAACTATAAATAAGTTTAGGATAAGAATCATTATATAGTAAGAGTAAAAGCTAGACCAGAGATTAGCTATACTAGGTTATATAAGGGATAAAGCACCTATATAAAGAGTTACTAATAGGCCGAGTGCAGGGACACCTAGAGTAAAGTGGTTAGATAAACTGGAATAAGAAGAGGATCTAGATATCCTAACTAGGTTTAAAGAAAGATATACTAAAGGATATTATAATGCAGCGATAATAAGGTACTTTCTAATAGATAAACTATACACACTAAACCAGTTATATGGAAAGTAGTATAGGCAATAACATAATAATAAATAGGCAGATTTTTATATGTGGCTAAATAAAAAAGTTATCCAAGACCAACCTATTACGGAAAAACGCATAAGTCACATTAAAGGAGCATTAATTATAATGTTAAGGAACCTAGAAGAAGGATCTAGGGACTAGAGAAGTGAACAATAAGTCTTAGTACCCGTAGCAGAGATACTAGTGGTTAGGTTAACTAGGTATAGGTTTAAACTTAAGGATAAAGATAAACTAAGAGTTAACCTAAAACATGTAGTGTATTATATACTATCGTAGATAGCTTGTGTGGATAATATATATAATATATATAGAGCACCTAAAGATAAAAACCAGAAGTACCTAATAAGGATATATTAGGCACCAGAGGAAAAGAGGTTTAGAAATGCTAAGTATATATATAGTTGGCACCCAGTAAAAGTGCAAGGTTAAGGGGACTTAATACTTTAACTAGGAAGATTCCTTACGGAAGAATACCTAGATAAATAACAGTGGTGGGAGTGCCTAGAGAATACTTATCTATAGCATGTAGAGGAAAAGAAATGAACTAAGTATTGGCTTAAGTTAGACTAAGTATAGGCAGGATCTAGCAGCCAATAGTTAGGAAAAGGGGAGGTGTATAGGACTAGAGGGAACTAGTGTTAGAGCCTTAGACCCTTAAGGGAATTTAAGAACAACACCTAAATTTATAAGTTAAGTGGTAAGATTAGCAGTTTAAAGCGTTGGTAGATAGTAGAGTAACTAAGAACCATATATCACCAAAGGTAGTAGAAAGGATAGGGTTACTATATAGACAAAAGAAACACCTATATCTACTTATAACAATTTTAGGAGATTAGATAGCCTATAAAGGAAGTATTATTAATCTTAAAACAGGACCTATTTAAATAACTATTAAAGGGAGACTAGTTAGAATGTCTTTTAATATCCTACTATTAGGACAGGATAAGGCGATACTAGGAATGCCTTAGTTATAGGAGTATAATCTAAAGATTAATTGGGTTACAGGTTAGGTTAATATTAAGAATACTTAATAGTATAAAGTGCGACAGCAAACCAAGTTGGTATAGTACTAAGTTAGAGTGATATATAAAGAGACTAAGTAAGGCTTAAGTTATATACCAAAGAGATACCACAAGTATAGTAAAAAGTTATGGTTACTAGAAAGTAAAAAGCTATTAAAGCATGCAGTATAGGACTATAAGATAGAATTAAAAGAGGGAATAAGTCTAAAGTTCTTTCTAATCTATAAGCTTATTAAAACAGAGTCAGTAGCGCTTAAGGAGTTTATTTAGGAGAACTTACGCAAGGGATATATTAGACCGTTATAGTTATTAATGGGATATCTAGTACTATTCATCCCAAAGAAAAATAGAAAACTTAGGATGTGTATAGACTATAGATAGTTAAACAGCATTACTAGAAAGGATAGATATCCTTTACCCTTAATTAGCAAAATTTAAGATAGGATAGGCAATGTAAAGATCTTTATAAAGATAGACCTAAGGTAGGTATACCATTAGATTAGGATTAAGGAAGGCGACAAATAGAAGGCAGCCTTTAGGTTAAAGGAAGGACTATATAAACCATTAGTTATACAATTTGGGCTTATAAATGTACTAGCAACGTTCTAAAAGCGAATTAATAGTGTGTTAGGAGAACACTTAGATGAATTTATTATAGCATACCTTAACAACATTATCATCTACTTAAAGAGTAAGGAAGAACATAGAGAACACATTAAATGGGTCTTAAAGAGACTATAAGAAGAACAGATGCCAATAGTAATTAAGAAATACAAGTTCTTCACCCAGAAGACCGATTTTGTTGGATTTATTATTAAACTAGGCCAACTTAGCATAGATCTAAAAAAGATTAAGGCTATAGTAAATTGGCAAGAACTAGAGAACGTTATGCAGTTAAGATCGTTCCTAGGGTTTTGCAATTATTATAGAAGGTTTATAGCGCAATAGTTAAAAGATATTAAGCTACTTATATAGTTAACCAAGAAACAAGAACTATAGGCATGGGGAAAGGAGCAATAAGAACTATTTAAGAAAGTTAAAGGGTTGTTTACCTAAGAGCCAGTTTTTAAGATCTATCAACCAGGTCTAGAAACGGTTGTAGAAATAGATATATTAGACTTTACACTAGGGGCATACTTTATGCAGAAATATTAAGACGGATGGCACCTAGTAGCATACTATAGTTAAAAGATAACACTACTAGAGTTAAACTATAACATCTATAACAAGGAGTTGTTAGGTATAGTTATAGCACTTAAAAAATAGAGAGCATTCTTATAAGGCACAGAGAAACCATTTATAGTTAAGACGGACTATGAAAACCTTATAGAATTCCTAATAACAAAGAAACTCAACCAAAGACAGGTTAGATGGGCGGAAATGCTTATAAAATACTATTTTAAAATTTAGTATACCAAGGGTACAAATAACGCACAAGCAGACGCTCTAAGTAGAAAGGCTAAACTACAAAGTAATAAAAAGCTATTAGGAGCTTTATTGCGAAAGGATTAAGACGGATTAATTAGGTATAATTATTTAAAGATTATAGCAACTAAGGAAAGTCAGATCTATAAATTACTAGAGAGTGATTAAATATAAAAAATCCAAAAAGCATAGGCAGAGGATCTAGACTTAGAGCAATACAAAAATAAAGAAGCAACGTATATGCCTAAGTCTATTACAGAAGAATTTGTTAAGAAATTCTACAAGGGAATAACACAAAAATATAATGGAGCTATAGGCTTAGTATTAAGGCTTTAAAAGAAGTACATTATTTAAGGAATCTGGGGACTAGTATAATAAGTTATAAAGAAGTGTCTAGATTGCTAAAGGAACAAACCAATAAGGCATAAGCTGTATAGAGGGCTACAACCTATTAAGACACTAGGAAGACCATAGGAGGTTATATTATAGGACTTTATTATTAAGTTACTAAAGTTAAGAGATCCTATTACCGGATAAGATTATAACGCGATTTTAGTAATAGTAGATAAGCTAATAAAGTAGGGATACTTTATAGCATGCACTAAAGAGATATTAGTAGAAGATGTCGCTAGAATCTATATAAAGGAAGTATTCGCAAGACACGGAGCACTAGATAAGATTATATCAGACAAAAATCTAAGATTTATAGCAGTATTTTAGGAAGTGTTTCTAGCAGAATAAGGTGTTTGCGCAGTAATATCTACAGCGTATTATCCGCAGACGGACGGATAAACGGAAAGACTAAACTAGACACTGGAATAGTATCTAAGGCGTTATATTAATCACGCACAGAATAATTAGGTATTGTTATTATTAGTTACACAGTTTGCATATAATACAACACTATAAGAAGGAATGGAGACATTACTATTTAAGGCGAATTACGGATATAAGCTAAAAACATCATTATCACCACATTAAGCAAAAAAGACGAGTAGCACAGCTAAGCAAAGAATAGAGACGTTAATAAATCTTTATATAGACCTTATAGAAACAGCTAAACTAGTACAAGAACAAATAAAAAAGTACTATAATGCTAAGAGATCTAAGGGACCAGATCTTAAGGAGGGAGATAAAGTATAGCTACTATACAAAAATTTCAAGAGTTGACGACCAAGCAAGAAGTTGGACTATGTTAGACTAGGACCTTTTAAAATTAAGCAAAGAATTTTATTGGTTATGTATAAGTTAAACCTACTAGCTAAAATAAAGATCTACCCTATACAATATATCGCAATGCTAGAGCCAGCATATGGGAATATTAAGCCACCAGTCTATAAGGTAGACATATATAGAGGACAAAAGGAAGATAAATAGCAAGTTTTAAAGATTATTAGTCACGAGGATATAGATAACAAAACGTAGTATAAAGTAAAGTAGATAGGCTATAGTGAGACTACCTAGGAACCACTAAGCAACCTAAGGAACGCTATAGGAAAGGTATAAGAGTATTAAAAGAAAGCAGGTTAGGGAGTGTTAAAAAAGGATCGCCAAAGAACAAGTTACCTAAGGGGGACCCAGGAGGAGCAATTGCCAAGCTACTTAGAGTTGTTTCCCTTATAGGAGGAGAGCCAGTCCTTTTGTTACCTAGCTCGTTAAGACCCTATTGGACTAGTTTCCACTCCTTAGAATAAACCTTCTTGCAAACCTTTTTAAGATAAGTTAACTAAGCGAACGCAACCTACTAAGACTTAAAGGAGCGACGTTAAGCCTTAAGGGCCCAAGCGGTCTCTTTAGCAGAACGGTGGAGTTTGGCGCGTGTGGCAGCCAACTTGGACTCAAGCTTTGCAGTAGTAGATTAAACACAAGACCCTATAACAAGTTACTTAGGGAACTAGAAGACTATTAAGAGTTATAAAACGCGTATACTTAGCGTTAGAAACAGAGCGAACATTATAAGATAATTAAATATTTGCTTTAGTGCACTCTAAGCAAGACAAGGGTTATCGAGATAAAGGACTTGCTATTATAACACATACTAACCCCGCTTTTGCACAATGAGAATACGGAGATAACATTATCTTATTAAGCAACAGTATGGCAGCCACAGTGTAAGCACAGCATTACGCTTATAAAGAAGAAGAAGCTTTAGGTATAATAAGCAAGGATATTAACTAGATTAATTAAATAGACATTATACCTCTAGTGGATGACTTGGAGATGTTAGGAATCTTCAAGGACAAAGATAAAGAGGAGGGAGATAGTGTTACGGACGCTTTAAGTACAATATTATAACTACTTGGAGAAAAGACGGCGGAAGCTAGTTAGTTAATATAGGCACGGTCTAGAATGGATCTAGTGGAACTATATAACAAGGAATAGTAAGCGAGTCATATAATGTTATATATAGTGTACAAAGTGTACATAGTGTATGCCTATGTATAACACGTATAACACGTACCTTACGTATAAGAGAGGATTTCTTAGGAGTATAGTTGTGTATTTAAAGAACCTCAGTCCCTACCGTAGATAGTTCTCTCCTTGTAGTAAATCTTAGAATACAATTAGAGTTAATCTGTTAGGCAACTACTCCACCAGTTATTATTATGTTGTTGTTTTGTTCTTACCTACATACCCAGCCCAATAATAGGACCCACCGTAGTTCCTGCTATAAGGTTCCATTACAACTAGTTTACAGGCTAGTATTTCATTAACTTCCCATTTATCGTCGCCATTAACTTAAATTGGTAGTGGAGGCTCATTCTTTTATCCAGGTAGTAGGTTATTTACAGCTTTCCATAGCTTATCTGGTAAGAAAACAGGGTGGACTTTAATTAAGTCTGGGAGTTTAACCTTATATAAGTTGCCTTCTTTATTAAGGATCTTATACGGTCCTGCTATTTTATAGTCTAGCTTATGGCTAGGCCGTTTTGTTTTCTAGTTCTTTGTTATAACCCAGACCTTATCGCCTATAGTAAAGTCAGGCTTGCGCCTATACTTATTTGCCTGCTATTCCATTGATTTCTAGGCCTTCTCTAGGTTCTTATAGGCTACCGTCTATACTTTTTTTAAGCGTCTAGTATACTGCTGTGCTTCCTCATAAGATAGTTTTTCGCGTACGGTTTATAGTCCTTCTGGTCTCTTCCAGTTAAAGCTTATATAGGGTAAGTATCTCATTTCTAGCTAAATAGGTGCAAACCCCGTAGAGTTATAGGGTAGGGTTGCCTGGGCGTAGTCTATTATAGGTAGTAGTCCGCTCTAGTTGTCCTAAAAGTAGTTAATAAAGGGCCAGAGTCTTTGGTCTAAGTACTAATTTATAATCTCTGTCTAACCATTTGTCTAGGGGTAGTATACTATAGAGAGCTTTAGCCTAATACCTAGGATCTGGGTAAACTCGTTCTAGAAGGCCAATATAAACTACGACCTATAGTCAGATATAATAGTATCTAGTAGTCCGTAAATTTGGTAAATATAGTAGATATACAGTCAGGCCGCCTCTTTAGTATTAATATTCTTATAATAGGGGATTAAGAACGGGCGCTTACTAAAGCGGTTAACTAGGATTATAACCATATTATATCCGTCGCGGTCCGTAGGTAACTTGTGGAAGTTTATAGAGATATACTACCAGGGGCGTTCTAGTATCAGGAGTGGCTTTAATAGCCCTAAGGTCTTATCTTATGGAATTATAGACCTATAGTAGTCGTTACAGTTTTGTACATAGCGGTTAATATCTGTAACTATTCCGGGCCAGTAGTAGCGGTCGCCAATAATTCTATAGGTCTTATTTTTTCTAGGGTAGACTGTAAAGACCTAAGTATATGCTTCGGCAATAAGCTAAGTCCGTAAATTCTGTTCCTCTACCACCACCAGCTGTTCCTGGTACTTAAGCAGTCCGTTTTCAAGGGACTATAGGCTAGTAGCATCCTTTACCTTTTCACAGCACTCCTGTAGAGAAGGGGCCGTACGGTTTACCTATAGTAGTTTATTAATAAGGTTAAGTTCTATGGAGTTAATAGGGCATATCTTAGCGTCTAAAGGGTCCGTATTTAGTTCTGCCTATATCTAGGGGTTGAGGTGCTTTGGTTATAGTAGTGCCTAGGTCCGTAATAAGATCTTTATAGCCACCTAGTTACCTAGGTCCTGTTATACCTTATAAGAGCATCCGCACGGTTTGTAGCGCCTAGTCTATATATAATTAAGAAGTTAAACTAAGATAGGATATCTGCCTAGCGTGCCTAGCGGGCTATAAGGGCCTTAGTTATTATAAAGTATTCCAGGGCCTTATAATCTGAAACTACCTTAATAGGCTTAGGGGTCCCCTCTAGCTATACACGCCAGTGCTAAAAGCTAGAGATAATAGCCAGCATTTCTTTATTATAGATATGGTAGTTTAGCTCGGCATCTATTATAGTCTTTAAATAGTATGCAATAGGGTGCTATTCTCCGTCTAGTTACTTCTGGGAAAAAATACTGGCTATTATACCATCTAAGGCATTAGTTTCTAGCATTAAGGGCCGTTCTAGGTTAAAGTGGGTAAGTAGGGAAGCTAATACCAGCCGCTTTTTAAGCTTATTAAAGGCCTGCATATATATAGCGTTAAAGTGGAATGGCTGGTCTTTTCTAGTAAGGTGGTTAAGAGGCCAGGCAATCCTGCTGTAGTTCTTAATAAAGTATTAATAGAAGTTATAGAAATCTAAAAATGATTATACCCCCTTTACGGTCCGTAGGAGTGTCCACTGGTTAATTATAGCCGTTTTCTCTAGGTTGGCCTTAATTCCGTCTATACTAATAATAAAACCTAGGTACTTTATACGCTTAATACTAAATTCTAACTTCTTAATATTAGCCTGGAGACCAGCCTTACAGAGCCGTTATAGGACTTTATAGACGTGCTCCTTGTATTCCAGCTCATTCTTAGAGTAAATCATAATATCATCTAGGTAGGCTGTATAGAAGTTGTTAAGGTAGTTAAAGAGTACATTATTTATATACCGCTGGTATATAGCTGGTCTGTTAATTAGTCCAAAAGGGAGTACCTTATATTTATATATTCCGTAATGGGTTTAAAATATAGTAAGCTCCTTAAACCTAGGGTCTATCCTAATTTAGTAGAAGGCCTGGCGGATATTAAGCTTTATAAAGACCCTGGCTCTACTCATTTAGGTAAAAGTCTTATTAAGTAAGGGTAGTGGATAGCGGTCCTTGCGGGTTATATTATTTAGCTTATAGTAGTTAATGCAGAAGCATAGTCCTCTATTTAGTTTTTTGGCAAAGAGAATAGGCGAGTTAAAAGGGGCTTGGCTAGGCTTAATAAAGCCCTTATTAAGGTTGTCAATAAGGTACTACTTTATGGCCTATAATTCAGCAATAGACTATAGGTAGAGAGGGCTAAAGCTAAGGGTGCTTCCCTTACCTTAATCGATCTCGATCTTGTAGTTATACGGTTAGTAAGGCGGAAGTATATTTAATACTACCTTAAAGAATACGTCCTTGAATTTCCAGTATTAATTAGGCAGTTTTTATTCTACTAGTTCCTTATCCGTAAGCTTGCTTTCCTATCCGCTAAGCTTGCTTTTCTTTTCCTTAAGCATTTAATCAATTTTGTACAGGCTAGTTATAAAGGCAACAGTATTAGGCTAAACCAAGTTCTGGTAGAATCCTACAGCGCCAATGTAGCAGATATCGACTAGTAGGAGGTCCGTAGGTTTCTTTACGGACACTTATTAGGCCGCATCTTGCGGTATAGGGTATATAGTCTCCCTTAGCTTATATTCTATTTTCTATAAGTTATCCTTCCTATCTATTAGCTTAGTATGGCGTCTAATATTCCTGGTTTTCCTTTGGGGCTGCGTAAGGCCTAGGTTCTCTATAGGGGGCTTAGCTAGGTTACTACTAACTTCCTAGGTCTTTGGTACGGATAGCATAATATATATAGTCTGGGGGCGGCGTAGTATACGGATCCGTTAAGGATTAAGACGTATATCCTTCTTAAAGGCCTGGTCTCTACACATAGCATTGGCCTAGTAAATAGTATTAATCTAGGGCTATATAAGGTTTTCTATTATAATGCTAATTTCTTTTATAAAGGAAGGGGTTAAGGGTAGGGTTTTAGGCCAGATAAGCCATTTATTCCATATGTCGAGCTATAAGCCTAAATAGGCTAGCCATTTTCTCCCTATGATTATATCGTGGCTCCTAAGGTCCGTAATAAGAAAGGGGATGTTATACTACCTTTATCTATTAATGCGGAGGTGAATCCGCAAGATAGTTGTAATAGGTGGCCCTATTTGTCTATTATACCCGCGAATAGGAATTTGTTTGGGCAGTTCTTTAAGGGGTGCATTTAAAAAGTCAGCTAGCTTTATAGCACACTAGGTGTCTATTAAGGCAAAGGCATTTACTCTAGAGTCAGCTAAAGCAGAGGTTAAAACTTAATATCCATTACGGAATAAGGTATAAGGGATAGTATAGCTTCTTCCACCAATTAGCCAACCTAGATTAATATGTAATATATTAATCCCTTTTAACCCTAGAGAGGAGTCTTCCTCTAAGGTTCCTCTTTTTTTTAACTCTGTACTGTTCTCCTAAATTAATAGAACCTCGCCCGTTTTTGCCTTTGTCTGGCAATTCTTTACAAAGTGGTCTTTCTAGCTATATAAGAAGCAAGCTCCTTAATTACTAAGGGCCTGTTTATAGGGGTTGTTGTATATAGGCTAAGTATGCGCCAGACCCGTAGTAGGACTAGCTGTACGGCTAGCTGCTAAATTAATAGTGGGCTATACAGCTGGTGCCGTAGGAGTTACAGATCGTGCTAGGGTGTTATAGGCCGTTTATAAAGTACTTATAGTTTAGTTTAGAGAGTTTCTAGCTTTATACCACTTAGATCGTGCCTTAATTTAATAAAGGCCTTAGTTAATAGCTAGGCAGTAGTCCGTAAGTACCTTTAGCGTCTATACAGTAGTAAAAACTGGCAGTATGGCGCGCTATAGGTCTAGGGTAAGCTTATTAAAGAGGTCTAGTATTAGGTCTTTATAGGGAATTTAGGCTTGGCTAGCTAAATATAGAAAGCGGGTCTAAAAAGCTAAAAAGGTCTCCGTTATCTTTATATTAAGAGCTTTATAATTAAGGTGGGCGTTCTGTGTCTTAAAGGGGTCCTTATAAATGGAAGACAGGTAGTTAACCATCTCTTCTTTAAAGAGGAAGGGGTCTGCTAAGTCCTAGGCGTATCGCAGATGTAGATATATCTGTACATCCCCACCAGTACGGCCAAAGATGTAGGCCATTTTAGCTTGGGTAGTAGGGAAGTGGTCTGTATTGACTTTAAGCTTGTCTTGCAGTTAAAGCTTCTAATTATTAAATGTAGGGTTAGTTCCGTCTGTAAGCAATAGGGGGTCCGCAACCTTCGCGGACCACGACAATACTAATACTATATATTAGGCTAGGGTCTTAAGGACTATAGCAAGTCTCTAGGTGTCTAATAACTTCTTACTAGGTGTAGGGGTGTCTCTGGTTTTAAGCAGCTCTTAAAGCCGTTTAATTTTGGCATTAGCTGCTGCAAGCTCTTCCTAGGGGGTTAAGACGGCGACTATTTCACTATTAGAGGTATTTGCGGGTTCTATAGTGGCTTTGCTGGCTACTGTATTTCTTGGTATAGTGGTAGGGGTATTGGGTAATTTCTAGTATTTGTTTATTTGCTAGGGGTTCTAGTCCATGTGTGTCCTATTTTTAGGTTTCGCGTTCTGTTTATATTCTTTTAGTTTTTAGGGGTCTGTCCTGTCCTTATAGTCCTAGTAATGTCCTTGGGGTCCTATTCTATGTCCTTTATAGATATATTTGAGTTCCTTCTCAGGAAGAAAGAGTAGTTAAGCTTTAGATAATATTAGCGACTTAGTTAATTAAGGCATAAGCACGGCATAAGGAACGCGTAAGCCTGTATAATTGGTAGTCTATAAATGAGGATCCAAAGCTAGAGAAAGGAAGGGAGAAACATAGCAGCGCCGTGCAAAGTTTTATGCGGTCCTCTAGTCACGTAGACTTATATAACTCAGCGTCTACTATAACGTCTACCATAATCCACCGTTTTCTACCAGCGCCGTAATATAGAATAGCCTTTAAAACTATACTTAATTAATAGGGAAGTGCTAGAAGTTATATTAACTATATTATTTTCGTTTTTTAAATATAAAGTTAAGTCTATAGGATATTCTAGGTTATCTACAAGACGTCTATACCCTTATTATTTTACTAAGAAGTAAAATTTTATCCTAGATACCTCTTGTTTAAGTTTTTCTAGTTTCCTTAAGCTATTATAAACAGCCTTAGTAATATGCGCCCTATATCTTTCTTAAAATATTTTATATTTATTATTTATAATAAAATCTAAGCTTAAATGCTATTCTCTTTTACCTAATAGTTATCCTATAAAAGTCTCCTAACTAAGGCATTTAAAAGACCACTCTTTGTCTATAGAAATATTAGGTATAAAATAATAAATTCCGCACTACTTAGTTATATATAAACCTATAAAATATAAGTAAGTAACTGGTAAAATGCCAAGTATAGCTATAAGCTGTGCAGTATATGGGAATTAAATAAGCGACTTGATTTTAAATATAGCTTTAAAGTCTTTATATATACACAAGGTAGGTAGTAAGAAGATAATAACAATAATCTATAATTGCTACTGTAGACAGCGCTACTTAGTTGGTAATAGGTAATAGAAATAGGTAATAGAAATAAGTAGTAAAATATATAATATTAAGAGATAAGGTGGTAAGTTATAGGGAACTGCAAGCCTTAGTACTAGTAGTTAGTTATATACCCCCCTAGATTTAACAGTATAGTTAAAGCTATAAAGAATAAAAATAAAAGTAGTATCGCGACAGTCACTAAGGCGCTAGTAGTAAGTAAGCTAATAGCGATTTTCTATCTCTAGGATAGAAAATCCTAATTAGCTGGTTTCTTAAATTCTATATACCGCTAGTTGCGATTATACTCTTATATAATAGCGGTAAACTCCTAAATTACGCTACTAATATAAAAGGCCTTATTGTCGTTGCTAGTCCCTTTTTTATACACCTTAAACTTTTAGAGTAGTATATTTTAGAGATACTCTACCGCCTACTAAATAGACATTTAACCATCAATAAAGACTATCGTCTTTAGTATCTATTTAGGTATAGGTACTCTATCGCCGTTTATATAGTTGTTTAATAAAAAGTATAGGTTTTTCTATAAGTCTACCTTTCCTTTAGGAGTTGGTTATTTATATATAAATATATCCAGATAATTAATAGATATTTTTATAACCTTTGTCTAGTATAGATAATAGCTAACTACTTAAAACCTAGCGTGTAATAGGACTAGTTTCTCTGCCTTTTTGTTATAAGTTATAGAATAGGCAAACCAGATTATACTTAGGTAGAGGATTATCTACAGCTTATCTAATATTAAGTAGGCTGGTTAAAAGCCTTCCTACTCCTTTATAAGATGGCATTTATTAATTATAACTAGCCTAATCCGAGACTGTAACTCTAACTCCTTTAAAGCATCCCGGAATAACTTTATTAAGATCTACTTAAGTTTAAGAAGTATATATGCCCCCTCCTAAATCTTTATAATTAGAGACTTCTCCTAAATTCTTGTTTTAGCGTTAATAAAAACCAGATAAGATCTATTTGTCTTCTTAATATTATCTAGCTGCTTATTATCTAGTTTATTTAATAGGATTATCTAAATAGTAATCTTCCCTATAAGAATAGAATATATATAAAAGATTAGGCTTTTACTAAAGCCTATATACGCAATAAAAAGAGTTTTAACTTTCCTAAATATAAGCTGGCGTAGAGTATATACCTACTTGTTACGCGGCTTAAAGTTATTAAGCTATAGGTAAGTCTAAAGCATAATTCACTAAAGATAAAGATTAATCACCTTATACTAAAACAGTATATTCTCTATATACCCTACCTATTAGATAACTAATGGTAATCCTTTTACACTTAGTCTTTAAATTAACTAAAAAGTCTCTGGGATAGAACTATAATTAGCTAATATCTATACTATAGGCGGCTCTACTACCCTACCCTAAGCTCTATGCTATTAACTCTAGCGATCTATATTCCTACTATTTATCTTCTTTTTTTCCCTTCTAAATCTCGCCATCTAATTAGCTTAGAAGTTTATAGTAGAAGCTTATAAAAGCTTATTTAATTGGCTTAGGAGTTTATAAGGGTTTATAGGAGTCTCTAAAAGAATATACCTAGCCAATAAAACGCTATAAATATTATATAGATGTAGTAAATTTAGATAAACTATTTATAATAAAGTATAAGAAGTACTTTAGGTTGTTTTAGAAGTGTAGTAATAGAGTACGGTTACTATATTGATAAGGCTAGTTAGGTTAGCCTAGCTTTAAAAAACACGTTTTTAAACTTAAGGCTATACTTCGACCCCTAATATAGTGGTTTACTAGCTATATTAATTAAAATATACTAGTAAAGAAGGTTATAATTTAATTACATTATAAACTATAGCCGTAGCTGCTAGATTAATCCTATTATGGTTACTTAAAGTTAACACGCGTTAGAAATCTAGCCTATATTATAGCAAACACGCGCCTATAATCTCTTAGACGCTTTATAGAGGAATTTAGAGGGGTCTAGGGGTCTAGGGGGTAGCGCGATATTCTATTGGCTTAGGAGTTCGTAGAAGTAAGTACACGTCGCTAATTAGCTTAAGAGTTTATATAAGTTAGTAGAGTAGGGCTATGGTAGGAGAGTGAGGCTATATAACGCTATAAATTCTTTAAAAATGCAGCTAAAGCACCTAAGATAAGAAATCTGCGTTATATCTATAAGGATTATATAAGCGCCTAAAATAGAAGTATATAGTAACTACTTTATAGGGGGGTATTAATTATAGTGGCTTTTGGGATCTTACTATCCTAATAGAAACCTTTTATTACCGCCTATAACGCTTAATAACCACTAGGTCCTACCCATACGCTATATAATATCTTTATATTAGCTTTACTAAGTCTAAACTTTAAAGACCGCAAGTTTGTAGCTATTACTATATATAGGTATAGAGTCTAAATTTAATAGCATATTTTGGTATATACTAATATATTCTAGTAGGGAGCTAGTAATGGTAATAACTATATAATTATGATCAGCTATATAATTACGATTACTATATAATTGCCAGAGCTAATTATAATTTAATTATATAGTTATATTAATTATCTATTTTAGTAGTTAGGAATAGATTTTTCGTATAGTAGAAAGCTCCGCAAGACTTACCTAGACTTTTTACTCTAACTATAAGTTTATAATAGCTCTTTAGTATTAAGGTAGGCTTTTAAGCTTCTTTATATTCCTTATCTACTACCTATTTATTACTAATATTATTGTCCTACAGGTTATTTAATCATTCGCCCTTAATATTTATAACCTTAGCAGCTGCCTCTTTTAATATAAAGCCGCTAGATTTAACAACTTCGCAGATCTAACTCTTTAAGTACTCTATTTGTTTAACTACTGTAGCTCTAAGCCTATATCGCGTCTATAATATTATTCGCCGTATACCTAATAAGTCTTTTTCTATTTTAGCCGACATTACAAATATAGAGAGGATATTAATAGCTATTTGCGAGAGCCTTAGGTAGGGCTTAAGCTACTAAAAGAGCTTTTGGTAATTGATTATAGAGAATCTTCCTATAAAAAAATAAGTTAAATAATGTTATATATAATAGAGACAGATCATATAGTAATAAAGCATTTAAATTTATCGTTAGCAGATACGCTCTTAAGCTCCCTTATATATTTCTATCTTATATATAAATCCTTAATTAGATCTGAATCTAATTACTCTATAGTCCCGCCATTATAGGCTTAAACTTATATTCCTTCTACTAAAGCATTTATATAGCCTTAATTAATCACTTAATTATACCTAGGTAATGCTCATTAATTATTTTCCAGCTTTTATTAAGATAGGCCTTTTAAGGCATTGGATTAAATAGTAAGGCTACTGCGTATACTAGAGTTTTATTAGTTAAGGTATAGTACTTACTAAAAGCGAACCATATTATTAAAAGAGATGTTAAGAGATAAGCGTTAAAGGCGTACTCCTACTATATCTTTTTTATATATTTAATAACGAAATCTATACTCTAAAGAGCTTTATTTAGAGTTATTAAATTGCCTTTTAAGGCCTTTATTATATCTTTAAATAATAGTAAAATCGTAATCGTCTTACGTATTATGTCCTATTTATTATAACTAAGAGTATTAGCACTTATCTCTTTATAGTGCAGATCTAGGAAGACTTAAATTATAGTCTTAAGCTTAATTACAGACTGTAGTATAAAAAGCCATAAGTTCCACCGTATATTATTATCGCGTTTTAGTATCTTTTTAGCCAGCTTTAAGAAGGCTTAATATTGCTTAATTAAATGCCTTAACTATATAGCGATATTATATATCTTATCCGGGACTTCAATCTCTCGCTACTTTATCTATATAACTTCGTCTTAGCTATACTTGTGTTTTAATTTAAGATATAGTTATTATTCCTCTTGCTAGAGTTTCTCTGCTACCTAAATTGCAAATTTAACGGATTTAGTATCTTTATAGAAAAATAAGGCTTATACTGTAAGGTTAATAATATAGTTAATGCAGCGGATTTAGTACTATATAGCGTTTCAGGTAGAGAAGTGCTTTTATAGAATTTAATAAAGCTTATTATTGCTGCCGTAATTATTACCCAAATTAGGTATATTTAGTAGAGAACTTAATAGTAGAAGAGGTAGGGAGTAAAGCTTACTAGTAAGATAACTAATTTAACTTTTAGGAATCTTATGCTCCTTAATTACCCTAATTATTACCTTAACCTACCATTTACCTCCATATACCTTTTTATGCTCTCTTAACACGATTGTTACTTTTAATAGCTAATTAAGTTCGTTTATAAAGTAAGCAGTAACTGCTTAATAAGCCATCTTATTTAGAGCTATCCGGTAGTTAATAGTAAATTATATTTTTAACTTAGCTTTCTTAAGCCTTAACTTAATACGATCTTTATAAATAATAAACGTCTTACTAGTTAGAACTAGTTGTAACGGGACTAGCCCAGTTATAGTAGGAATGTCTTAGTAAAACACTTAACAGATAAATTCTAACGCTTTAATTAAATTCTGCCAAATTCTGCCGACTTAATCGAATTCTACCAAGTTCTACTCTCAATTAAATTCCACTAAATTCCACTAATGTAATGGAATTTGGTCAACCTCTATTAAAATCTGCGTGGGCCTATGCCTACGCGTCTACTGCCAAGACCCCAAATATTTAGTTATAAGTTTCCTATATTCCTTTCTCTTCTTTATATAACGTTTTGTACTTAGCAAGAGCTATATACCCCTAGATTAGATAGAAATTATATTATTTCTTTAAATCTTCCCTAAAGCCTCTTTGCGCCCTTATATTATATTATATTAAAATAACTACTATTAAAATGGCAAACGAACCCAAATCCCCTTTAATAATTATAAGTATTATATCCCTAGTTAGGGAACAGTTAACTATAATATAATAGTCCTTTATGGATGCCTTAGCTTAGCAGTAGGCTACACTAGAAACCTAGTATTAGTGATTAATAGAAGCACTCCGCGAAGAACTCCGTAATATTAAGGCACTTATATTATAGATCCTAATAGCAACACCTATAAACGAGATTGAAATAATAGAACCTAAACTTAGCCCGTTAAATATAAATACCAAACCAGTAATAATAGCTTAACCTATACCTATAGCAAACCCTATACCTACTATAAAAATTAAAAGGCTCCCTAATCCTTTAATATTTAATAAAAACTAAAATAACCTATATCCCTTTATAACCAAGCTCCGTCTTAAACTCTTAATAAACTATAATTAATACCCTACTAAGGATAGCAAGGTTAGCTATAGAATGTCTTAATTAAGCAAGGACGCTGTATAAACTATAGATCCATTCTTCTATAACAGCATCTTTGTTAATTTTAAAATATTTATCTCTCTGCTAGAATAATATATAATAATACTAGCTATAAATATATAGCTATTACTAAACTTAAAAACCTATAATAATAGAACTAAGACTTTACTAGCTTCTTTTTGGAATTTTTAGGCCTTATTAGTAAGCTAGATTAGAATAAAGCTATTAAAGTCACTGCCCTTTAATGAGCTATTTTAGATAAAATTAGAGCCTAGTTAGTAAGTAGAGAACTGCTAAAAAACCTATCTAAATTTGCTATAATATATTAACAAATTAATAAGGACCTTTAATATAATAAATAGACTTATTCTCTAAAGTTAACTATACCTTATATTTAAAACTTTATAAAACTAGTCTATACCCTAAAGCGCGATCCGTCTCTAAAACCTAAAAACTCTATATACGATCCTATAGACCTTAATGCCACTTAATCCTATATACCCCTAGGAACTAATAAATAAAGAACTTAAGCCATAAATAGAGAATGCTTTAGATGTGGTAAAAAAGGATATATTTAAAAGCATTGCCGAACTCACCCCTTTAAAAAAAGTCCGCTGTACGTCCTCTTGTTCCTTAAATTATACCTACTCTATAAATTATATTTGGTCGCCATAAAGCATCTCACCTTTAATTAACTTAGAAAACAAATTATTCTAAGGCTAAGTCGCGCCTTAAGATAAAAAGTGGAAGAGTATAAGTGTCTAGGCTCTTCTAGCGCTAATATATGGTATAACTCCCTTAATATACTTAGCGAAATTTGAATACTTAGAAAATAGAAGAAGGTATAAATCCTAATAGATAGCGGAGCCACTAGTATAGGCTTCGTTAATATAAACTATGCGAAAACTTAACGCCTAAATTTAAAGAAACTTAATAAGCCTTAAGGCCTACAAGGCTTTAATAGCAAACCCTTAATATATAGCAAATAACATACTACGCCCTAGTAAAAATGCGGATGGGTAAATATCTTAAACACGTCTTCCTGTTTATAACATCCTTAAAGTAATATAAAGTTATACTTAGATATAAATAGCTAAAACAATATAACTACTTAATTAGTTGGGTTAAAGAAACACTAAAGTTCTATATAATTTTCTGCTAAAGTTATTGCTTAAAAAACCATTTGCCCTATAAATATGTATATAACTATTCAAAATTAATATAATATAAATTGCCCTTACTATAAACCTTAAACCAATATAATAAAGCTATAACTGCTAATTATAATAAAGAATGTAAAGATGTTATATTAAAACCTCTTAAAATTTATATAATATAGGCCGCGCCTTTTATCTTATTAGTAAAGAGACAAGATTATAAAATCTTTACTATAACTATAGAAGATATTAAGAAAGGACTAAAGCCAAAACAATATTCTAATCCTTAACCTCTTATACCTAAAGAGTACCATAACCTAATTAATAAGTTTAAAAAATAATTTGCAGACTAATTAGCCCTATACTAAGATAAGCATAATTTTAAGATAGAACTTAAGCCTAGTATAATACTAAAGTTTAGTCTGCTATATGGTATATTATAAAAAGAACTGCTTATAATATAATAATACCTTAACAAACATTTAAAAAAGGATTTATTTGCCCTAGTTAATCCCTATTTGCCTTACCTATACTATTTATTAAAAAGCTAGGAGGAGGCTTAAGATTCTATATAGATTATTAAGCTCTAAATATAATTATAATTTAAAACTAATATCCAATTCCCCTAATTTAAGAGACGCTTAACTATTTAGTAAAGGTATAGTACTTTATAAAGCTTAATATAGTTACTACCTTTAATAAAATCCATATATATTAAGGAGATAAAAAGTATATAGCTTTTTATATACAATAAGGACTCTTTAAATGCCTAGTAATACCATTTAGTATAAAGAACGGTCTTGGTATATTTTAGCAATATATTAATAATACGCTTTATAAATTTCTTAATATATTTATTACTGCGTATATTAATAATATCTTAATCTACTCGTCCTTACTTTCTAAATATTAGAAATATATTAAAATAGTCCTTAAACGCTTATAAGATACGGGCTTATAATGCAATATTAAGAAATGCAAGTTCTACACATCTAAGGTTATATATTTGGGCTTAATTATATTCTATAATGGAATTAAAATAGACCCTAAGAAAGTTGCCGCAATTATAAACTAAGAAAGCCCTAGCAACGTATAAAATATTTAAGGATTTTTAGGATTTGCAAATTTCTATTAATAATTTATTGACCACTTCTTAGAAACTGTTTAGCTATTAGTAAACCTAATAAAAAGGAATATAAAATTTAAATAAACCACTAAATGTAAATAAGCTTTTAATAACCTAAAGCATTATTTTATAACCGCTCTAATTCTTCCACTTTAACCCTAACCTTAAATATATTATTAAAACGGACTTATTAGATTATGCGCTAGGGGAAGTATTATCGCAATATAATAAGAATGGCGAGCTATATCTAGTAGCCTTCCTTTCTTAAAAACTTACTCCTGCTAAATTAAACTATAAAATATATAATAAAGAACTACTTATAATTGTTAGATGCTTTAAATAATAGCGTCCTAAGCTTAAAGGATTGTTTTTAATATATATATTAATAGACCATAAGAACCTGCAGTACTTTATAACTATAAAATAATTAATATAGCGCCAAATTCATTAGGCCAAATACCTTTTATAATTTGACTTTAAGATTATATACTAACCGGGCAAACTTAATTAGAAGCCTAATTTAATAATTATAGGACCTACCTGCAAATACTTTAGATAAATAAATTATAAATTATTTATAAATCTTATTACCCCCTAAATGTTTTAAAAAACTATATCCTATATTTCTAGATATAGAACTTAATAGAAATAAATTGGAAATTAATAAATAGGAAATATAAATTAATAGGCTAATAGAATATAAATATAAGAATAATATATAGATAATAGATATAATAAAAGCGATTTAAATAGGAAAACAATAGTATAAAGATATTATACTTGCTAAATGCGAAATTTAAAATAACTAATTATACTATTAATAGAAGATAGTAGTCCTAAATTCCAAACCTTTATAATTTAAGATACTTAAATTTGTATATAACTCTCCTATAGTAAGGCATCCTGGCCATATAAAGACTTATAAAATTGTTTAACAAGTATACTACTTGCCTATAATATACAACTATGTATAAAAATACATTTAAGTATATAGGATATACGTATATAGGAAGACCTCTTATATAAAAAAGCAAGTAGTACTTTAACTACTACCAATTCCAATACAAAGATAGCGCGATATCTTAATTAACTTTATAGTCAACTTGCCTAGTAGTAATAGGTTTACAAATATTATAGTAGTTATTAACCATCTTATAAAAATGCAATATATAATTTCCATAGACTTAATTAATGCGATATTAGTAGCTAAATGTTTTAGGGCAGCGGTAAATGGACACCCCTAATGGATACGCGGACACCCCCCAATTGATACACGAAAACCCCCCACTGATTGAGTTTAGTTCCTGCCTGATTAAGTTAGAATATCACGTGAATTTAAATTGTTTGCATCTGCATCGCGAAAATTAATGTAACTCTTATGACTGCAACACCTTAATTGCGCAGTACTCTGTGAGGCGCCGCGTGAACATATTTAGGTGCTGCTACCTCTGCTTGATGTCTACGAACTGCCTCTGCGAGCACGCCCGCGCTCGCGCTCGCGCCTGCGCCCGGTGGATACAGGTCGGGGCGTGGTCGCGCCGACCTGTACGCACCCTATGCCCGCGCCCACACCCACGCCCACACGTAGTATCCCTTGCACCGATGTCGTCCTATAAAATGTGGCCCGTGCACGCAGTCAAGAACATCAACCAGTGCTGGCACCAATAAAATCTTATCCAATACGAACCAATAAAATATCGGTATTGCCAATATTGGCAATATTCGGATAATATTGCAATATTGCTTGGCATACCAAAATTTTATAT
>Ga0307507_10005175_pt1 | contig 21812 bp, 29 predicted proteins | sample 7_EM_MG_FD_207223 | JGI IMG/M metagenome (GOLD analysis project Ga0307507, IMG submission 207223) | Populus trichocarpa ectomycorrhiza microbial communities from riparian zone in the Pacific Northwest, United States - 7_EM | ecosystem: Host-associated > Plants > Roots > Unclassified | place... | reverse complement strand
ATGAGTCGGAGCAAATTATCCTCATTTTGGCAATTATGTAATAATTATAAACACAGACAGCAAAGCCTGGATCAGTGTGACCGCCTGATTTCCCAAGGGCTTGTTTACATTGTTTACTTCTGAGTCTTGCGCCGCTCAGGCAAGACAACTCTCTTATCCATGTTCCGGTAAGTTCCATCCACAATTAATTGTAGCGTCCTTAACGAAACCACCAGTTACTTTTTCGAATGCACAGGCCCTGACGAGCTCGGCGAAAGGATTTATTCATAAAGAACAATCTCTGTATCACAAAGGACGCGACGTTCGAAAAGGGGTTCGGGAATTATCCGTGGAAATCTCAGTATGTGCAGTGCTTGTTACATTTTCAACGCTGATGCCTGTGGTACAAAGAACGTGATTGCATGGCAAGACTGCTGCAAAATTTCAATCTTCGTCGTCGATTCGGACACTCCATCAGTGCTTTCGAAAGGGGAGGAGTTGGTCTGGGATGATGAACGCGGCATTGTTGCACTACGAAGTTCTATGCGTTACGTGATGAGGCAGAGAATACAGTATTGGAGTAAGAGGATAGACACTCTGTTCTCCCTTTTCGCGCTGCAGTGTAAGTTCTATTTGATCAATCCTACGTCTCCTGACTAATGGCATGCCCAGCTTTCCGACCCCTTCAACGCAGGAATGCAAGTTCTGCTTGGACACTCGGTTCAGAGCTACGATGCTTTACCTTCCAAACTCCACCCAAGTCGCGTTCGATCCCTCGCCTCCTCTCGGCCTTCTCCTTACCCTGCTAGCCGCATTTCCAAATCTTCGGTAACAACGAACTCATTGAAGGACCATACCCAGATAGACAACGTCAAAATCGTCCATCACCATTCCTGTTTCCGGTCCTCCGCCACCTGCCTGTCACCTCGAATACATCTGATCTGTTGCACCTGTGCTCGACGTGCTCAAATCCTTCTCCCCGCTTGTGATACACTGGTGAAGGATGAGAAATTGAACACTCGACCTCGAGTTACTTCCACGGCTCGACGATCTGTTCTTGGATGGTCGAAGCGCACCACGGACAAATAAGCGGACCAGAAGGAGAATGTGGCTGTCAAGAAGGAAAATTTGGTCGCAAACGGTACACTATGACGTACGTTGCACCCATTGTTCGTTATCTCACGGTATATACTCGTAATTTGTAGACCTGGAGATACTCTTCGCCTCAGCCGTCCTCGTCCTAGAACACTGGGCGGAAGGACCCCTGCTTCCCAGGACGATCAGAATATAACGGAGAGACTGATCTTTTTTTTGTTCTATGCTCATCTATCTTACTTTATTGCTTCTCGGGTTCACTAGTGAGCCCGGACATAAATAGTGGTAGAACACAGAAGGGACCAAAACGACTCTATGGATTCACGAAGCATTGAAAACAGAACTTGTAAGCTGATGAAGCCAAGTGTATTAATGAGTACTTATAGCTACTAGTCAGTGTCCATTTCATCCTCCGACAAGTCAGTCATCTCGTCATAATCCGACAAGTCTGACACTTGATCGTCTTCGGATTGATTCGTGACCGTCGCATCCACAGTTGCCTGATAAAATGAATTCCAATGGCCAGGTTGTGGCGTTCCCAGAGGATACATGCTCTGTACAAGGTCCTTGAGAGATTCTTCTCTAGGATTGAACATGTCTGAGACGTCCCGTGACAACCGGAGCAACTCTTTATATGCATCATCGTCCTCACTTCGAATGGTTGCAAAGGTCTGAAGTAGCCTGCCCGCACCAGATGTCAAACGAAGTGTAGGAATGCTTCCTGAAATTTGGCTTCTGTTTGCCTTTGAGTGACGGTTGTTTTCGTGTGCCTGGCATACTAACACAGACTACGGATGCCTTCGCCGCCAGTGCATACACCATTCGGATCACAGGCGGAGGGGTGGTCGACTTGTTGAAGATCCGCAGCGTGATTGTGTTCATTGCATCGTAGAGATATCGTTTGGTTTGATTGAGAACGCAGGATCGTTCTTCGACTGTATGAGGATACAAGTTATGTTTTCAATTTTCAGCACCGAGTTCTTGTAGAGCATGGGAAGGACCCCACGTTGATTATCAGCGCAGACAATCGCGACGCCTCGAACCAGGCATTTCAGAAGAAATTCGGCAGAGAGTGACTCGTAATCATAGACCTTGATGAAGTGAGTGGTGTACAGGCGTGCGTCTTTGAAAATTTCGGAAAATGTTTTATTGTGATTTTGATGGGCCAGTGTCGATGGGAATGAATTTCGAATGGTCTCATAGTTCTTTGAGCCGAAGAGAGCTTCAAAGTACGACGTCGCATTGACAATGAGTGATTGCAGTTGAGTGTCTTTGAACATGAGACTGTCCAGCGTGTCGATGGTAATGTTGCAAACGATGAGTTCCCCTGCCCCCCTTACTCAATCCGGGCCATTGCAAAATGTTTCGCAGTGCTCGACAAGATCGGAAGGTCTGAATGTGTTGCGCGATGGTGGCCGCGGCCTCAGTCAGAATCGGCTCCGATGCGGCGACCGTCACAGCGGACTCGAACCCTTCCTTGATGCCCAAGCATACGCGCATGTGCTTTTCAACCTGCATCATCTGGTCCTGCTCTGCCTGGCTTCGTTCTGCACCAGTGAGGACGGTCGTATTGAAGTCCAGCACAAGACGACGCGACATGACGGCGAACTGTTCCTCAGTGGACAGTGTCGTGTCGTGGGCGGGCAAAGGCCGACATAAAAGTTTCTCGATAGCAAACTTGATAATGGTGTCTTGAACTTCAGGCCCGCCACCCAGAAAGCGAGTTAACCACCTACAAGGATGTCAAGGCCTTTACACGAAAAGAAGGCATGAAATGACGTACAAAGGCCGGCCCATTGCCAATCGAAACACAATTGCAACGACATCTTCCAAGGTCATATTTTCACGACCCTTCGTCGCCACGTGATCGAACCCAAGGGCACTTTAGGGTATCACATTGTGCAGTTCACCTCGAATGATTCGGCCCGACTTTCCAGGCGAGGTGAGGGGGGGAATTGATCAGACTTTCCAGTTGTAGACAAGAAAAGGCTCCAGATGGGGAACAAGCGTGTGCTCCTCAAACCGCGTCTCAGCGATGCGAAGGGGGTCCAGTCTGAGTCAGATTCCTTATCATGGAAGGGTTCCGACAAGGTGTGAGCCTCATCGAAGGCCAAGAAGAATACGGGAGCATGAGTTTTCAGCACGGAATTAGGGACAATCTTATTCATTACTCGTTGGATGACAGTAGTAAGCCGAACCTCTGTGTTGCATTGGTCAGAGTATGCTGAGACGGAATGAAGAGAGATACCTTTCGAATCGACCGAAAACGTAATATCTGGCGATTTCTGCTTTCGGGGAGTCTGAGGTCCCTGAAGTCCACTGTGAAACAGCTGATGCAACTGAGTCGAACAGGTCCAGGATACAACAGGAAACTTGCCTCATCTGCCCTTTCTATCACCTCGTCATAAAATTTCACATGTGGGGACCCTTGCTCCGTAAACTGCTGCCCAACTGTCATCAAAAGCCGAAACTTCTCAGGAAAGGACAATGGAAAGTTTGTTAGCGCTGCTTTTTTTTCGCCTTGTGTTAGTGTCGAGTCCGTAATTCGCTTTTGGATTGTTCCGGGCTTGTCGATCACTTTGTGTATCGTCTCGAATAAGGCAGTAAGGAATGCAGTAAATCGCATGTTACTATTCTGTATGTTGGATTCCTTTCTTGTAAACCAGCGGTAAACAGCGCTGTCAGCAGCAGGATACCCTGAATTGCATCAGAAATGTGCGGGTAAGATACAAGAAAATTTACCTTCCGGCACATCACGGAGATTAAAAGGGACCAAAAAATACTTCTTGGAAAGCTCATCGATCATGCGCGATTTTCCCATCCCAGAGGACTGTACAATAGGCAAGAGACGCGCATAAATGTCAGGGTCGTTGTGTTTTCTCATGTACTCGTAAAGAATACAGGCGGCATTTCCTCGGTACGGGGAAGCCCAAGCCTTGATCGTAGCTGGAATGGTGTCGAATCAAGAAGGTGACCAGAAACCCAGAGACTGTTACTTTACCTTCCATGGATGAATAAGGAGCAAGGATCTTTTCGCCCCCTGAAGAGCTGGTGAACTTCAACTTTGGACGGGAGGGAGCTTGAAGAATTCCTGAATCAACCACATTGCTCAGTAAGCCACGACAGCGATACTGAACACATACTCAGGTTTCGTATGTTCTTGAACGATCGAGCACCCCATGCTTGCATTAGCTCGATTCGCAACTCCGGATGTTCTGCAAGTAGAGCAACTGCGGCAGTTTTCATCTCATACTTCGGATTGAGCTTTCCATTTGAATTTGCAACAATGGTGTGGAGAAGAACAGATAGGCGCTGCTCATGTGGGTCGCCTCCGATGTCAAGAAGGACCGTTTGGTCCATGGACAAGTGAGTGGCTTCGTCACGGTCATCGGCTACAATTTCAAGTTTGGTAGAGGGCTGGTCGACATCCATTGGAATGTCTTTGAAAAGTGGTAAAAGTTCCACTCTCTGACGACATATCTAAATGCGGCGCACGATCATCCGCTGGCAAATGCCGTGACACGTGTATCAACTGGAACATAGCGTGCTATGTACTTCATGGCGATCATGCCCGGTTAGGCTAGCATGGTCGTGTTGATATGAATTGAACAATGGTTTCTTGGAAGATCTCGGTGTATCATCCTCTTTAAATTCAAAACCATAGTATGCAGCTGACAATTGAATGGAGACATCTACGAGAGAGAATTGGGAGGGTTGGTGGTAATAAGGCAGGTGTGGAATGTAAATTAGACTAAGACATGGGGTAACAGAAAGTTTGTAATGACGTCAGTATTCAAAAGCTGGGAGATCGATCATGAAGAAAACCAAGAAGTTGCAGCGCCTATCAACTTTAAAAAGCCCAAAATACACCCCCCCGAAATAATGGGAAGTGTAAGGTTGTCATCAAGTGAACCGAGTTCTACACCAAAGGTAAACACCATCACAAAAAAGGAGGGGGGGAACAATGCTGACCTAACGCCTCAGCAATTCCACTAACAAGACCAGAGACGACAGAAATGGCTATTAGACCAAATACGCCCCCTGCACCAAGGCTCGTCACCTCTCCGCTCTCTTCTATCCGCCGAACACCGTCGTCCCATGACCAGGTCATTTCCGAACCACTGGCTCGCAGAGGTGCTACATAGCCCCAGAATCCAAAAGCGACTGCAGATCCTGTAAGAGTTGCGGCTATGAAACCAGCCAAGGACTTTCGAGGAGCTAAGGGTAGGCGGAGGAATGGAAGGCGTGTGGGCAATTTTCGGGTATAAGAACCATAGAGTCGACCGATGGTAGAAGCTGCTGTGTCTGCCCATGACAAGCTGATAGAAGCAAGCGTGAACGGATTGAGGTACAGCAAAGAGATTGATCTTACATGAGGATGGCTACTGTAGCAACATCCCGAGGATAAAGCGACAACACAAAGTTTACGCCAAGAATATACCACACCACTCCGTTGGTTGAATTCTGAAAAACGGAATTAAAGATTTGTATTTTTTCATAACCTGCCATCGGACATACCTTTTCAGTTTCTCGCATGAGGAATCCAAGCACACGCTCGTAGGCCCGTTCGAATCGTGGAGACCGAAAACGAAGAAAATCGGCTGGCACAATGATACAAAGTGCTAACCAGAGGTATCTCACGATGGAATCGACATTTGCTTCTGAAACGTAGAGATAAAGTGTAACGAAACCTGCACAATTTGAAGATTATTTGCAATGTAGGAGAGAGAGAAGGGCAGGCAAACCTACCAATGGAGCTGTGTAATAGCTTTCGCGGTATCTCAAAATCGGTTTTTGAGACTTTAGCCTTCCCTACGTGTGTGATACCATTCCCGTTCATCTGGTGCTTGTCTGATGATGGTTTGACTACATTTGCGGAGACGACTGTTTCAAGTTCGTGCACCTGGCATCGGTGATCCAATTCTGGCACAGAAAAATCCGCCTCTATCATCTCTAGGTGACCGAGACCTTCTAAGCGTTTGATGACCTTCCTTGTAATGTTTTTGACACCTTTTGGATTCTCTGAGGAAAGCGAGGAAATGATGGGAGAAGGGGACCGCTTAGACACGGAGGACCTGGAATTGGAGGGAGAGCGAGGAGGGCGGGTTGTTCTATGTTGTCGACTGGGGACACTGGCCATTGAGTCCGTCGCGGTCGTACACAGGGTCGACGAGTGTTGGCCACCTTATGTAATGTGACCAAACAAAGCCAATCCTGATCGACTTTTGATTCAATGTCCTCCTCGTCTAGAATCTCTTCTCAACCGTTCGTTCCTTCGCCTCGCTGGCTATCAGAATCACCAGGTAAAACACCATCCAGTGGAACCAGCAACTCCCCATGGCGATCGCAGAGAAATGTTCCAGGCCAATTCAACGGTCTATTGTCTCCAATTCCCCCACCACCAGCGAATTTGTATCCTGGTACTCCCGATGCATTCAATGTCGATCCAGGTGTCCCTTTCCTCGCAACAGCGGGCTCAAGTGACATTCCAGATTCTGAAGAGGGATCAGAGGACGAATCCTCTTCACGAAGGAAATTTGTGGGCGGTTTTGTGTCGGGAATCAGAAACTCAGTCCGCAGATCTCTCAGAAGGCGCAGGCGAGACTCCTTGACAGAATTTCCCTTTCCTGAAGAGCAGGAGATTCATGACTCTGGATATGGCTCCTCATCTGTTACGGCCCCCGTTCCAGTTCCGGGCAGCACAGAGGCGCAGACGTCTCATGAACAAGGCGTTCTACAATCCATGCCTGCTCGGCATTACACTACACCCTATTACGCCAAGTTTACACCGCATTATCCCAAGTTTGACGGATATCGGAACGATGACGCCGCGTCCTTGTTTTCCGGGACCGTTTCAGCTGAAACTGCGTCAATTCAATACGGGTCAGACTACCGCAAGATGGAAGCACCTCTCGACACTGAAGATTCTCTCAGTGCCTACTTGAAACGCACCAAACAATTCATCCACCAAATCTCAGCACTTCCCTTCACTTCCAAGCCACGTGTGACATATGACCATCTTCCCGAGCGGGATCTCAGAGACGACCCTCGACGTCGCCCGCTCGTTGAATGGCATCGTCCAGGGTACGGTCCAACAAACTATTCTCCTCCAGACACTAGTAAACCAGCAGTATTTCCCCATGAGGTGCCCTCCCGGCCAAATACTGCGCCGTACACACCCCATCATGTCCCTGCTGTAGAACTCGATCTCCGGGAAGAATTCAACGACGCAGCTCCGGTACCAACCCTATTTGTCCCACCTCAATCGCAGCCCATCCAGATTGTTAACGGAGGCCCACCTGTAACGTTTCAAGCTATTCCGACCAGACAGCACCCCGGAAGACAGACTTTAAGTAAAGATCCCGTTGATCATTCATGGAACGAAGCCATCAACGCCACTCGCCGTTCATCCAGAAAACCACGCATGGCCACGCCCTTTCATCGCGCTACGTCGATCGACGCACAGACTACCCTAGATGGGTGGCAACAGTATCCGCACCATCGCGATGGTTACGTTCCACCAGAACTTGCTGAAACTCATTATGGTTCGCGTTATGGACCCGGAGTCCATTCTGCACGAGCAGGTCTGGGCCCCTTTGGTTCGGGACCCTCATCAGTCAACCCGCGCAAGGGCCAGAAGGCATAATATCCCGGTCGGATTGTGAAGCGCAAACCGCTCGAAAAAAAGCATTTTCTTTGATCTTGTAACCGTATCGGTGATACCTTCGGTAGTCCTCATTCATACAAGAGCTATCGGCATTCCAGAGGCGAGGCATGGGTACATGATGGTCTTGATGACCCGTTCCATATCTTTGTCACAGATGCGACGCCAATAACCATCTTCTGAGGAAGCCTGTACAGTTCGAAGGCCATAAGGCAAGGGTAATTGATTATTAGTGATTCGTAAGAATTCGACATTATTCAACTGCGACTTATAAAAGGAAATACAAAAGGCAAATAAATAGATAAAAAGATAAGTAAGGGAACATCATTCCTTCAAATCGACAACGACAGGCTGAAAGCCAGGCCCAGCGAAGAGATTTAGTCTGATCCCATCTCTGACAGCCAGATGACCGGAGGGATAATTCGCAGCGTTTACAAAAACCGTGGTTCCTCTTTGTTCCTCCTCTTCGGCGGGATTCTGGGTCTGCGAGTCCTGCTCTGATGTTGTGAGGAACGTATTTTGCACCACGGGAAGTGGGTCCTGATATGAAGCCACGTTCTGCATCCATTGATGAATGTAGGCGCCGTGAGCTTCGTGTATATGTCCAAAGAGATGAAGTCTCGGCTTGAGAGCGGGGAGGCGAGCTCGGAGGGCCTCGCAACCGACGGCTGAACCGTTGCGCAGTTGATCAAAAATTTGGTATGGTGGGCCATGAGTCAGCCTGAGCGAAGTTAGGGTATCTTGGCGTAAACAATCATGTAAACTTACAGAATGTCCGTGATTGGAAATTTGGCAACAAGAGCTGAGGCGGAAGTCAACATAGAATTGTTGATAGAGAATGCATCAAATTACCCTCGCCGTCTTCACGTTCATAATTGAATGCCCAGTCGCAGAATTTGGGTGACCACTGTTCATCATGTTAGCAAAAGGGGAATTAGCTGAAAGAAATTCGATGGTTACAGGCGATCCATAGACGCTCCACTCCTTACCGTCTTCGTTGACTCTGAACTTGTGGACAGTATTTTGAAGGTATATGACGTTTGCGGCGGTCACTTTAGGACCTTTCAATAGGTGCCTGATCGTATCCACGTCCTGTTGCCAGAATTGAATAAAAGCAAGGAGACAAGGAACGAGAAGGACGAACCTGCTTGCCCTTCTTATGAAATCTCAAGTGATTTTCTTCATACCAATCCTCATGGAGAGTTAAATCATGATTTCCTCCGATTATTCTTTCCTCGTGAACAAAGGTCGGGCTGGAAAAAACAAAGAATTTAACATAATACTCACAACTTGATTCGATGAGGCAACCCGCATAACCATTTCATAGTCGTTTCTAATTCTGTCGCAGTCCCTAGATTGGTGAGGTCTCCACTATGGAGTAGGACATCGCCATCGGGCATGTCAAAACATCTTGTATGGGTGTCGCTGATACAAACAAAACGGGTCCACTTCTCATCTGGATTTCCAGAAGGTTTTTGGGGAAGGAGACGCGGATTGTATTCCAGATATACGACAGCGCCTGTCGAACGCAATACGACGTCACGATACCCAATTTGCAGGGGTATTTGAGACATTCAAATTTATGATGGGTGACAGGAACAAACGGGGATAGCTTGGCAAAAGCAGCACAAAGGGTTTATGTCAGCAATGAGCTGCGTCCGTTCATCCAGGCTCGGGTGATTAAAAGGTAATAATTAGAGTGAGTTTGGGTGCCAGGCGACGAAACAAGATAAATATAAATGCCGAGCACTGTACCCGGATTTGGGCGATTAAACATGTGGCACGATCACATGGCTGCGTTATGAGCGGGGATTGAGTCTTGACTGCTTCACAACAATGTCTGCTACACTTTGGATTGAAAAGGAGACTAAACGTCTTGCACGCAGATCGGCGGACATCGTAAAGAGCGCTGTACAACCACCATCGAGAGTCAAGACTCCAGCACTGGCTGATAATAGTCCCATCAAGAACGAAAGGATGATCCCCGAGTCGCTGGAGAAAGGGATACTGATGACGAAGATATCAGAGAAGAAACAGAAGAGAGTTCTCTTCAGAGTAGACCCTGACGATGGGACGATCACGTATAATTCCAGCAAGAATGCCAGGAGAATCAGTACGTTCCAAATCATTTGTTCCGGCCAGGTCGTTGACCATTACCAAGTACCAATCGAATCAATCAAAGAGATCCGCACAGGAGACGATACGAATTACTACCGCATTCAATTCAAACAGCCAGAAGGCTTAAAGGACAGTTGGATCACTGTCATCTACATCCTCGATGGGACGTACAAGACTTTGCATGTCATCGCAGAGAATCACGACTCCTGCAAACTCTGGACGGATGCCCTTTGCAAAATTCTTACCATCAGGCAAGGGCTCGTTTCTGGATTTGTAAACTTTTCAGTTCGGCAAAGTGTCTGGGAAAGGCAATATTTCAAGGGATCGGACAAGAGCGGGGATCAGGTACTGGATTTCGAAGAGATCAAACACCTTTGCAGACGATTGAGTGCGAACCTGACAACATCGGAACTGGAGAAAAGGTTCAAAGTGAGTTCCGTCTGTTACCTCCAGAATGTTTTAATTTTTCCGGCTCGTAGTTGGCCGACTCGGAAAACAAGGGGTACCTCGACTACCCACAATACCAGAAGTTCGTCGGTACCATGCAGTTCCGTCCTGAAATAGACGAAATCTACAAGGACCTCAGTAGTCTGTATGATGGAAAATTAGACCTAAACGGATTTACAAGATTTATGAAGGAATGCCAGATGGTTTGTCTCCGCTTTCGTCCTTCAACCTTGATTGAAGCTGAATACCATCTAGACCAGACTCACCGACGCAGAGATAAAGTCCATATTTGATACACATGCCGAAACTCTGCCGAATAACCAAACTTCCACTCTTTCACCTGCTCGATTTTCATCTTTTCTTCTGTCCCCTGAAAACGCCGCTTTCTCGGATTACGGCAAGTCGGTATGGCAGGATATGACCCAGCCGATAGCGGATTACTACATTTCATCGTCTCACAATACCTACCTTGTCGGAAACCAACTGGTCGGTGTTAGTACTATTGAGGGTTACATTCGCGCCCTGTTGCTTAGCTGCAGAAGTGTCGAACGTACGGTCTTCATCACGCATCTTCGTTGTATTTGGCTGACAACTCATCAGTTGACATTTATGACGGAGATGAAGAACCCGTGATATATCATGGTGGCACCTGGACCTCCAAGGTTTCGCTACGCGACATTTGTCAAGCGATCGCTAAATATGCCTTCCGAGCATCACCATATCCAGTAATTATCTCCGCCGAGGTGCATTGCGGTCTCGAGCAACAAGACAAATTGGTCGATATCATTCTGGACGTTTTCAAAGACTCGATCATCCAAGCGCCCATTGAAGGGCGCCCCAAAATCGAAAAATTGCCCAGCCCGGATGCCTTGAAGTTTAAATTCCTTTTAAAGGTCTTTCTGGATTATGATTGCTGCCGCTAGTCTAACAAAACTGTTCCAGGCCAAAAATCTATACGTAGTCGAACGCCTGGCAGCCGTACAGGCCGGCCGTCTATCCGCAGAAATCAAGACGCCTGTTCTGGAGGCTGAATCCTCCTCCTCGAGTTCATCCGACGAGGACGATAACTCTCTTATCAAGGACGGACTCCAAGACATCAAATCCACTTGGAAAAAAATCACCGAGAAACCAACGTCTACTAAACCAGCAAGGAAGAAAATGTCTTTTCGGCTTGCGTCCTTACTTGTATACACGGTTGGCGTCAAGTGGCACGGCTTTGAGTTAGGTGTGGAATATGCGCCTGAACACATATTTTCTCTGTCAGAGAACGCCGCGAACAAGCTCGTGAAAGGCCAGATGAACGAGTTGATAGGGCACACTCATTCGCATCTTGTTAGGGTGTACCCTAAAGGAACAAGAGTGAATTCGTCTAATTATGAACCTCATCGTTATTGGGCTGGAGGGTGTCAAGTAGTCGCCCTTAATTGGCAAACTGTCGGTAAGTCCTTTGTCGACAGATCTCTTCGGCCCATTTACTTCAGCCAGATCTTGGTTATGCCATAAATCAAGCCATGTTCCAGAGAAATGGTCGCAGCGGGTATGTGCTGAAGCCAGACGCCCTCCGCAAAATGGAGAACAAGAACCTTATTTCCAAGCGGACGAAGCATTACCTCGATGTCACGGTCAGACATTTCTCTTGCTACCTAATCGCTCCCAGATACTTAACAGAGTCTATCACCGTAGATTATTTCCGCGCAGCAACTCCCGCGTTTACGTGATTCAGATGGGAAAGAGATAATCGATAAATCTGTAGTGGACCCTTTCGTCGAGGTCTCACTCCACGTCCCTGAATGGACCATTTCGCCGTTCCTGCCTGAATCGACAAAAGCGGCTGGCGTTACATACTCTCCTTCCTCTAGTGCCACCACGAACGCTGTATCTTCTGCCCGTACCCTCAGTGTTCGTACGGCCGTTGTTAAAAATAACGGATTCAACCCAGCGTGGCGTGAACCATTTTCCCTTCCTTTCGATTGCGTAGGGAACATGAAGGAACTCATTTTTATTGAATTTGCGGTTCGCCATCAAACTGGTAGTTTGCTCGGTATGTACTGTGTACCGCTCACGTGTATGGGTCAAGGTTGGTTCAAAAATCATTAACCATTTTCAATTTCGTGGGCTGATTTCCTTCAGGATACCGCCATGTCCCTTTGCATGACGCCATGCTGTCCCAACTGCTCTTTTCAACTCTGTTTGTCAAGATCGGGATCAGAGATGTCGATGGGTAGAGAGTAGTAGGTCGCTCTGCATACAGGCTTATTATTGTACACGAAGATCAACTATTGGAAAACAACATTAACTAGGAAGTAAACTATCATTATTACTCAAATCACACCTAATGCGGAGATTACTGAGAACAAGCCAAAGGGCCTGTAGAATTATATATATATATATATGCATTAATACCCGGAAGAAGTTACCCAGTATCGACCACATCCATCTTCACAAACAATGTTGAGTACAAATACTGCGATAGTTGTGAGTCGTGCAGTGGAAGATGGCGATAACCTATAAGATTGTCTTGAAAACGCATCAACAAACAGATTATTTCGATGGACACATACCTGGCTGCAGAGACCCCAGTGATGCACAATACAACGCCAGTGGTTCATTGCCACTTCTGTCTTCTTGGCTCACGACAAACTTCACAAAGACGATATCAAACATATCGCCGACGCAGTCGAATGCAATTGAAAGCTTCTCTTCCCAAACGGGGTTGAATCCATTTTTCTTCACCGCGGATGTCCGGACAGACCTCGGCCTAGAGGTCGTGGAAGTTGGGTCGGAATTTGCGGATGTTGGAGATAGGGATGGTTGTGAGCGATCATCCGTTTCTTGTGAAGCCCCCTTTACAGGTCGTACCGGCCAGTCGGGCACATAGAGCGTGACTTCGACAAATGGGTCCACAATCGCCTTATCTAGTGCTTCCTTCCCAAGGGCATCACGACGGTGCGGCAGTTGCTGGGCGGAGATAATGGTGATATCCAGCGTATGCGTCGTCCTTTTCAATAAGAGGTCTTTTGCTGAGTTCTGTCGTAGGGCCAGAGGTTTAAGCACATAGCCACACCGACCATTTCGCTGAAACATCGCGTGGTTAAGCATATAGCCCAGATCTAGATCGAAAGAGTCAATCTCCCGGTTTTCATTATTAAAAAAGCTCCACTTACCCGGTGTTTGCAGGTTGAGTGCCACCAATTGTGCACCTGTTGCCCAAAATTTGTGCGGTTCATAATTGGTGGAGCTCACTCTCGTCCCTTTAGGATAGATTCTTACCATATGGGACTTGGTATGCTTGATCATATCCCACATGTTGAATCGTCTCATCTTGTTTGCTGCATTCTCCGATAGGGAGAACATATGTTCTGGTGAGTATTGTTCTTTCTTGTTGATCCCGCGACATTTAACTCCGACGGTATAGACGAGTAAACCAAGGAGTGCTGAGGAAATCTTTGCTTTCACTCGTGGAGAGTTAAGGCCGCCAGGAGGGGTTTTCGGTTTCGAAGAGGATGCGGTAGCGGATGGGAGGATCATATTATCAGAAGGCGGAGATTGTGATAGACCAAGGTCCAATATCGCATCAGGTGAAACGGTCGATCCGCCGTATGCTCCACGAACATGTTGGAGAAACACTGATCTCGCCTTCAACAATTGCTCTGCGGATTAACGTCAGATACGATGAAAATGTTCAAGGGGAATCTCTACCTTTTATCTGACCCGACTGGCTTCGCCTTTGCTTCATTTTTGCTCTATCGGATATAGGGATCGGTGCTGAGTGTAATGCAGCGGAACCTGGAGGAGAGGTAGAGGCATCTTGCAAAGCTTCCATAAACGCATCAGAATCAGATGCCGAGGACGAGGGTTCGGTTGTGAAACCAGAATCGCTTTCCCAAGTTTCTGACCCGCCTAATTCGGGGTTCTTCGTCTTGAAAACAATCTTCCCTTTCAGGTCTTCTGGACTTGGCAATACATCGAATTTCGGTTTCATAGACGAATCACCGGGTTGTTTCCTCACGAGCATATCGCCAAATACCGAAATCATGATCTCCGCTATCAAGTCTTGCTGTGGCAAGGAACAGTGAACCTCGGCAGATATGATGATGGGATAAGGTGATGCAATGAATCCATATTTCGCAATGACCTCACAGACCTCGCGAAGGGAGACCTTGGAAGTTAGTGTTTTGCCGTGGAAGACCGCGGGTTCATTTTCGCCATCGTATATGTCCACTGCAAACGAAAGGTGAACAAAGGAGATGATAAAAATATCAAAATACTTGCCTTCAACACTGCGACAACCGTGCAGTAAGGCACGAATATATCCTTCGATTGTACTATACCCGACGAGCTGGTGCCCAACAAGGTAGGTATTATGAGAGGATGCAATAAAGTATTCAGGAAGCGGGCGAGTCATATCGTGCCAAATACCCCTGTGCTGGTCCGAGAAAGGTGAATTATCTGGCGATAGAAGAAAAGAAGTAAAGACATCGAGAGACATCGAGGTATGGGAATCATCAGATGAACCTGTATACTTGTCGAATAACGCTTTGAGTTCGATTTGGGGAAGCAGTGACTGGGTAATATGGTCAGCGTGGTTTCTACATTGAACAAAATGCGCTCACCTTCTGCTGCTCTCGCAAGAACTTTTCGAAGATAGCGAAGTCAAAACCAGCTTCGTTACCTGCTTTGAGCTTCTGGTATAATCTGTTGATCTCCGGTCGTCCTTTCAGCAACCTCACGAAGCGCCGGAAGTCATTGAAATCAAGATATCCACGTTGCTCCACATCTGCTTCCTGTGATAATCATAAATTATGAAAGGAAAGACATGACCACAAGCAACGTACCATGAACAACCTCCCCAAGTCTTCCCGGTTTGATTTGATATTCAGTCCTCTGCAAAGCTTCTCGACTTCATCGAAGGTCAATTTCTGATCCCCTCCCTCATCAGCCCCTTTCCAATAATGTTTCTCCCACAAAGTTTCACGCATCTCAGGATTGCCTAACCCACGCATCAGCTCTTGGCGGATCGCATGTTGTTCACGAAGTGTTTTGTCCCACATCCTGAACACGTCTTTTGTTGGTGCGACAAGATGTAGTGTCTTCCATGCACCATCGATGACATAAATGATGGTCAACCATCGATCTTCGTAGTCTCTGGAGAGCTGGAATTGTTGGCGGTAATATCGAGCATCAGATCCAGACCGAATCTCTTTGATGTTTTCTATAGGGACTTTGTCCGCGAGTTACGACCCGAACTGGATTAAAACAAATTTGACAACTCACTAATTTTTTGTTGTCTCGACTCCCAAACAATTTGGCCCAAATCAGCCTCGATTCTAAGAACCAGGTTCTTATTCCGTTTCAAAGAGACCTTTGTCATTAATGTTCCACGTTGTATCAGGTCTGGGACTGTGATGTTCTCCATTGCATGCGATAAGGATATTGCGGTAGGTTCTGAAACAGCCCAAGCATTCGGTGTCTCAGACAATTGGTGGGAACATTTGATAGGTCTATTGGAACTGGGATGACTCGGAATCGAAACACTGCTCGGCAAACGTACAAGTTCATCGATTAGGAAATTTGGAGCAGAGAAGAAAGGCACGTCGTTGAGAGACTTGGATCGTTCGAACTCGGAGTGCGTTTTGAATTCACCCTTTATCGAAGCACCAAAGCCACTGCCCCTGTTCTTGGCAATCGCTACTGATAGAGCACTGTTGCCGTTCTCTATGTTGACGAGCTGCTGAACGATATCACCGTTGGTAGAGGTAATTTTTGCGGCCCTTCGTAAGGACTTGCGTGGGTCAAACGGTGGATGGAGGTCTGACATGAAGAAGGCGCTCAGTGAGCGCCAAATACAGCTCAGCCCCGTTCTTCAGCGTGGAACTTGCGTGGTCGACATGAGGATATACTATGAATAGAAACGTACCCAGGGTGATCGGGTCACAGAAAATTGTTCGGGACCGTCGACTAATTAATATTACTAATTATATTCGGTGACTCGGACATAACATATGAAAAAGCTCCGTTAAGCCCAAAGAAAATCAGTAAGGACTCCCTAAAAGTCTTTACTTCGTCTGTGTGGGACGAGCGGGAGTTTTCAGGAAGAAATGAATCAGATCTTCATTATCGGAAGTATTAATATTAATAAGCCACATTTCTGTGCAGCAACGTCAAAGCCAGATGCTAATGACGCCTGTAACTCATCATGGATTCTGTGAGATCGACAGTCTGGATTCCATCTCGTATGTCAAGTTGCTGGAGTGGTCAGAGCGAAAGGATGGCACCGTGCCAGAATGTGAGACTTGGGATTAGACTATTATACGCTGACGCTGCCATTCCTCTTACCTTCATATGTAAGGACGGAAGGCCATACGGTTAACGATGACAAGACGTACATGGCCTGAGTAGAATTCACTCCAATGCATGGCAATAATTTTTGTGATGCTTCCAATCTGTTCTCTGGGATTGAGGTCGAAAGGAGTCACTTATCCCCCATCAGTGCGAAACTCACCTGGCAGGCTGGGGTACAGTAAAAGATAGCCTGAAAAGAATTTAGCCTCCCTGGAGGAGTATGGACTGAAAGAGGACACACAGTACATTTGCTGCATTGCTTTAGTTCTCGCCTGTTGAAGACTTGGCCGGGACACTGTAGACGATGTGTGGCTTCAGAGGCAGAAAAGGAAAAGATGAGCAGGTGAAACATACATGGTAATTGCCACAGGCATACACGCCAGTTGACTTTCTCATCTGTTTTGCAGCCACAAGGTTCCCTCTCATCTCGTAAACAACACCGAGATTTTCCCTGGAACCGGCGGCGTCGAACGTGGGGCCATCTGCGTTACGAATTGCGACGGCGAGTCCGAGATGCCTCTCTGCATCGTCCAACCTAATTCATGGTGATGTAAAGTTCACCGAGGGCGTTGTGGCTGAGCGCGGTAGTGACTGAATTTTCTCCAAAGTGCCGCAACTTGATCTCGAGAGACCTTAGGTACTTTTGCTCTGCAGCGTGGTATTGACCACTTCGCTCGAGAGCGAGGCCCTGGTTGTTGCACTGGGTGGCTTCTTCCCTTGCCATGGGGTAGGGTTGATAATGGTGCTAACGTATCCGACTCTATCCATTCGTGGTGGTGTTAGTGCAAGATCTCCTTGATCATTCCGCTTACCAACTGCGACACTTCCAGTCGCATGGAAGGAAGTCCAAAGCCCCACGCTGAACCGCTCCACCAAAAGACCCAGGGCTATATATGGTGTATAAGATCGGTAGTAGGTAAGGACCATCTTTACAGTACACTGCCAAAGGGGCAACCGGTACGTGGAGGGCAATGCAAGCAGCAGCTAGGTCGCCACATTGACAACTGACACTACGCAAAATCAGGCACTCTTTCATCGATTCCACTTGTGACCACCTCACTTAAACTTCCACTGGTCTCACCAAAGGCATGGCGAGATTCCATGAATTTATGGGAATCACTGGAAGTCATGTCCGGAGGCTGAAGACATGTATTCAGTTCAAAGACCCAATGCAACCTCGGACATCAAGGAAAGTCAGATGTATATGTAACAAGCGGTTTGTGGCCAAAATAAAATTTCCCTCCCTCAGTGTGCAAGTGTCTGCAACTCCGTTCTCTTCAATAGATTCTCACCTAAATTTGAATTCTGATTACCCTTCGTAAATCCATTGACAGCGCACTTGCTCGAAGTTACTCTTCTAAATGAAACAGTTATTCCTCGAGGCTGAGAACAACAGGCTCGTAAATTGATTTTCTGAGCATCGCTCACTCTCCTGCTATCCGTTAGCACCCAATGTATTCCTACCAGAAACGACTGGAAAAAAAGAATTGAGTGTACAACACGCCCCGCGGAAAATGAGTTAACCAACCTGGGTCCGTCTTCTTGTGATGCGGTCCATCCGGGATCGCCAGAGGATAAATGTCGACTCATCGCAGGCTTCTTGTACCCTTTGGAACCTCCATGGCCATGAGTGCTGTCATCATTATTTTTGCCTGCTCCTTGGGTTTGGCCTTTTCGGCTCCTACGACCTCAATGGTACGTGCATAATCCACGATAGCACCCCTCGCTTATATAGACCACAGGATCTAATGAACACAGACCTCACCTGGGGCAATTGTACCATCTTCAATGTAACGGATGTCGCGAATCCCTATCTAAGCTGCGGATATTATCAAGTTCCAATGGATTACTTCGACCCCGCTGCGGGCAAGGCTCGTTTAGCCGTCATAAAATATGGAGCCACCGTGCCAGACAAAAAGGGAACGCTCTTCGTGAATCCTGGTACGTTTTGTGCAGGACTACTATAACCCTTTTAAATGGAAAATTCGTAGGTGGGCCTGGAGGATCTGGTATTGAGTTCATGAATGTATTTGGAGATATGGCCAGCAAAGAGACCCAAGGGCAGTATGATATCGTCTCTTGGGACCCTCGAGGTGTTGGTACCTATACATTGTAAGTGTTTTGCTGTGTTTTGTCTTCTGCAATCCGTTTGATCCATCGCTTTTCAGTCCCGGTGATGTGATCTGCTTCAACACACCTACAGAGCAGTTCACATTTTGGGACAATACCGTCAAGAGGTCCATAAATGAGACCATTTCGACCAACTTTTATGACCACTCCGAACTCAAGGAATTTTTTTCGCGTGTGCCAGAGACCAATGCTAAGTTAGAGGAGTTCGGTAAAAGGTGTTTGGCGTCGAACACCGGACGGTACCTGCAGTATATTGGGACGACTTCGACGATTCGAGACCTTGTTTCGTTGGCTGATGAGATCGTTGGACCTGTACAACCGATTAACTATTACGGAATTTCATATGGGACCATTATTGGCTTCCATTTCTTTAATCGTGAGTGGGCAATCTCTCTGCTTGGGTAGACGGTTAATCGAAGTCATCCCCACCTCAAACTTAGTGTTCCCCGATGTGAATTTTCCACCAGAATAGCTTTGGTTCCCTTCTGACTTCTCCTGAAGCGCGTCGGTCATTTTATCCTCGACGGCGTTGTTAACCCCAGTAAATGGGGGAGGTACGATGTACGACATTTGTCATTTGAACCCATGGTCTTCCTTTGAATTTGTTCCTGCTCCGCAGTTGGACTATGATACCTTTGCTCACTCCGAGGAGGCATTCACTACCTTCGCAAACGCATGTGCTCAAGCTGGCGCGGCCAAGTGTCTCCTCGTCAGTCTGATCAAAAATAATGCGACTGGGTGTGATGTCCGCACGCTCATCACCTCCACCATCGATGTGAGTCTGTCCATTTCTGTGTGTCATGGGAGGAGCCTCATTTTGTTTAATAGCTTGCCTTGAAGCTACAGAAGGCTGGATATAACGGACTCCCAGCACAAGCCGGGGAGCTGAAGGGTAAGTCGTGCACGGTCCCATCTTCAATCCTCTTCAGAGAACTGACACCTCCGCTTTATTCACAGCATCGCTCTTTTCTCTCCTCTACTTTCCTGCAGCCTGGCAAACAATCACGAACGAGCAGATGTATCCCATACTCACTGCGATCTTGATTGCAGGTCGTACTCATGGCTTCGCCGACTCGTACACCCTTCCGGACAAACCTGTCGCGTCACCCCCAGAACCCCTTTCAAGCCTTTCTTATTCCATTTACGCTATTATTGGAGCTGATGGCGCTGCGTCAAACGGTGTTCCTTTGACCGATGTGTTTAAGGATATTGTTGCGACTACAAGAGATCGGACCCCTACCTGTATGTCCTTACTCTTCGTCACCTGTAAACACTTTTCGATTGACCAGAGATTTCAGTTGGTGCGGTGTGGACCCCTTGGTAAGTGGACCACCTTCCCCTTACTACCCATGTGGATAAATGGATAAATAATACCAGGTCGACAGCCTCAAAGTGGCCCGTTCGTTCTGTAGAAGCCCTACCGATCTTCACGAATAAGACATTCAAGTTAAGCAACCGCGTTCTGGTAATCGGAAACACCGTCGGTTCATTTTCTCAACTTTTCAAACCCTGTAATGACCCACGATAGATCGATCCCATCACTCCATTGGAGAGTGCAGAGTATGTCACCCAACTCCTTGGAAGCAACAATGCGGTGTTGGTCGAGAATCAAGCCGTTGGACATACAACCATTTCGCAGTACTCGACCTGCACGTATAATATTGTGTTGGACTTTTTATTGAACTCTAAGGTAACAAATTTACTTGCTCACTACGGGATGGTCCCTTAAAGGAAGTTCTTGCAGTTACCTCAACAAAACACCAAGTGTTCTCCGGATTCGAACGATTTCTTCCCTGACACCTCGAACAACGCCAGTCTGGTGCCACGGGCCTCCCGAAAGCTTCCTATTCTACGATCAATAATACGATGAAGTAGCCGACGGCAGTGTACTTGACTACAAATTTATTCGTTCACATGCGTAAGACACTCATCACTCCCCTGTATTTAGACTGTCTTATTTCACTTGAAATGCAATTTTTTGTGTCGAAACTAGGCCGCAATATTACCAATCAACAAGAGTGACAGGCCTCCCCAACATCATCCAATCGACTAGGATGTCATACATTCCGCAAGGCGCGATGTTGACGAGCAACTCGGCATCATAGTTGAAACAGAGAAGATCATCCCCGATCACAAGCCTATTTAAGCTTCATGTCAACGTCCTCGATTCATTGGAGCATGGTAAGCGCCTATTTTTCTACGAATTGTGATCCATGATTTGCATAGTGGTATCACTTATGATTTTCAGTCGCAGTGCACTTAAGTGAAATATATGTTCCACCGCGTCCTTTTGATCACATTGATGGGGTAAAAGCAATTTTGCGTGGCACAGTAGTGCATCCAGTGCACGTGTTGCACTCGAATCTGCAGTTATGCACGCAAAATTTAGTTACTAAAGGAACTTCTGTAGTACTAATTGTGAGAATGGGCACTAGATTTATTTTCTTTGACTGTGCTTCCGTTGGATATAGATCGGAAGGCAATCGACGAGGTGATGAGGCTCGCCAAGAGCATTACTGTATGCAGAAAATAATGTTGTGCACTTGACCTGCACGCAACTGCACGCAAAATCACTTCAGTGCACTTGTCCTGACACGCGAATGCACTCAAAGTACACCCGAGTGCACTTGAATGCACTTGAATGCACTTGAGTGCACTCGAGTGGCCCTTACTGCACGCAACTTCATGCACGAAAATGCACTCAGTGATAACGATAACCGTGACAATGCTTAGCCTTTCAGGTTCGGTCTTGCTTCAATGGCATGCTTCAGTTCCTGATCCCAATGGTTTTTGTGAGTTATTTCTTGTCAGTTGAACTACAAAGCATTCACACTACCTATCATTGACAGTCATTGTTACTATCAATCTTGTTGGAAACATATGGATCAAGAAAATTAAATCCTGGAAGGGCGGATTGGCGATCATTCTTTGGGAACACTCGGTCGGTATTAATAAGTTGCCGAGTTGGATATGATGCCGCCTTCTGTGGAAAATCTGGGACACACTGTCCTAGATGTTGTTTCAGACAACCGTCATT
>Ga0307507_10005174_pt1 | contig 21814 bp, 3 predicted proteins | sample 7_EM_MG_FD_207223 | JGI IMG/M metagenome (GOLD analysis project Ga0307507, IMG submission 207223) | Populus trichocarpa ectomycorrhiza microbial communities from riparian zone in the Pacific Northwest, United States - 7_EM | ecosystem: Host-associated > Plants > Roots > Unclassified | place... | reverse complement strand
TACACACTGTACTCTACTCCTGTAGAGTTATTAGGGGGCGCCTATTACTCGCCCCTTTGCCTTCTATTGCTATTTCCTTTGCAACCCAGAACTGGTCTAGCATATTTTGGCCAATAAGCCACCGGGTAGCCGCCTTAAGGCCTTTCTGTGTTAAGAGCAGTGTATTATAGTTTTCTATACTAGCTACTAAGAGCATTGCTTCTCGGCTAGTGCGTAAGGGGTATAATAGTATTACGTATTTTAGTGTCTATCTTAGCTAGCTATATTTGCACCTTAGGCTACCTACTAGGACACCCACCTAGTAAAGCCAATCTTTTAGTCCTATTATTCCTGTCCTTAAGAGTGTTGCCATTATATTTTCCGCCTTTGTTAGGCCCTCTTAAAGCCCTTAGGTATTTACCCCCTATAGTATTACCTATACTACGGCTTAGGTTCCCCTTACCTAAGTCTACCTCTATACCTTTAACTCCTATTTATCTCTCCAGCGTCAGTCCAACTAGTATTGTATTACGGTAGATGGTTTTCTAGTACTCTTTTATGCTCTACTTTAGCTCCTTTCTCTTCCTTACTATTGTCTTTGCTAGCCTCTTACACGTCTCCCTTCCTCCTCTATATAGGCCTGGGCCCTAGTGCCGTACTATTCTTCTTCTACTTTCTCCACCTGTTTTCCTAATATATCTTCCCTACTTTGGGGTTGTTGGTTTCTTCTCCTATAGGGCACCCTAGGGTCCCTCTATAGTTTGTTTAGGCGTGTCTTGATATACTTTATAATGTTAAAGTTACGTTCCTTTTACACCCTTTACATTACATCGGCTTTAATATATAGTTATAGGGGGGGAATATTGGCTTCCTTCTTAAGCAGTGTTATAGCTATTTGCTTATACCCACCTGTTATACTCCTAAGGCAGGCTGTTTAGACCTTTTGGAGTGGTTTAAGGAGTAATTTAAAAGGGCCTTTCTTAGTTTCTCTAGTGGCCCAAATGCTAAATCTATATGTTATGGTTAGCTAGACAACTGCTGTATATAGTAGGTATAACCTCTGGAAGCATAGACCCCATATAGAATTAACGATCCTGGATATGGCGATATACTATACTTGGCCCTTACAGGCCGCTTATACTGTATATACGCTCTACCGGAGCTTGCTATCTACCTATATTTTTAATACCCTTAGGCCTTAAACCAGTTAACCCCCAAAGCCTTAGATATAGATTATATGCTAAAGATCTATAGATTGGTTACATTTTCTTATAAAATAGATTAGCTGGTATTTCTCTAGTAAGAATTAGACTCTATATTGTCTTGCCCATTCTATATAGGTGTTATAGGCTTTCTCTAGTATCCTACAGTTCTCTGCGGCTATTGGCCTATATGTAATTAGGTTTATATCATTAATAAAGCCTATCCCCTAGGTCGCCCCTTCCTTAAAGGTATTAAGCAGGTTACTTACAAAGAAGAGGAAGAGTATAAGCAATAGAGGTAATCCTTATAGTATTCCTATTATAACTATAATAGGGGGGCTCTAGTATCTACTAAAGACTAATAATATTTCTTTCTGGCCTGTAAATCCTTAAATAAATTAAATAATCTATTCTAGGAAGCCCTTTGCCCTAAAGATATATAGGAGACGCTTATAGGGTATATTATTATAGGCGCCGCTAATATTTAGGCTAAGTATTAATACTATAAAGTCCTTTCACATAGCCTATGCAGTTTTAATAGTAGTAGCGAGTAGTGTAAATGCTAATAGCGTTAAGTAATTCTTTCTTGCCCCTATTTAGCTTTATAGTAGTAGGGCGTGTTCCTCTACCATATCTATTATGTGGTCCGCTATAACCTTTTCTAAGATTTTGCTTAGGGTGTTTTCTAAGGTAATAGGGCGGTAGCTTCCTAGGATTAAGTAGTCTACTTTGCCTTCTTTTTATAAGATAACCGTTGTTATGGATCTTTTAAGTCGCAAGTAATAGCCTATTACAAAGCATGCTTTGGCTACGTCTATAAACCAAGGTGCTATAAGTGGTCCATAGGTTTTTAGGGCTTTGTTTAGGATCCCATCTAGTCCTAGTACTATGTTATTTAAGAGGTAGCTAATAGTTCTAGCCATTTCTTTAGTTATTATATCGCTGTCGACCCTTAGGTAAGTTACTAGTATTTTACTAGTAATATTGCTAAGGTCTACTAGAGCTGGTTAAGGGAAAAATCTTTCTATAAGGATCTTTGCCTTCTTATTATTGTTGCTTATAGCCTGTGGTTCGCCTACTCTTTATAAGGGTGGTAGGTGTGGATCTTCTACTAGGCGTCCCGCCTTTTTCTTTGCCCATTTTGCTATAGTCCAAAGGCCCTTATTATAGGGGAGACTTAAGTTAGTAGTATATTTGTTTATAAACCATCTCCAGTTATTCCTTACTTCTTTTCTTAGGGTATTCTTTAGCTAGTTTCTTATGTCTTTATATTGTCTCTCATCCTCAGAATTATAGCTGCTTATATATTTCCTCCTTGCTCGTTATTGGCCGGCTATAAGGGCCGCGCACTATGCGGACTATGCGTGTCACGCATAGGGGCCTAGTTTTAAAACCAGGCAGTGCTCTTTTAGCCTGCTTTTAATTGCTGCCTGGATCCTTTCTAGTCTTTAATTAATTTTCTTAGGGGTAGCCAATAAGCCTCGCTTATTTGGTATTAGGTGGATTTCTTTTAGGTCTTAAAGTTATTGTTTAATTATATTAAGGAAGCTATCTATATTAAGCTTCCTTATTGCGTATCTTTTACCATTTAGTTACGCCTTAATGTCCAGATCTAGTTATATCTAAATAGGGATATAGTCTAAGGTAAGTGCCCATTCTTCTTTAGGGGAGCACCTTTTAAGTCTTTGGTATAGGTTTTCGTCCATAATTATAAGGTTAATTATACTTTTAGCGGTGCCCCTTTGCTATATAATTGCACCTAGGGGGGTAGCTAGCTTAAGGCCCCTATTATCTATAGCTCTTAGTAGGCACTCTACCTACCAATTAGCAGCAACATAGATGCCCCCCTACTATAGGTAGTAGAGGTTTATATCTCCTAGTAAAATAGACTCCGCGTGTTTAGTTTCTAGCAAGCTTATTATAGATATAATATTCTCTGTCTATGCTACCCCTTTAACCCTAGGGTTATAGATATTAATAATTTATACTAGTCCCCTATATGTTTGGATAGTTATAACTATAATATCTAGGTTAACTGCCTGCTATAACTATAAGGCAAGGCTGATATTTTTGCTGATTATAAAGCATACGCGTATAGCTGCTTTTGGTTTATATAGGAGCTGGAATCCTTAGGGGCAGTATATCAATTATATATAGGTATTATAATACGGCTCTTATATAGCAAGAATATGGTGTTTCTCTAGGTCTAAACTATCTAGTAGGGGCCTTGCTAGACAGTGGTTTGTATTACCGCAGTTATACTATATAATGGTCAAGTAGCGGACCCTTAGTGGGGGTTCTTTGCCTCTCCTTTGCTCCTCGCTTCTTCTGTTTCCACTTTCTCTAAAATGTTCAGAACTTCTGTCTTCTATATTTGCTCCCTAGCCACTACTTATTTTATATGGAGCTTTCTATTCCTATGTCTTATATTCCTACTAGCCTTTCTAAATCTAAATCTGTTATTGCCTCTAGTTCTTCCCCCATTCTCGCCGGTTGGCTATGTGCCCCTTATAAGCCAGCTATATATGTTATATTTACTATGTTAAATCTAATTCTTAATTATCCCGGCCTTAAACTTACTATAGCCATCCATAGGGGTCTTCCTACTAGGCGTTCTCTCCCTTATGTCCTATATATCCCTTATGTCCCTGTTTAGTCTGGTAATGTTACGCGGTGTTGCTTTTGGCCTATTAAGGCTTAGAATAGCTGGCTTAGCCCCCTAGTATTAAAGGTAGGAAATGCTAGGAAGATACCTACGTCCCCCTAGCTTATCGCCTGTTATTTCCATTTGTATAACCTAGCGTATAGTTATTCCCATAGCTATTAAGCCCTTTCCTTCTATCTCCTATATTTAATGCAGTCTTCTCTCTCCTACGCCTTATATATGCTTTGGTGACAGTTCGCGTATTTTATTTAGTCTTAATTTATACATTATCTTATATTATAGGGGCCTGTATAGTGGCCGCAGCACACCTATACTGCGTATATAGATTAGGTGTGTCCCTATTATACACAGCAATAATATCGTTCCAGGTATAGTCTATAGTTATAAAGCCTTATGTTATATATAAGGCCATTTATAATTATTCCTTTTTAGATAAGGAGTTTTTGCATTCCTAGTGTATATATGCTAACAATAAGGGAGCCATGCGTTTATCTATTATTTCCCTAGTGAGTCTCTGGCGCCCCTTATATCCTCTTATTATTCTTATTATATGCTTAGTTTATATTTTCCTATTAAAGCTATTAGATCTAGGTAATTATAAGTCCTAATATAAGGTGTTCCGTTTATTTTACTATCTCCTATATAGTTGCTGTATTATCCGCCTAGCGGCCCCTTTCTACCCTAAGGCTTATGGGAACTAATAGGACTTTAACTAAGTAATCTTTATAAAGCACTTTTATGCCAATACGCTCTCCTAGCCTGTCCCCTGCCCTTACGGCCTATTCCTTTACCTATTAGTCCTTTAGGGTAACTCTAATATCTCCACTTCTAAGGTGTTAAACTGCAACGGCGTTGTGGACCTCCTTATAAATCTCTATAAAAACTTCTATTTCTAATTATCCCCTAAGTTCCTCTGCCTTTTCTATATTTGGTTATATTATGATTATATACCCGGTTATTATCTTTAGGGGGGTAGGTTCCCTGTGCTATAAAAACGCAGCTATAGCGGCCTAGGTGCGGTTTGCCTATTAGGGGGGGTTTTATTTATCTTTAATTTTATTTAGCCGTTGGAGGATTTAATTAAGGGTTTGCTAGAGGGGCGCCTAAGGTTCACTAGACTAGAGCCATTCTGCTAGCTATATTAGTTTATAGTAGCTAACAGATGCTCCCCTATAGTTCTAGATACTAGACGCGTCTAATAGGCTTTATATTTTATCAGATGCCTTCTTAATTGGGGTATTTCCACTTTCTGGTATGGTATTCGCCCGTCCTTGTTGTTGTTATGGGGGGCCATTATTGGGTATAGGTCTGGCGGTCGCGCGCGACTGCGTACCACCGTTGTTCCACCTGTGCCTCCCCTATAATGTATACATCTTAGGGGATTATTAGGGTGTTTTTCAGGGTTCTTTTGGTTAATTTGGTCTTTTTGGGCCGGGTACAGCAAGAGCTCCAAAAGTCTTCATACAATAGAATCTTATTATAGGTTATTATAGTCTATCTAAATACCTAAATAACGAGTTTATCTAAGAGACACTTAAACTAATTTAAAATGGTATTAGACGCTTTAAAAAGATCTCTCTAAGTAAATATAAAGCTTATAGAGACCGCTTGTACTATTAAAACTACCTAGTTATACCTAACCACAATAAACTTAAGCTTAAGCTTCTTAAATACGTATATAACCTACTAGTAGCCAGCTACCTAGGCCATGGAAAAACCCTAGAACTACTTTAACAGGAATACTACTGGCTAAATATATATAATATAATACAGAGGTATATCTCTAGCTGCTATACCTGCTAATAAGCCAAAGCCTTATATAAGATATATAATGGCTTTCTAAAGCCACTACCTATTTTGGACTAAAGATAGAAAGATATCTTAATTAACTTTATTATTAATCTCCCTGTAAGTAACGGCTGTGTAAACATTATAGTAGTTATAGATTAACTATCTAAGATAAGATACTTAATTGCCTGCCCTAATATATTAACACCTACTATTACCCAACTGTTCCTAGATTATATATAGAAACTCTATAGACCCCCTAAAACAATTATCTCTAATAGAGGTAGCTAGTTTATCTTAGCGTTTTAGAAGAAACTAACTACCCAACTCCACATTAAAGCACTATTGTCTATAGCATATTACCTAGAAATAGATAGTTAAATAGAATGTATAAACGCTATAATAGAATAGTATATTTGGATATACACGTCGTATTTATAGGATAACCAAATAAATTGGCTTATATTTGCCAAGTTTACTACAAATAACTCCGTCTTAGAAATTATAAAGGTCTTCCTATTTCTGGCTAATTATAGTTAGCACCTACAAATAGGCTTTAAACCCTTTAGTAATGTTCCTTACCTAGCTTATTAGGCCTTATAAGTTGCAGAAGCAAATAAATTTATAAAGAAGATAAAAGAACTATAAGAGTTCCTTATTAATAAAATAATATTGGCCCAATTTGTCTATAAAGCTACAGTAAATAAGAACCGAACCTTAGTACTGGCCTACTAAATTAGTGACTTTATTTAGCTAGATATAAGAAATCTAAATATAAAACGACCTACTAAGAAACTTAATTGGAAGAACGCCGGCCCTTATAAGGTTAAAAAAGTTGTCTTTCCTTATGCCTACCAACTAAATCTCCCTAATACGGTTAAAATCCACCCTATATTCTATACGTTAGTCCTCTATCTTACCGCCCTTATATTAGACGCCCAGCCTAAACAGATCTAAGACCCTCCCCTACTAGTTAAAGTAGATGGTAAAGATAAGTACCTTATTAAAAGAGTTGATAACATTAAGTATAACAAATAGAAATAGAAATATATATATACCTTATAAAATAGAAAGGCTTTACTAAGCCCTTATAGGAACCTATTAACTCTATAGGACTTATATAAGCTGCAGAAGACTTTTATAAACTCTACTTAGAACTACTATAGCCCCATCTCGCAGAAGCTTAAGTTTAAAGGGGGGGTACTATTATGGGATACCTCTGTAACACCTTATATACGTCTACCTATATCTACCTATTTCCACTAATGCAGTAAGAAGAGACTAACCGTAAGATAATAATCTAATGGCAATCTGCTGGAAATCTACGGCAATTTACTATATTCTGCTATATTCTGCCAAGTCTACTAAATTCTACTAAGTTCTGCTAGGACCACTACTTAAATCCTATTCTGCTCTATATACATGTTGACTAAGCAACTAAACTAATAATATATACCCTTTCTTCCCGTTTCCCCACCTTCCCTCCTTACGTAACGTCTTGACCTTATTATACAGTTTATATATATAGCTTAATAATATCTACTTCGCTATATATTATCACCACTTATACTCACTCTATAACAATACTTATTTATAATTACTTTCTTAAAGCTTTAAAACTCTAATTGATTTTCTATAATAGAGGCAGTATAGATATTATCTATATAAATAAATATAATTAGTAATTTATTATAGTAAAGGCACGGCTCCCCACTAATAGATTTAAGCCCTAATTTAACGAGTTTATTACTAAAGTCTTTATACTAAAGAAGTGGCAATTATCGAAGTCTATAGAGAGCTTTATATAATAGTAGATATTTGCCCTTAATAATAAATCTATCCAGACACTTAATATAAACCATCTTATTAATTAAGCTATTAGCGAACGCGTTAACTGCGTTATATTACTAAACGTCTAAATTAAATGCCGCAATGATTGCTATAAAAGCTCTAAAGACTCTAGCTGCTAAAGTTACTATATAAATATCCTTATAGATTAACTCTTATAGATTACCCCTTATATAGAGTTAAGCTTTAAACTTTATTAGATATCTATTAGTGTCTATCTTATAAGAGAATACCTATTTAGTAAATACTATTTTAATAAATATAGTCTTATCTACGACTTTAAACGTTCCACGGTTATTAAGGTCCTTATACTCCTTTACAGTAGCTACTAGAAGCTCTATTCTATAAGGATAGGTTAAAAGCTCCTTTTAGTTCTTAGAAGGAGGTAGAAACTTATTATAGTGTATTCTCCTTTAATATTTAAGGCCTATATAAAAGGCTACTTAAAGTAGTTAGAAGGTGTCTACCTCTTTAAAATAAGTTAAATAAGCTCTATACCGCTTAGGTAACCCCCCCAACCCCCTCCCTTTAATTATATTATCCTTAAAGACTTTAGCTGTATCTCCTTCCCTTAACTCTTTTAAGCTAATTAAAACGTATTTAAAACCAGGGCGTTGATAAATAGATAGAGTAAAGGATTTAGAGGTATTTAAAGAGCTTAAGGGTCCTATATTAGTAGGAACTAATTAAAAATCTAGTATTGACTTTAATGTTAAAAGACTAGGTACAGGATCACTTTTAGAAATATCTACTATAATTGCGCTATTGTCTAAAATATCTGGCTCCTTATAATTTTAATTTCCACTAGAATCCACCTATTAATTTCTATTATTTCCCGCTTAAATTTTATCTAAAATCTTATTATCCTTATTTATATTTTTATCTAAGTCTTCTTAAAGCATTCTATTATGATTAATTACGGTAATTATATCTAATATTTAATCGGCTTTCTCCTAAAGCAAATTTGTAAAATCTAGCTAACTATTGTTATAGACGAGCCGTTTATTAAATATAATATCTTTTATTTAAATCACTTTCTTTCTACTTAGTATATATATTTAAAAGTTATTTATTAAGTTATACCCCACTAAATACCCAATATAGGCTCTAGAAGCAAGTTTTTAAATAGAATGTTATACTTAAGTAGGTAAGCTCTATAGCCGTAGGCATATAAGTAGGCTATATTTGGCTTTAATAATATAAGACCTATTACTAATTAAAGCTTTTTAAAAAGCGTCTTCTAGTTAAGCCGTCTGCTTAGCGTCCTATTTATTATATATAGGGGTACTAGTAAATCTTTTAAGTCTTCCAAAGAGGCTCGAATTGAATTGAATTGCCTAGCGTTCTAAATTGGGCGAATTAAAAGAATTAAATTAATTCGGAAGGTTTAAATTGGAATTAAATTGACGAATTGATTATATAATCCTATATAAAGTCTTAATATAGTATTTTACGCAGTAGATGCCTAAAATCGCTTAGTGCCTATCTATAGGGTCCTTAAATAAGGTCTTTTATTTAACCCTTCCGCCTATATAAGGATCTCGCGATATATAATATTACTGGCGTAGTGGAAGTAGTAAAGGAGATTTTGGTAGAGACTTTAATAGAGGCTTAGGTAGTAGTAGGGAGGACTAAGTTATTGTTCCTATATAAATATTAACACTCTATATACTTTTAAACACTTCTATATTAACTTACCGGCTTTAGAGGCTTATATTAATAACCTTATTTATATCCTAATACTTTAAGCTAATTACAGCACCAATAACGTTAGCTTTAAGCTTTACTCTATTAGGCCGCACTATATTACCAGTCAAACTAAATATTTATTCTAGCTTATCGCTTATTACTAGCGTACTAAATATATTAATTACGAAGCGTAAGAGGTATAAATAGTTAAACTAAAGCCCCCACTAATACTTAATTAGATTATCAACTTTTCTATCCCATTTTAGATACTTCCTTATCTATACTTCGTACTTATCCTCCTCCTTATCGTCTTCCGAGTTGTCGCCAAGGCCTTTATCTAAAAAGGCTCTTAAACCCTCTATCTTGCGTCACCGGAGCTTAAATAGTAGTGTATTAACTCTTTTACCTAAATTAAGGCCTTTATATATCTCCTATTCTGTTTAAATACGCTCTTTTATATTCTTAATCTATATCTTCTTATTCTTCTACTTATCCTTAACCCACTTCCATTTATATTACGGGTGTAAAGTAATAGAGGCGACGTATACGGCGGATTTATTAATGAGCTTATAGTACTTATCAAGTTTCAGCTATCTAAGTTAAAGGTCTATATAAACGTAAGACTTTAGGTTATGCTTATATTAAAATATAATACGGTCAATCTGCTTAATAAAGTACTCTAAAGACGGGGGGACCTCCTATAAAGCTCCGTTTCTACCTAATTTATTATAAATTAGTAGATATTTTTAGACCCTAATTAAGGTTAACTTACCGTTATAAACCTTACCTTCTAGAGTCTTAGTAACCTCTTTAAGCGGCACTAATATCTATATATACTCCTTTAGAACCTACTATTCCTCCTTACCTAAAGCGTTATCAATAATTAAAGGCTTCTTCTTACCCTTTTTTAGGTAAGGCTTTATACCGTTTTTAGTAGTCTAATTATAGTAAGCCTTCTAATCTTATTACTCCTTTTTAATAAAAGTGTCAATCGCAGCTATAAAGTAGAGTTCCACTGCGTATTAACGTTGAGGATAAGCTTTTAAGTAGTTTAAGTCGTAGAGCTGTCCAAAAATGACAGTATAGTAGTTAAATAGATGCGTTAAAACTCCTTAAATTACTACTCGCGTTAGGATAACGTAGATAATATATAAACAATAATATTATAAAGCTTTCCAATTGGGCCCTACTTCCTCTAAAGCTCTAAGTGCTTAATCTTATCTTTAGCCTCTTTAAACTCGTCCTCTAAAGCCTTTATATCCTTACTATAGAGGATTAAGCAAGCCACTAGGTTAATTATATAGCCAGCGTATTAAAGTTAACACTTCTTCTAATTAAACCTAAGCTCCTTACCTAGAGCCTCTATATAGGTATTATTATTTAACGCATTATCTAGTATAAAATACCCGATTTTGTCACCAATATTAAACTCCATAAGAATTACGGCTACGCCGTCAGCAATTTTAACGTCCGTATATCGCCCAGCGAGTTTTAGTATACTAAGTAAAAAGGTTCTATAGTTGCCCTTATTGTTAATAAAGTAAATAACGATTCTATAGAGGCTTAGAAGGCTTTAAGAGGTCTATATATCCATAGAGACGTATATTTAACTATATACACGCTTAAGAAGCTCCGTTACTACGCTTTTATATTATTTAAAGTTCTTAATAATCTAATCGCATATTATTATTCGGCAAGGGAGAATTTCTTTAGAGTCCTTATTTAGGTAGATAATTAGCTTATAAAAATACTTACTATCGACTTAATTAAATACGATTCCGTCTTAAATAACCTACTATATTAGAAGCTTCTAAAATTAGCATTTGTTAAAGCTCCTGCAACGTTAATTAAGCTTAGCTTACATAGTAGGTGTTTTGTTTTATATACTAGTAACTAATTAAAATTAATCTAGAAGCTTAATTAGCCCATTCTTGCCAATATTATACTTTTTTAAAAGGTATTCGGCGGCTCTACTAGTTAAGGCGTTAAGCCAGCAGTAATTAGTAGTATATTTTGTTTTGTGTTTTATATAGCAGATCTAATATACTACATAGAGATTTCCCGTTTCTATTTAGTAGATCTTATAGTAATACTTCCAGATATGCGATCGGCTGTCTCGTTTTAATAGAGGAGAAATCTAAAATCTAGGAAACTTCAGCTAATTAAGGCCTTTGTATTTATCGTCGCTAGAAAAAGGCGAGTCTCTTATAGTATTAATCTCCTAGGCACGAGAATCAAAATTAGAGGTCTTCTAAAGCTCGGTAAGTACCTTAATTATACTAAGAGGCGCAGAAAGTAGTTTAGAATCGTATTTAATGTCCATTATAATAATATAGAGTAGTAGTGTTAAAAGGTTAATAAGGTGGTAATTTTAGAAGGACCTTTATAGGTGCGAATATCTTTATACAGGTAGTATACCTAGCTAATAACTCAGATTTAGCTTAACAATAACGGCAATTACTAGGTTGTATAGGTTTACCTAATAAAGTTTAAAGAATTGGCATTTTATACGCCAACTGAGAACATCTATTAAATATTAACACTAAAGGTAAAAATATTTCTATATTCTATATATTTATCAATTTAATTTAGCCCTTAATTTAATTTGAATTGGCTTGGCAGAAAACCTCGAATTGAATTGATTTAATTTGATTTATAATCAAGTTAAGTCAATTCGGACTTTATGGGAAGATTTACTAGCACCCCTGGTTATATATGCTGCTACTTTAAAGACTTTAGGCCAGAACTCTTCTAGTAATTAAGCCTTAATTTATATATATTACGCCTTTATTATAATCACCCCTCTAAAACGTTCCGTAGGACCGTTCTGCTCTAGAGTATATGGAGCCAAGTACTCTACTATAATGCCTTTATCGGCAACCCAATTGTTAAATTTACCTCCAAGAGATACTTTATTATTAATACAGATTATAACAACTTTGAAGCCGTAGTGTCGTTTAATTATATTATAATATTAGATAATTGCTTTAGTGGTTAATAACTTCTACATAAATATCTTAACCTTATTTATTTATATTAATTCGTTAAGGAAGTAGATCGCGTATTGATATCTATTATAGGCTTTAATTTCTTAAATTAAATTTACATATATACAGTAGAAAGGCCTCATCGCTTTATCTATAGATATCCCTCTTAATATTATCTTATAAGCTTTACTAGCTATATAAGTTTTATATTTAACTATATAGGGCCTTCTACAATCGCCCCAGTCACTTCCTTAGGTAATCGCTTAATTATATCACTTCCTGTATATCTAAGTCGACTGTACTAAAGCTTTCTATCTACTTTTTGATTTGGTAGAGGTTCCGTTAACCAAGTTATAAAGGACACATTCTCTAGCGTACTTAGCTTTAATTTATTATATTTAAGAGTTATCTAACTATAGTAATATCCACAATATATAAACTTCTTACCACCGCGATAGTAGAGGTAGTTCCCCTTATTGTGCTAAAAGACTCTCTTTTTATTAAATCTATAATTGCATACTAGATTTATGTAAAATACTAGTATATATATAACCTTATTTAGATAGATCTGTACTTTCCTAATAGGGTAGTAACTATAACTTTAGCTTTTCTAAAGCCTTTAATCTTTTTTATACTAGACCCAGCATATAGCTAATCACTAGCCGGTTAGATATCGCCTATAAATCTTGCTTAATTATTAATATATATATTTATTACGGAGTCAAGGATTATACTATTATAGAGAGCGTAATTAGATATAACATTATAAACTCCAGCTTAATAAACTGCAAAGCTTTTAAGTGGTTTACTGGGTAAGCTCTTCTGCTCTATATTTTCTGGCTTCTTATTAGATAAGGCTTTGTTCCTCAATTAATCGAATAAGGCCTTAAGATTAGATAGAGAGTTAACAAGCTTCTGCTCTACTAACTATATCTTTAAATCGTTTAGTTTCTATCCTAACGGTCATACTAACTTAATAAGGTAGTAGTACTTCCTATATAGGCATAGTATTCCATATAGGCACGGCTTTTTCTATTCCTTTTTGTCTATCCTTTATAAAGGATCTACTTCGGTTTTAGTTTCTAATTTATTATCTAACTTAAGCTTATTAATTGGCTTTTCTTTAAAGCTAGCTGTATAGAATCCATGCTAACTCCTTGCCTTCTAAGTAGACTCCAAGCGACAGTAATTTCAATAGACTTTAATAATGTCATAAAGGGTAGGTAGACGTTACTTTTTCCACTTAAGCCTATATAGTTTATTCCTCTAGTATTTTAACCAATTTAATAAGACAGATTCAACAGTATATATAAAGTCTTTAACTAGTCGATTGCTATCTACCTTAGGTAGATTAACTTTCCTACAATCCTTATATACCTTTTCCTACTTATAGAGCCACTTCTCGATATTTTAACTGCTTGAGGCCTTCTTTATATTTAAATACTAGGTAGCTAAGTCAACCTTCTAAGCGTTATTAATTAGAGTGACAGCCTGCTTAAGTGATATAAGGATATCGTAGACGGTATTTCTTTTAAATGTGTAGTCAATATAGTTATAGAAAATTGCGCTAATAATATAGGTACGTAAAGCTCTAAGGGCTACTTCCTCCTTCTTATACTGCTTATAGACACAGTCGTGGTGTTTTTATAAAGCTCGAAGCTCTTCCTTTTTATCATTATTAAGTGCTAAGAACGTCGTCTTTTAAGGATTAACGATTAATAGTTATAGCTCTAACGGGGTTCTATATATAGGTAGATCTTCCTTATTAATATTTAGGTCGATATACTCCTATATATACTTACCATCGGCTATATATTTAATAACTCCAATCCATTAGTCTTAATTGTTTAGGCCTACGAAGATTACAGTATATATAGTAATAAGCGTTTTAGGTTATTAAGAGGACATATTTAAGGCTTCTATTATATAGTTAATAATAAGGTAATTAAGACTTTAAATTAAAGAGAATGCAGTAGATGGCCTAGGCTTATAACTGTTGTCCAAACTAGTACTTTAGGAGAACTCTATTAATTGATTTATAAAAGGAAAGAGACTATATATAAGGTAAGTGGTAAGGACTAACAGCGATGCCGGTGGCGATTTATAACTATTACTTAATTACCACCTAGTTAATATTACCGCTTAGTTAGTAATAGGTAATAAATAGGTAATAAAAATCAGTAGTAAGATATATAATAGCAAGAAACAGGGTAGTAAGTCATAAGATGGTACCTAACAGTGACCTTATTAGTCAATAAGTCCCCTCGTAGAAAGTAAGCGAAGCCGCGCTATATCCTAGCTGATAGTCACTATTCCTTACGTATACTTCTAGTTTGTATTTAGTTACTAAAGGGCTAGCGGAAAGCACAACTAATAGGTCCTTATAGAGAGGAGAAGCCGCAGTATATACGGGAGTAAATAGTAGTAGCTATATATCTTTAATATCTATAAAGTCAGTAGGCGATACCTTAACTTGCTCAATCGCCGAATTTAATTATTAAGAATTCTCTAAGAGTAGCTTTTACTTCAATAGTTAAAAGAAAATATTATCTAAAGGTAAAGAGTTAGTTTTTATCTTCCATCTTTTTACTCTTAGTCGCTCTACTTATCTAAAAGCTTAAGTATATTAATCCTCTTTGAATCTTTTAGCCTAAAGCTGTCACTAGGAGTACTAATTATTGATTTAACTAGGTAGTTAGATTTAGGATCTGCTCTTTATAGCTTCTTAAACCAATATTTATTTTCTTCACTCTTACTCTTTTATAGCACTTTTATACTTTGCCTTACGAGCTTTTATAGCTTATTAAAGCTAACTATATCCTTAAATATACAGTCTTAATAGATCTTCTATACTTGGGGAAATTGCAAAGTAAAATACCTAGTATTGGCTAGTTTATTAAAGCCAGTACCTATTATATCCATAACAAAAAAAATACTTAAATAGGTTAGTCAGCCGAGGTAGCCCTTAATCTAACTTAATATTAAACTTAGGTCTATGTAACGGGACTAGCCTAGTTATAGTAGGAATGTCTTGGTGAAACACTTAACAGATAACTGTATAAAACTATTTATAACTATCTGCAACTGTCTGCAACTATCTATAACTATCTATAATTATCCGCCATAATCTACCGTTTTCTACCAAATTTTACTAACTTAATTAAATTCTACTAAGTTCCGCTAACTTGATTGAATTCTACTAAATTCTACTAATGTAATAGAATTTAGTTAAAACCTATTAAAATCCGCGTAGGCTTATGCCTACGTGTCTACTGCTAAGACCCTAAATATTTAGTTATAAGTTTCCTATGTTCCTTTCTCTTCTTTATATAACGTCTTATACTCTGCAAATGCTATATACCTATAGATTTAGATAAAATTTATATTATTCCTTTAAATCTTCCCTAAAAGCCTCTTCGCGCCCTTATATTATATTATATTAAAATGACTACTATTAAAATAGTAAATAAACTTAAATCCCTTTTAATAACTATAAGTATTATAACCCTAGTTAGGGAATAGTTAACTATAATATAACAAGCCTTTATAGACGCCTTAGCTTAGCAGTGGGCTATACTAAAAGCCTAGTACTAGCGATTAATAGAGGCACTCCGTGAAGAACTCTGCAACGTTAAGGTATTTATATTACAGACCCTAATAGCAATACCTATAAATAAGATCGAAATAATGGTGCCTAAACCTAACCCGTTAAATGCAAACACTAAACTAATAATAGTAGCTTAACCTATACCTATAGTAAACCTAGTACCTACTATAAAATCTAAAAAGCTCCTTAATCCCCTAATATTTAATAGAAACCAAAATAACCTATATCCCTTTATAACCAAGCTCCGTCTTAAACTCTTAATAAACTATAATTAATACCCTATTAAGGCTAGCAAGGTTAGCTATAGAATGTCATATTTAAGCAAGGACGCTGCATAAACTATAGATCCATTCTTTTATAATAGCACTTTTATTAATTTTAAAACCCTTATCTCTCTACTAGAACGAATATATAATAACGCCAGCTGCAAATATATAGCTATTACCAAACTTAAAAACCTATAATAATAGAATTGAGACTTTACTAGCTTCTTTTTAAAAAATTTAGGTCTTATTAGCGAGCTAGATTGGAATAAAGCTGCTAAAGTTACTGCTCTTTAATAAGCCATTTTAGATAAGATTAGAGCTTAGTTAGTAGGTAGAGAACTGCTAAAAGACCAATCTAAATTTGCTATAATATATTAATAAATTAATAAGGACCTTTAATACAACAAATAGACTTATTCTCTAAAGCTAACTACACTTGATATTTAAAACTTTATAAAACTAGTATATACCCTAAAGCGCGATCCGTTTCTAAAACCTAAAAGCTGTTACGGCGCTGGTGGAAAACGGTAGATCTTGGCAGACGTGGATTATAGTAGACGTGAGTCACGTGACTTAATGACCGCATAAAATATTAAGCGGCGCTGCTATTCTTCTCCTTCCTTTGTCTAGCTTTGGATCCTCGTTTATAGACTACTAATTATACAGGCTTGCGCGTCCCTCTTGCCGTGCTCGTGCCTTGATTAACTAAGTTGCTAATATTATCTAAAGCTTAACTACTCTTTCTTCCTAAAAAGGAACTTAAATATATCTATAAAGGACACAGAATAGGACCCTAAGGATATTACTAGGACCATAAGGATAGGATAGACCCCTAAGAACTAAAAGAACATAAATAGAACGCGAAACCTAAGAATAGGACACGCATGGACCAGAACCCCTAGAAAATAAATAAATACTAGAAATTACCTAATACCCCTACCACTATGCCAAGAAATACAGTAGCTGGCAAAGCCGCTATAGGACCCGCAAATACCTCTAATAGTAAAACAGTCGCCGTTTTAACCCCCTAGGAAGAGCTTGTAGTAGCTAATACCAGAATTAAACGGCTTTAAGAGCTGCTTAAAACCAGAGACACCCCTGCACATAGTAAGGAGTTATTAAACACCTAGAGACTTGCTATGGTCCTTAAGACCCTAGCTTAACGTACAGCATTAGTATTATTGCAGTCCGCGAAGGTTATGGACCCCCTATTGCTTACAAACGGAACTAACCCTACATTTAATAATTAGAAGCTTTAACTATAAGATAAGCTTAAAGTTAATATAGACTACTTCCCTACTACCCAAGCTAAAATAGCCTACGTCTTTGGCCGTACTGGCGGGGATATATAGACGCATCTACGTCCGTAATACGCCTAGGACTTAGCAGACCCCTTCCTCTCTAAAGAAGAGATGGTTAACTACCTATCTTCCATTTATAAGGACCCCTTTAAGATATAGAACGCCCGCCTTAATTATAAAGCTCTTAATATAAAGACGACGGAGACCTTTTTAGCCTTTTAGACCCGCTTTCTATACCTAGCCGGCCAAGCCCAAATTCCCTATAAAGACCTAATACTAGACCTCTTTAACAAGCTTACCCTAGACCTATAGCGCGTCGTACTACCAGTTTTTACTACTGTATAGACGCTAAAGGTACTTATAGACTACTGCCTAGCTATTAACTAAGGCCTCTATTAAATTAAGGCATGATCTAAGTGGTATAAAGCTAGAAACTCTCTAAACTAGACTATAAGCACTTTATAAATGGCCCGTAATACCCTAGTATAATCTGCAACTCCTATAGCACTAGCTGTATAGCCCGCCGTTAATTTAGCAGCTAGCTATACAGCTAGTCCTACTATAGGTCCGGCGTATACTTAGCCCATGTATAACGACCCCCATAAATAGGCCCTTAGCAATTAAGGAGCTTGCTTCTTATACGGCCAGAAAGACTACTTTATAAAGGATTGCTAGATAAAGGTAAAAACGGGCAAGGTTCTGTTAATTTAGGAGGACAGTATAGAGTTAGAAAAAGAGGAACCCTAGAGGAAGACTCCTCTTTAGGGTTAAAAGGATTAAATATATTATATATTAATCTAGGTTGGCTAGTTAGTAGAAGAAGCTATACTATCCCTTATACCTTATTCCGTAATAGATATTAAGTTTTAACCTTTACTTTGGCTGACTCTAGAGTAAATACCTTTGCCTTAATAGACACCCAGTATGCTATAAGGCTAGCTAACTTTTTAAATGCACCCCTTAAAAAACTACCCAAACCAATTCCTATTCGTGGGTATAACGGATAAATAGGACTACCTATTATAACTATCTTGCGGATTTACCTCCGTGTAAACGGACGAAGGTAGTAAAATATCCCCTTTCTTATTACGGACCTAGGAAGCTACGATATAATTTTAGGAAGAAAATAGCTAGCCTATCTAGGCTTACAGCTTAATGTATAGAGTAGACGGCTTGTCTGGCCTAAAACCCTACCCTTAACACCCTCTTTTATAAAGGAAATTAGCATTATAATAGAAAACCTTATGCGGCTATAGATAGACACCATTTACTAGGCTAATGCTATACATAGGGACTAGGCTTTTAAAAAGAACATATAGCTTAACCCGTAATGGACCTATATACTACGCCATCCCTAGACTACCTATATTATGCCACCTGCACTAGAGATTAAAAAGGTTAGTAAAAAGCTAGCGGAGCTCCCTATAGGGAACTTAGGCCCTATATAGCTATAAAGGATAGTAAGGAGTATTAGACGCTATACTAAATATATAGACCGGAGGGATAACTTTTGGAAGATAGAATAGGAGCTAAAAAAGATTATAAACCCTAGGCCATAAAATACGGCCTAATAATAGTCTATAAAGAAACCTACGGACCTCCTACTAGTTAATATCTGCTATATTAGCGCCGTAGGATTTTACTAGAACTTGGTCTAACCTAATACCATTACCTTTACTACCAGCTTATATAAAATTGATTAAATAATTAAGGAAAAGGAAAATAAGCTTAGTAAATAGAAAGGTAAGCTTATAGATAAGGAGCTAGTAGAACAGAAACTACCCCATTAACACTAGAAATTTAAGGACGTGTTCTTTAAGGTAGTATTAGATATACTCCCGCCTTACTAACTATATAACTATAAGATTGAGATTAAGCTAGATAAGAAAGACACACTTAGCTATAGCCCCCATTGTTAGCAGTCTACTGCTAAATTATAGGCTATAAAGTAGTACCTTATTAATAACCTAAATAAGGGCTTTATTAAACCTAGTTAAGCCCCTTTTAACTCGCCTATTCTCTTTACTAAAAAGCTAAATAGAGGACTTTGTTTCTGTATTAACTACCGCAAACTAAATAATATAACCCGTAAGGACCGCTATCTACTGCCCTTACTTAATAAGACTTTAACCTAAATAAGTAGAGCTAAGATCTTTACTAAGCTTAATATCTGTTAGGCCTTTTACCAGATTAGGATAGACCCTAGATTAGAAGATCTTACTATATTTTAGACCCATTATAGAATATATAAATATAAAGTACTTCCTTTTAGACTGACTAACGGACCGGCTACGTACTAGCAATATATAAATAATATACTCTTTAACTACCTTAATAACTTCTATACGGCCTACCTAGATAATATTATAATCTACTTTAAGAATAAGTTAGAACACAAGGAGCATATCTATAAAGTCCTATAATAGCTCCGCAAGGCTGGTCTCTAGGCCGATATTAGGAAATTGGAATTTAGTGTTAAGCGTATAAAGTACCTAGGTTTTATTATTAGTATAGACAGAATTAAGGCCAACCTAGAGAAAATAGCCGTAATTAACTAGTGGACACCACTATAGACCATAAAAGGGGTGTAATTATTTTTAGGTTTCTATAACTTCTACTAATACTTTATTAAGAACTATAGCAGGATTACCTAGCCTCTTAACCGCCTTACTAGGAAAGACCAGCCATTCCACTTTAACGCCATATATATGCAGGCTTTTAATGAGCTTAAAAAACGGCTAGTATTGGCTCCCCTACTTGCCTACTTTAACCTAGAATGGCCTTTAATGCTAGAAACTGATGCCTTAGATAGTGTGATAGCCGGCGTTTTCTCCTAGAAGTAACTAAATGGAGAATAGTACCCTGTTATATACTATTTAAAGACTATAATAGATGCCGAGCTAAACTACTATATCCATAATAAAGAAATGCTAGCTATTGTTTCTAGCTTTTAGCAATGGCATATATAGCTAGAGGGGACCCCTAAGCCCATTAAGGTAGTTTTGGATTATAAGGCCCTAGAATACTTTATAATAACTAAGGCCCTTACGGCCTAGTAGGCATGCTGGGCGGATATCCTATCTTAGTTTAACTTCTTAATTATATATAAACTAGGCGCTATAAACCATGCGGATGCTTTTATAAGGTGTAAATAGGACCTAGGTAACTAGGTAGCTATAAAGATCTTATTACGGACCTAGATACTACTATAACTAGAGCACCTTAACCCCTAGATATAAGTAGAGCTAAATACGGACCCTTTAGATGCTAAGATATATCCTATTAACTTTATAGAACTTAACCTTATTAATAAACTACTGTAGGCAAACCGTACAGCCCCTTCTCTACAGGAGTACTATAAAAAGGTAAAGGATGCTACTAGCCTATAGTCCCTTAAAAACGGACTGCTTAAGCACTGGGAACGGCTAGTAGTAGTAAAGGAATAGAATTTATGGACCTGGCTTATTACTAAAGTATATACCTAGGTCTCTACGGCCTACCCTAGAAAGAATAAGACCCGTAAGATTATTAGTAACCGTTACTACTAGCCTAGAATAGTTATGGATATTAACCGCTATATACGGAACTATAACAACTGCTATAGGTCTATAGTTCCACGGGATAAAACCCCTGGACTATTAAAGCCACTCCTAATACTAGAACGCCCCTAGCAGTATATCTTTATAGACTTTTATAAGCTGCCTACAGACCGTAATGGATATAATATAGTAATAATCCTAGTTAACCGCTTTAGTAAGTGCCCGTTCTTAATCCCCTATTACAAGGATATTAATGCCAAGGAGGTAGCCTAACTATACATCTATTATATTTACTGAATTTATGGACTACTAGATACTATTATATCTAATTATGGGCCGTAGTTTATATTAGCCTTTTAGAATAAGTTTACTTGGATCTTTAGTCTTAAGCTAAAGCTTTCCACAGTATACCACCCCTAGATAAATAGTTAGACGGAGATTGTAAATTAATACTTAGACTAGAGGCTCTGGCCCTTTATTAACTACTTTTAAAATAACTAGGGCGAACTGCTACCCCTAATAGACTACGCCTAGGCAACCCTACCCTATAACTCTACGGGATTTGCATCTATTTAGCTAGAAATAGGATACTTACCCTATATAAGCTTTAACTAGGAAAGACTGGAGGGGCTATAGACTATACGCGAAAAACTATCTTATAAGGAAGCCTAGCAATATACTAAACGCTTAGAAGAAGCTTAGATAGTAGCCTATATAAATCTAGAAAAGGCCTAGAGATTAATAAAACAGTAGGAAAATAAGCATAGGCGCGAGCCTAACTTTACTATAGATAATAGGGTCTAGGTTATAACAAAGAACTAGAAGATAGAACGGCCTAGCCGCAAGCTAGACTATAAGATGGTAGGACTATATAAGATCCTTAATAAAGAAGGCAACTTGTATAAGGTTAAGCTCCCAGACTTAATTAAAGTCTATCCTATCT
>Ga0307507_10005173_pt1 | contig 21815 bp, 23 predicted proteins | sample 7_EM_MG_FD_207223 | JGI IMG/M metagenome (GOLD analysis project Ga0307507, IMG submission 207223) | Populus trichocarpa ectomycorrhiza microbial communities from riparian zone in the Pacific Northwest, United States - 7_EM | ecosystem: Host-associated > Plants > Roots > Unclassified | place... | reverse complement strand
CCAAGAAAGGTCCGACGACCAAGAATGGCCCGACGGCCAATGACCAGAGGGTCAGAGTTAAGAAGCTATCCGCTGAGGCCAGAGTGCCTATGAAGGGAACAGCAAGAGCGGCAGGACACGACCTGTACGCTAACGAAGGAACCGACGTTCCTGCCAGAGGGCAAGCAATTGTTGGGACAGGGATAGCGATTGGATTACCTCACGACACCTATGGACGAATTGCACCACGAAGCAGTCTAGCAGTCAAACACCGACTCATGACAAATGCAGGTGTAATAGACTCCGACTACAGAGGAGAAGTGAAGGTGGTCCTAGCCAACCTAGGAGACCAACCATATCGAGTGAAGAAAGGGGACCGAATAGCTCAACTGATCATCGAAAAATTCGAGAGCAGAGAGTGACGAGAAGTAACTCAGTTGGACGATACCGAGAGGGGAGATCAGGGATTTGGGAGCTCAGACACCACCATGGACCAGAGGGTCACGAGCCAGAGAGCCAAAGCACATATGGAAATCAACGAGATATCGGCAAAAGCCTTCGGACAATTCTACTTAAGAGAAGAAACAACCGGCATCCTAAGATAGGATGAAGTCGACAATGAAATTCAGCTGGAAGCTATCAACATTACCACCGAGCTGGCGATAAAGAACAAGAAAAACAACGAAGACCAGGACGTAAGGGACACGGTCCTACAAGAAGATCACAACCTGCTGGATGTGTTCGAAAAAGGAGAGAAAACGACGGTACCGCCACACCGACCCGGTATCGATCTAGGAATTGACCTAGAAGAAGAAAAAACCGTACCCATCAAGAAAATATACGCCCTCAGTTACCACCAACTGGAGGAGCTCCATCGATACATCAAACAGAACGAAAGTCGAGGATGGATTAGGAGGGTCAAGTCAGGAAGGGCATCACCAATCATGTTCGTCAAGAAAAAGGACGGCAAACTCAGACGATGCGCCGATTATCGGGCGCTCAAAGAAGTCACCAACAAGGATCGACACCCGTTACCACTCATTAGCGAAGCACTGGACAGACTAGGAGGAGCCAAATACTTCACCAAGCTGGATATCAAGGACGCTTACCACAACATTCGAATCAGAGAAGGAGACGAATGGAAGACCACCTTTTCAACAAAACTGGGAACCTACGAATATCTAGTCATGCCATGTGGACTATGCAACGCACCAGCAGCGTTCCAACGATGGATCAACGAGGTCCTTATGGAACACATTGACATGTGTTGCATCGTCTATCTGGATGACGTACTAATATATTCAAACACCCTACAACAACACCGAAAAGACGTCAGCAATATCCTCGAAGCAATTCGAAAATCGGGGATCAAAGTCAAACCATCCACGTGCGAATTCCACCACAGCGAGACGGAATATCTAGGATTTATCATCGGACAAGAAGGAGTCAGAACAGACCCAGTAAAGACACAAGCCATTTGGGACTGGACGACCCCCAAGAAAATAAAGGAAATCCAATGCTTCCTAGGCTTCTGCAACTTCTATCGACGATTCATAGAAGGGTTCAGCAGGACGGCCAAACCACTATATGCAAGAACAAAAAGGGAATGCATTGGCAACTGGGAATGGGGAGACAAAGAAGAACAAGCCTGCGACGAATTAAGGACGAAACTCTCCTCGGGACCAGTACTGGTCTACTTCGACCCCATCGCACTGACCAAAATCGAAACGGACGCCTCAAAATACGTCTGTTCCGGTATACTGTCACAGCAATGCCAGGACGGAAAATGGAGACCAGTTGCATCCCGATCCAAGACGATGTCGGACGCCGAATGCAACTACGACATACATAATAAGAAACTACTGGCGATAGTGCAGGCATTCCACAAATGGGAAAGATACACAAGAGGAAATCCGAAACCGATACGGGTCCTCACAGACCACAAGAACTTAGTCACCTTCATGACAACGATGGAACTAAACGAACGACAAGCACGATGGATGCAAGAACCTAGTCAATACAACTTCAAAATGGAATACCGCCCAAGAAAGGAAGGAGGAAAGCCGGAAGCCCTCACAAGAAGAGAGGGAGACGTACCTACAGCAGGAGACTAGAGACTCACTCGAAACGTGGGGATCTTACTGCCAAAGCAACGATACTGGGAGATCCCAGAAACGGAAGAAATCAAACTCGACATACTGGAAACAACAGAATTCCAAGACAAGGACGAGGGAGAAATACAGAAGGCAAGCAACGTCGACAATGAGATCCAAGACATCAAGAGAAACTTGGACCAAGGAAGAAAAGAAATGAAGGGAATAGCGTTAGGACTATGCCAATGGAAGGACGGCCTTTTATGGTACCAAGGAAAGATTTGGATACCAAAGAACGAAGGAATAGGAACAGCTCTTATCGCTAAACATCACGAACCCCCACAGGCGGGACACGGCAGAAGAGCAAAAACTACCGAACTCATCAGCCGACGATATTATTGGCCAAAGATAAGAGAAGATATCAAAAGATTCATAGAGAATTGCGACACATGTCAAAGGACCAAGGTGGTCCGACATGCACCCTACGGACTGCTACAGTCAAACAAGGCCCCCGATCGACGATGGAAATCAATCGCTATGGACTTCATCACGGACCTGCCAAAGTCAGAAGGATATGACACCATACTGGTGGTCATCGATCGGCTGACCAAAATGAGCCATTTCATACCATGCTCAAAAGACCTGGACGCACGGCAGTTTGCGATTCTCTTCATGAAGGAGATAGTCAGGCTACACGGACTACCACACGATATCATCACGGACAGGGGGACACTATTCTCCTCAGACCTATGGAAGGAAACAACGGGGAAACTAGGAATCGAACGAAGACCCAGCACGGCTTTCCATCCACAAACAGACCGACAGACCGAACGGACCAATGCCATATTGGAATAATACCTACGAGCATACATCAACTATCAACAGGACGACTGGTGTGATTACCTACCACTCGCAGAATTCGCGTACAACAACGGATATCAGGAGACTATGAAACACACCCCTTTCCTTGCAAATTACGGAATAAACCCCGAATACGAGATGATCGGTCATCTGATACAAGGAAAGCGGACCAAACCAGAAGAAATGACTCAGTTACATGAGTCATTAAGAAACGAGATGGTGGCTGCACAATTAGGACAAAAAGAATACTACGATCTACACAGAAAACCCGATCCAACCTACAATCAGGAGATATGGTGTGGTTATTACCACGCAATATCAAGACCACAAGACCATCGAAGAAACTGGACTACAAGAAAATCGGACCATTCAAACTCTTGGCAAAGATTGGGACAAGCGCATATAAGCTGGCCTTACCACCCTCAATGGCTATACACAACACATTCCATATCTCCCTCCTCGAACCTTACCAAGACAACCGATTCCCCTCACAGATCAAAGAACCCCCTCCTCCTATTCAAATAGAAGGAGAAGACGAATACGAACTCGACGAGATCATCGACTCTCGACTCCAGTACAACAAGCTCCAATACCGAGCTAAGTGGAAAGGATACTCACCAGAACACGATAAAGTCTGGTACCCCGCAGAAAACTTCAACAATGCAGAACACGCAGTCCAACGATTCCACCGGCCCTACCCAAGAAAGCCCGGAGTGATGACACGTCACGATCAACAGATCGTCCTCCCCACCTCCCCCCGTCGTCAAACAAGAACGACGCCCAGTGCATCGCTCGCAACGCTACCCCCACCAGCCCAACATCCTCGGGCTCACCAAGAAGGGAGGTACCCCACGCCTCCATGAACTGGACGGACTGCACCGATGATGGATGCCACATCCATCTCGGCGAAAAACAAGGATCAGGCTGGTACCCACAATTCACCAGGAAATCGAGAAAACAAAGTGTCGCCCACGACCACGACTGGCGACAGGAGATGGAAGCGAACCCAGGAGAGGACTGGGCCTCACAACAACCTCGTCGGAGAAAAGCCAGAAGGGCTCATCACGAAATCACGAGCTGGGAGCATTGTTTTAACGACAATTGCCACGAACACCGATGGGACAAGGTGGACGCTGGCTACTACCCCCGCCAAGTAGGAGAAAAAGGAGAACTATCAAAGAATGACAGAAGGGAACACAGAAAGAGAAGAGCCGTGAGGACACGGCTGGGTGAGGGGAGCGAAAAAACCATTCCGGACGTGAAAGCCCTGGAAGGAAAAATCTCGGACCTTCGAAGCCAGCTCGATCGCGCCGCCCAAATCATTGTGGCGAAGGACAACTACCTCGAACGGCTCGATAAGGAAAAAGAGAAACTCCAACAGGCCTACAACCGATGCAAACAAAGGATGCGTCAAATCGGGGGTATGCTGTGGAAGGCAGGAGTTTAGCATCGTGGGACCGATGCGAGAATGGGAAGGGAGCTAATGTCACAAACAGTACCTAAGCAAGGCAGAATCTCACATGACTAATAGTTATTAGTCATAGGTTTGTTATCTTTCACACTATGAGATCAGTTGACTCATAAGGTTTTCACATGACGACGCAATAGCGTGTCATTGGTTTATTGTTATTGGTTCATATGTGACATGACGCACGATTGTGGTCATGTGGTTTTGACATGACGCACGATTGTGGTCATGTGGTTTATGTATTTCGCACATGACTCATAGTTATGAGTCATGGGTTTTACGCATGTGACCCCGTTAGGGCACATGACTTGTTTGATGAGTTTTGACTGGTTGCGAGATAGAGCGCAGCTAACTCAGACGAGTCAGCTAATGGATTTCACACTATGACTCACTATGAGTCATGAGTCGCGTGACGCGAGGGTATGAGTCACGCAGGGCTAGGGTTGAGGGAAGAATCCCTATATAAGGGCACCCTCGGGGCAGGAGATTTGGGTTCTTCACGCAACCATCTAAGTTCTTTCATACACTATACTTTCAATCAAACAAGATCTTTATACTTCCACGAACCAAGAGCCGCCGGTCTTATATGAGCCTAGCGATCGACGTTGCTAGATAGGAGTCAACGGACTTAGCTATCGCAACTGCTATTAGACAAAAGAGAAGTGATCGTTAGAAGACTATCGGTTACCTGCTGCACGTATCACCTGGGGAAGAGAGGATTGTAACAGTAGTACCCGGATGCGTATTCGCTTTTCGGCTGCTTCAATAAATGCCGGCCCTTCCCGGGCATTCGTAGTGTGAAGGTTGTGGGACCTGAGTCCTAAGTCGTTTGCCAATTGGCAGCATGCCTTTGCGTTTTCGTTTATCCTTTATCATTTTTGAGTGTAAGTAACAACAGTTTGTTACTACGCCCGCGTAGTTTCGACCCTCGAGGTCTCCTCAGACAAACTAAAACGTCCTTTTTCTTTGGGTTATCGGGCATCCCACTACTAGCAGTCTTTATTTCCTGCCGAGGAATTCTCATAACCTCTGGTGTACCAGCTCTCTGACTAACCGCTAGTAAAGTTTTTCTAGCAGTTTAGTTCAGGTATGAAGGAATTCTAAGCCAGATCCGTGAACTCAAACTTATCCTTCAACCGGACCTTGTCTTTGTTGAATAGCATAGAGGTACTTCGACGTACGTGTCCTATCACTCACCACATCGGTCTGGGTGTAAAATTCTCAGGGCCTGCTCTCGAGGAGTCATTCCTTGTTCTGCTAGTTGCCACTAGTATGAACCTTTCTTTGGGGTCCTCCTTGGACTGGTCATACTAAGTTTCTTTTACTTATTGCCATCCTAACTCTTTTTCTTCATCTGGGTACCGGATAATACTTTCCCCAGTTCGCTCCGCTTTGTTCTCTTTTGCCTTCAGGGTGACGTCCGATCTACTTGTCGTAGTCTCTCATTTTTGATTTTGATATCCGAGGGAGGGCGTCCTCCGAGTACCCGAGTGCCGTCGCCATCGGTGCCGGAAGTAACTTATGTTAACTTCATGTTGCTAAACACCCATGCCAAGGCTCTCTCGATTTGGTTGACACGGGGTGTCCCTTCTGGTGATTTTTGTCTGGTCACCGTCGAGGTTTGGGGTTGTCGAGAGGGGGTTATAGGGCCGGCTTTCCATTGTTGGGACGTAGGATGTCTTGGTCTTTGACCAAACTGTTTCCTCGGTTGTGTACCAATTGTGGATACCTGGATTGTTTTTCTACAGTTTGCCCATTTGTGGTTATTCATTCCACCACGGGTACACTGTTGTGCCCTTTTCCGATCTTGGACTACTTGGTCCTTGATCCCTTCATGAGCTTTATTCCAATCAGTATGTTCTACTTTTCCCAGCGTCGGTGCCAGGCCCTTTCCTTTTCTTTCGGCTTCCATTTTTATCTTGTAGGCCGTCTTTTCTTCGGCCGAGTATTGTTTTCTTTGTTTCCTAGGCTTTGTGACAGCCTTTTCTTCTCTCTTTCTTTTTCCCCCTGAGTCTTTTTGGGAAACACTGGGACCACCATGCTGTAGGGCGAGTTGTTCCACGAATATTTCTTCTCACCTACCGACTGTTCTTAGTGCTGTGATCCAAGCACTGTCCGTTGCGTATTCCTCGGTTGATAGTCGCCGGAGTGCGTCTTCCGGGATATGTCGCTCTACCATTGGTCGCCATGCGACTCCACTTATTCCCACGTGGGTGTTGTGGTTTTCCATTTCGAGGAGGTAGCGGTCAATGTTACCTATATAGGTAACTTTTGTCATTAATGCTAGGGATCTTTCTCCCTCATGTGTGAGTGCAAATCGTAAGATGCACTGTCCCTAAAGGCCTCCCAAAACTTGTAACCCTCGATCTTTAGATGGCCTAATTCTCCAGTCATCTTATTTCAATAGGTAAATGCAAATGCCGACACATCTTCTTCTTCCATTCTCCCCAGTGCGTATTTGATTCGGTCCTGATCCGATCTCCACTGGTTAGGGTTTCTTCGAAGTAGTCCTCGCACTGAAGTAACCAAAGTCTAACGTTTTGGTCCTTTCAGTTTTTTGAATGGGAGTGGGGCGTCAGCCCCTCGTTTACCACTGTTCGCGATGGCTATTCCTATCGCTTGAGCCATCATTGCGACTTGTGGGTCGATAGAGTCTCCTCAGTCTTGCCGCCATCCTGGGTTACCGTCTCCTCCTCCTCCACCTTGGTCTGATCCATCATCACTGGGATCGGGGTTATTGCCTTGTGGCGGTGGAGGGGGGCCTTGGTTTGCTCCTCCTTGGTTATCTGACCTTGGTGGTTCTCCTTCCCGTTGTTTCCCTTTGTCTTGCCTGCCTTGTTCTCTTGCATTTTGCTCTCGTCTCTCTTGTGCCCATCGTTGTACTCGATCAGGGTGCGTAGGGACTTGTGGGGCTGCAGGAACTTGCGTTGGCAGTGGAGCCGGGTTTGCAGTGGTAGGGGTTGGTTGGAAACTGGCCAGTTTTTGCATTATATTGGTCATTTGGGCGAATAACTCCTTGGTTACTCGTTCTTGAGTTTCAGCGTGTCCGTTAACCACTTGCTGAAGGGTGGCAACGTCTATTGCATATTGAGCCCTTAGTCTGATTACTTCTTGGTCTAGGGCGTTTGCCCTATTTGCTGAAGTCTCGCCCTGTCCTATTATGTTAGCATGTAGTTGGGAACTTACTACTTCATGACGACTCTGTCGCTCATTTGCCTCCTGTTGCTGCTTCCTCCCATGATCTAGCTCGAGAGCTAGTCTGGTTATTTCCTCCTGTCGGGTTTGCGTCGCATTTTCGACTGCAACGATTATTCCCTCGAAGGCTATCATCTTTTCCGCATCAAGTCGCTTTCCATCCTCGACCTCTTGTCGGGTGTCCTGGATTTTGTGTACAAGTCCTTGTACTCGTTCGTCCAAATCCCCAAGTTTTACTTGGTTTGTTGCTATTTCCCCGTCGAGGTGTCTCATTGCTAGTCCTGCTCTTGCCGCTAGGGCTTTTAGAAAGGCATTATCGTCTCTCGGCTTTGCTGATCCTTGTCGTCTGCCGGAGCCCGAGTCTTTTATTCTTGCACCTATCCCTCGTAGATGTCCTGGTGGGTATGGGGAGCCCGTCCTCCTTGGTACTTTATCCGAATGGATTGGTCCTTCATTGCTAGAGATTACTGAGGCCTCGGTTATGCGTTCCAACGGGTCTGCCGGTTCCCTACCGGATGTGTCCATTGGATCTCCACTTGTGATTCGGGAAAAAAGAGACATTGGGTATGTCTTTTGAGTTGATGGGTTTGGGATATTGAACTCGAGGATGTCTTGCTCGTAGATTTCGTAGATCCAGTGATCTTCTTCAAACGTGTGAAAGGTTTCTTTCACGAAGGAAATTGTTTCCAGCCTGTCTTCGTCGTCTGCCTATTTTACCGGCAGCGGTAGAGTTGAATTGTCTTGGTTTGGGCAATTCGTCCGACTTAATGTCCAAATAGCTGGTATTTCGTAGTGATATTTGGATTTCGAAGGTGGGTAGGGGGTGGTCCACTCTTCGTCTGTGTCTTCTTCGGTTTCTTGGTATGTGTCCAGAAATGCCCGAATGAATTCGGTGGAGGTTGGTGCTATAAGACCGTCGTCTATATAGTAAGGGAGATATTGTGGGGTCCAGTGAATCTGGATTTCGTCTAGTTCTTGATCGATAATAACCCCGTATGGTATGATAGGTGAATATAGGGGATGATCTCTGCGTGGTAATGGTTCAAGATATCTTTGTAGTGTTTGATTCTCGAAAAGGTCGTGTCTGACTGTCTGATGTATATTTTCAGGTATATACTTTGTAGTGACAGTCTTATTCATGTGTAGTGAGCCTTGGTCACAAGGAGAACTATCAATATAGTGTTAGGGGTAGCCAGCAAGGTAACTTGTGATACCAGACTAGACCTTATGTTCGAGTGGTCCTATGGATGGAGAACCTTGTCTTGGAAGGCTCGTGGTAAAGTGTAACTAAGTTACTCGCGTAGTATAAAAAGAATAGAGAGAATAATTGTGGTAACTTATTATATTGATAAGATCTCTTCTCCGGTGCTTGATAATTCTATTTATGCGAGGGAGGCACTTCGATATTTATATTCTGCGTCTGAGTGTTTGTGGGCTACATGTCCTAACTATACTAACTAAGTATCGACCAAACAAAGTTCTCTAAACTTGTAAGTGCGAACACCTCTTGACCCTGACAACTGTTCAACTCCATACTCACATTATGAAGACGTAGACTACTATATTATCGTGAGGGTGTGTCAGTCCCATGAATAATAGGTCAGTCTAGAACACACGTAGCCGACTAATGCTAACGTGATAATATCTCTTCACCAAACCGTATATGAAGCGGCCAACTCCAAAGGCGTCAGACCATTCAAGGTGCGAGGGTCTGTCATCTTCTGCGCATCAGGTTTCCGAACTGACTTGTGCCTGCAATCGCTCGAATAGCAATTTGCGCTCACTATTTTATGTTTGTACTAACTGGTTCAGAGCGGGCGCGGAGGTCTCCACTATGTCTCTTCTGGTATCGTCATACGACTTTTACTTAACTGTTTTTATTCTGATTCCGTCCGTCATCTTAGAGAACTCTCGTTCTTACCCTATGGGCATCCTAAAACGGGAACACGCACTTAAATCTCTCAGACGCCTTTGCGCTATTATCGCCGTCATTATATGACTTGTTGTATAATTATATTTTAACTAATAATAACTATGACGCGGCTGTAAATCGAACACGTGACCTTATAGTCGGAGGCACGTGACTATCATCTTAAGCTAGACCGCCATGTATTTTTTTGATTGATTGGTACGCAGGGGTCTGTGCATGAGTTTTATGGGTCAGGATTCTTGGTATGCCTAACAGTGCTCCGCCAGTACCAGAAATAGTTTCTTGACTCGATGGGCGCCTGCAGACTGGCAGGTGGGAAACATTATCTGCATCTGAATCCTTCTGCATATCATCATCTATCTCACTACTTGCTACGCGGCAATCTGCAATCTCCAGCCTGTAATCGGATTCGTAGACTGAGTCGCTCTGATTGATATTTTCATCACGTACAAAAGCAGGTGGCCCTGGCAAGGTCAGGTCCGCATTTAGATAGAGGGAGAGAACAATACCAAGATGAATTGTCTGGAGGTGCTTTTCGTATACAGAGGCCTGTTGATAGCCTCAACTGCAATGAGGACACTTTGTTATGTTTGAGGTCATTGTGCTCGTCTGGTGTTTCCTTTACAAGTGGTCTGGCTGAGCTAATTGGTAGAGGCGGACTGCAGCTGATTTAGTCTTTCAAAGCCAATGTTAGGCATACCGAGAGTGCCAACCCATAAGGCTCATGCACAGACCCCTGCGTACCAATCAGTCAAAGTACAAAGTACCAAGATACATCTTGGTCTAGCTTAGGATGATAGTCACGTGCCTCTAACTATAAGGTCACGTGTTCGATTCACAGCAATGTCATAGTTATTATTAATTAAAATATAATTATGCGACAAGTAATAAAATGACGGCGATAATAGGCTGAGCGCAAAGGTGTCTGAGAGAATTAAGTGTGCGTTCCCGTTTTAGGATGCCCATAGGGTAGGAACGAGAGTTCCCTAAGATGATGAACAGAATCAGAATATAAAACACTTAAGTACAATATCGTATGACGATACCAGAAGACACATAGTGGAGACCTCCAGGCCCGCTCAGAACTAGTCAGTACGAACAAAATAGTGAGCGCAAATTGCTATTCGAGCGATTGCTGCCACAAGTAAGTTCGGGAACCTGATTCGCAGACAGTGACAGATGCTCGCGCATTGAATGGTCTGACGCCTTGAAGTTGGCCACTTCATACACGGTTTGGTGAAGAGATATTATTACGTTGGCATTAGTCGGCTACGTGTACTCTAGACTGACCTATTATCTGTGGGACTGTCACACCTTCACGATAATATGGTAGTCTAGGTCTTTATAATGTGAGTAACGATTCGAACAGTTGTCAGCGTCCAGAGGTGTTCGCACCTACGAGGTCAGAGAAATTAGTTCGATCGATACTTAGTTAGCATGGTTAGAACCTGTAGCCCACGAACACTCAGACGCGGAATATAAATATTGAAGTGCCTCCCTCGCTTAAACAGAATCATCAAACACCAGAAAAGAGATCTTATCAATATAATAAGTTAAAAAACTATTATTTCCTCACTATCTTTATATCACACGAGTAACTTAGTTACACTTTACTACGAGCCTTCCTAGACAAGATTCTCCATCTATAGAACCATTCGAGTATAAGGCCTAGTCCGGTACTACTAGTTACCATACCGGCTACCCCTAACAGCCAAAGGTAGATTTCTTTCAAGGGTTGGATTAGGGGAAACTTCAAGTTTGTTTAGTAGTATGACGGACAGGTCCCGATGTTCAAGCTGTCATTAACTAAGTTTTCACAGAGTGGGTCTCGAGTGATTTAGTAAGGTCTTGGTTCTGAGGCTGTGGCTCCTCCACCGCTCTGTTGCGGCTTAAAACCTTATCTGAAACTTCCTGCCTTTGTGCGTGGATCACGTGACCTTTCAAGATTCACGATATCATTATTCAAGTTTGTATAGGGTACGATCGTGTGAACCCCAGCGGCCTATATAACCACTTCCTCACCCATATCCATCCTCTCTTCATGCTCCTTTCCCGAATCACACTCACATCCTTCATCGATTAACCCATCCATCCCAATAAAACTCATAAACCTCTACAAAGTCTTTGACTAGTCCGCGGTATTACTAGTATATCCCCAGACCAATTCAGTACTATCCATCTGCATATTCTCAGCTAATAACCTTCTCACAGCCATTTATCATCCGCAGAACTCCCTTTAGCTCTCTTTATCGTTCGCCAGGCCTGCTCTATTTCTATTTTCAAAGCATAGACCCTTCGCCCATTATCCTCACGACTACTAGTATCTGCTAACCGTCATCTCTCATTCGCTGGAAGACCATGGTGGAAAAAGAAAAACAATTCCGGATTCATCAACCACCCCTCCGCCCCAACCGCTATTTCAATGATAGCCTCAAAAGTTAACGTCAATACCAAAAGTCCTATGCCTTCAAAGATGATGGTAAGGTTACTTGGAGTAAGTACATCTGCCGCTTCCCCGAACCGAGGACTTATGGTGAGGAGTGTAAAGAGTGGCGGAATGCTATGAAGCGTAAGATGGAGCAAGACAGGATCCCGGGCGGGAAGGGGAGTATTGCCCCCCAATGGGCTGCCATTCAGGCATATGCCCTTGCCACCCCGCCCGGTACAGTTAGGGCCGCACTCTGGCAGACAGATAGAGCCTGAGGCGCACATTTTACTGAATGCCTTGATTTTTTGCTAAAGTACATAGTAAAAAAACATAAGCCCAGCTTAACACGATTGTTGGCAGCACAACCAGTTCCTACTGTTGCCCCCGTTGCAGCCCCCGTTGCAGCCCCCGTTGCAGCCCCCGTTGCAGCCCCTGTTGCAGCCCTCGTGGCGGGCCCAGTTGCCGTCGGAAATGATCGTAAGTTTCCTCAAACCATCCACATTGAATGTGCACAGTATATGCTAATATGGCTCCTGCAGGTCTCGTTGGCCCGCGCTCCGTCCGTCTCTGGATAGATGAACCCTCTGTGTTCTGCCCAGAGAGCCCACTCCCTGCCGGGCTGGACAAGATCCAATGGCAAACCCATGGACATCTTTACTGGATGGAGATGACTGAAGCCACCATGAGGAACCTGTTTGTGTACATAGACAGTGTTCTTGCACAGGGATACGGATATTGTCTACTCATTTGTGCGACCAGACACGGTACACGCATCTTGCTTGATGATCCTGTGAAGCCGCTACTGGTTGCTGAAATGATCTCAATCGGAAACAGTAGGCATGTCCACATATGGTGGTCAATGAATTCGCCAAGCAAACCAATGGATCTGCTCTTCTGTGGCCATGGCACGCGTGGAGAAAATGGGACTCCCCCCCGGCGGCGTGAATTTTGGCCCTCGTGATAATAGGGGCCAATGTCTCAATCCGTCCGTTCATAGTAATGAGTCGGACTCAGACGGCCACCAGCCCAAGTCATCAGCTGCAGCTGCAAAGAGAATCACCTGGTTGAGTACCAAAAAAACCAAGAGCATGATGCGGAAGACTGGACAAAGGGTGCGGAGCGCTCTGGTGGACGTCAATGAACCGGAGTCAGACTCAAACCAGAGTTTGGCCACCAAGGCCGTGCGAGCCTTGGATTCCGGTTTCACACCATCTTCTGGTAAGTAATCTTCTGCCCCTCCTACTAACTTGGGCATTCGTGCCTTGAGGTCTGGCCGACAAATAGCAAAGGAGACTGACCTAATGAAAGTATTCCAGCTATCAACCAGGATGGCAGTCAATACCAGTGGCAAACGTGGCCTAGCAGCCATGGCTGAGGGTGAGGAACCGAAAGATCCGGCTGACACTGCAGAACCGCCAAGAAAGGTCGCCCCTGGCGTGCCAATAATCGACAGTAGTATTGACGGTGAACCGGATGGACTCCATGGGGAGGTTAATGGGAGTCGGCAACCTACTGCCATACCTGGTAAGTTGTGGTTACAACTACCAGGTCTTTCATCTGCTATGTTGGCAGCAGGTCCTACTACTTTGTCAGCAGAAACGGACCTTAGGAGTCCGTTCCGGTTCGTTTCTGCGCACTAGCTTCTGTCAACAAAGCTAGCCGGCCTTAACCCAATGTGGCCAATCTGAAGCCGCAAACAGGGTGGTTCAGTTTATGATTATAGATACTAGGCCGCTGGAGATCGTGGACTTTTCCTTTCGGTGTTTTTCATTTTCACTCCTAGAGTTCTGCGGGTTGTTCTCGCTTGTTCCTGTTCATTTCTGTTTTAGATTAGCCCGCCACGGCTGGGTCGGTTTGCCTTGACCCAGGATGGTAAATTTAGACCTGCCATCGTCCACGGATCCTACTGAGGCAAGAGAGGAGGTTGGACATTTTCTCAGGGTGTTTTAGAGACCATTCATGTTGTGTTCAGCACCGGCTGTTTTTCGTCTGGGGGTGTCTTTTCTGGCTTTTGAGGTTTGCTCTTGGAACTTTTGCAGTTCATTCTTGTTTTTTCCGCCAGTTTCTCGTTTGGGATATGTTTCTTCTAGTTTTAGACCTTGCTCTTTGGGTTTTTGCGGATCATTCTTCCAGTTGCTTTTCGTTCAGGATTGCTCTCTTCATTGCTTTTCCCATCCTAGCTTTCACCTTATACCCCATCTGTTGAGCCTTAGCGGCAGCTTGTACTTTCTGGGATGAGTGTTCCGTGTTCTGAACCCTAGCCTTACCTACATTCGTTATGGTCCTCTTGGCACACCTACGTGAACTAGATTAGTCCGTGCATTCAATAAATTTCTTCATCTGCTTCATTAACTCTAAATCCTTGAGGCTGCATCAGGGAAATGTCGGAGCGTGGTCCAAGGTGGTCCTGAACGCTCCTGGTCCACCAAGGGGGGTCGTGGTTCACGTGGTCCACCTGGTCCACTCCGATCCACTCTGATCCACACTTTTGGAAATTTTACCGAAAATGTGGATCAGGGTGGATCAGGGTGGACCTGGAGGACCAGGTGGACCATAACCCCCCTTGGTGGACCAGGAGCGGTTTTTACATTTTGCTGATGCTGGTAGTATGATTTAGCAAAACAGTTGCGTATTTAATTTGAAGCTGGACGCCTCTGGTGCAATTCCTAGATCAGGTGTCCAGCCGCAATTCGGCCACGCGGGTGTGCCAATGCTGTCGAGTATGAAAGTGAATGACAAGTGGTAAACATCCCAAGCACTTAATGGTGCCCAGACAATTCCTATCTCCTAGATTCAAACCCCATATTGCCCCCTTGACTATCTGCCAATACCCCTTTCTTAATACCATCAATCTAGCAACTCGATTCACTACGATTCTATTTCATCACAATTCGCCTGCACTCTATGTCACAACAACAGCGGCGGCTTACCGCGGACAGAACGCGTCTCTTGAGGCAGGAGAGGCAAAAACAAAGGGAGGTCCGCCATGGGCGTGCCCAGAGATCTCAATCCAGGGACAGGCTAACTAGAATACCACCCACTCTTAAGTCGGTTACAGCTGGGTCTACTGTAAGTAGGAGGGGGAATGCCGTGCTGGGGCCAGCTTCATCCCGACTCAAGATACCAGAGCCTGTTCCAGCCAACTGGGAGTCTGTTCCAGCCAACTGGGAGCAAGGCCTTGAGCGAGCGGATGACAGGATGGACTCTGATGATGGAGAATCCAAGGGCCAGAGTCAGGAGAGCCAGGAGAGCCAGAAGGAGAATGAGTTAGAACAGCATAGGGATGAAGAAGATCTATTCGCGGATTGAGGAGGGGCACAAAGGCCGATCCGGCATGAGGTCCATAACTCACAAGCTTTGATACTGACAATCACCCCTGGGAATGCCCAGAGTTCTAGCAGGATTGGTTACCCCGGACAGAGAACACCCGCCCAAGTACATATTAGCCAAAATCGTTTTCCATCTGTGGTTCTCTCCCTTTCGCCTGCAGTCTTGAATTCGCTTGCAACACCGGCCATAACTCCAAGCCACTCAGAGCCAACAACGCTAGAATTGGAGAGGGAGGTGGAGAGCGGCCCTGCAGCAGACGGAATATGGCCATAGGACTTGAGCGTAGCATCCTGGCCAAAGCCTCTTCCCTGATGTGGGACTGGACGATCATCATAAATCCGTTTCCGGACCCAACTACCCTGACCGAAGAAGTCCGCAGGTGCTGGAACGATGCCCGAAAGGAATTGGGCTCTCTCAACTTTGCCAATACTACCCCACACTCAAATGACCAGGCAAGTTACCCTTAATCGATAACCTACATCTTATCTCCAAACTAAAGAGAGTGGCCAGCGGCCACTAGTTTGCAGATCCGCTCAACTTGAAAGCACAGTTCGTGCAGATCGCAGTATCTGCATCCGGCAAAGAAGGCTATAACAGAGCTCTATAAGCTTGATAATGATGATCCTGCGGCCTGCAGACGAAGGGCGGAATACCTGCTGGAGGAGCATAGGTTCACTTGCCTATCAAAGAACTATAGTGTAGCTTTTCAACATTTCCCCTGATTATTTCGAACCATAGTAAGACTAAATCCATCCAATTCGGCGAAGAGTCAATTCCTCATAGATTCATAGCGCCACAGATCCCGGACGCAATATACGCACAATATTACTCTAGCTCTAGAAGGAAAGGCATGATGGATGAGGGGTTCCTAGGCAAGATCGATGGTCCGTTTATCTATCTGACAGCAGCCATATTGTGTCATTCACTACGATGCTGGCGGACTGGAACCTTTATCAATAATGTGGCTTTCACACGTGCCAGTTCCAAAAGTAAGACAAATAACGCTAACTTGCGGTTTTCAGAATTGCCTAGATCCCTTGGCGCCCAGGCACCCAGGCATCCGGATACTCTTGAAAACTGCAAGTACTTAAAAGGGTGATAAGCCGCCTAACAAGATTATAGGCCTGCTAGAACGCCAAATACAGACATGGGACGGTACGGGAGAGGTCTGGCGCAGACGAATAATCGAGCGGATCAGGACAACATTAAAGACTATAATCGCGAAGGAGCGGGGAAAGTGTGTTGAGAGAACGGAGGGATATTCCAATGATGAGGACGCATTGAGGCAGGAGTTTGGAATAGATCTGGAGGTGGATGGATCAGAAGCCGCTGGCGGCCTCGGAGAGACAGGGAGAGGAGATGGTCGGCGTGGACCACAATGGGATCAAGGGGCGAATCTGGGGGTATTAGATGATGTAGCTCTGTTGCGAGAACCGGCAGACGCGCTATCACAGGTTGAAGAAACTGACCTAGAGTAGGGGAATGCACCTATCAGTATTCTATGATCATATATGTATATTATGAGAATGTAATAAGGGAAATAAATAATATATGCCAATAGAGTCTGGAAGTGACAAAATGTTAAAGTGTGTAGGCCAGTAGGAGGGCGTCAGGCGGGCAATTGTAGGCACGAAAGGCATGAGATGGTGTTGGGCGATTGCGGATAAGCTGGGTAGCCGGCAATTGTATGATAGGTTCAGAGGGCAGGGGAATGTGTTGGCCGGACGGTGAGAGGCCGGAGTGGACATTATGGCATCCAGCGGACGAGATGGATTGGGGCGGGAGGAGAGCGAAAGGTTGAGAGGGGAGAACGTCCGCCGGATCTGGGAGAATAGGCAAAGGGTTCGCGGGGTGCGGGAAGAAAAACACTGCTTTATCAGGAAAATGGCGGAGCGTGGTCCAAGGTGGTCCTGAACGCTCCTGGTCCACCAAGGGGGGTTGTGGTCCCCGTGGTCCACCTGGTCCACTCCGATCCATTGTGATCCACACATTTTGCAATTTTACCAAAAATGTGGACCAGGGTAGCTCAGGGTGGACCAGGAGGACCAGGGGGACCATAACCCACCTTGGTGGACCAGGACTGGTTTTTATATTTTGGTGATGTTGTGGGCGGGTTCGGACCAAAAAGGACTGGGAGAGGGACTGGGAACGTTCTCCCCGCTTCTGCTTTTTTGTCTGAACCCCCCCACAAGCTCTGTTCTTCTTCCCACATCCCCCTAACCCTTTGCGTATTCTCCCGGATCCGGCGGACGAAATCAGGGCAGAACGGGGTATCATGGGAAGCAGGGTGGCGGACAGGGGTGTGTCGGAGAGGGTTGAGAGTTGATATATCCAGGCCACAAGGCGCCTGCGAAGAGGAGCCTGTGGACAGGGGCATTTAGGGCTAGGAGAGGAGGAGGTTAGGCGCTGGGGGCAGGGTTGCTAGGGAGAACTGCGCCAGGCCGCGTCCTGTGCCTCCGGACACAAAGGGGCCACATCCAGACGAAGCGAGCCCTGGTCTTCGCATCAGGAACTGGAGTTTACGTTATAAGCCCCTGGAGCGTCTGGCACACAGGGCGAACAGGATGCACCAGGACGCTAGGTAACTTTTTTTGCTGATGGTATTCAGATAGCGAATCCTACAACGAAGGGGAAGCCTATGCTGAATTCTCTAGGTCAGAGTAGTGATGTGTGTTGTTGGCTTATAAACTATTCTACTTAAACTATAACGCAGCCAACACTCTACCCTAATAATCATCGATCCTCAAGACCTTGACTTGAGTGAAGCTTTCAGGCTTAACAATATTAAGTTTTACCGTTTGATTCTCCTACTGAATTTATCTTTATCTTTACAGTGACTTTTAGTCTTTGGTACGGTCACAACCTTGGAATCTATCCTCCCACAGGGTGCCCCAGTTACAATTCCAGTACTATGGAAAAAAAATTTCTATGATAATATCAATTGACTTCAGGGACACATTTGGTAGAATTTAGTATCACCCTTTCCTTATATATACCAGTTTAAATCACTATTACATCTACAAGCCATATTTTTGTATTATACAGTGCCTCTCAGAATCTCCATCCTGTTGTAATCAATCAAACCCTAGCACTGAACCTGAATACTATCATCTGTAGATACAAGTCTTTATTCCAACAATTTTCCAGTCTAAAGTTATAGTATAACTTTTTACTACATATGAAAACTCTCTTGATTTGTAATGTTCAAGAATGACTCTCTATAGCAAGTGATTTCCCCCCTAATAATATTATTATTCAATATCTACAACCCTCATCTCTTTTGACTTTTTCTTATGAAGGCACAATAAAATCACTATCTCACACTTTCTTACTTTCGCCCATCTTTTAGAAAAAACCTCCCCCAGTCTATCACAAACCCCTAGCCCGGCAAAACAAAATTTTATAGTACAAGTAGCAGGAGTATAGTACTGTATTAACTGAATCCGAATATCATACCCTTGTTTCTGTTAGTTCAAGGGTACTTCCACACAAGACCCCGAGCCCGCATATCATACAACCCCCGTAATTCAACCAGGAACCAGGCTGCCAGTACCAGACAGCGAGGCGCGAGTATATTATACTGCCCATAACCTTATGCGGCACACCCAGGTATTAGATATATCCGAATTATCGAGATATTAGACCGTCAGGTGTGAATGTGTGCCTCCCTACTTCCCACCTTCTACCAGTCCGAAACTTTCTATTCCATCCAACACCCCCACGCACCATCCTGGTACCTCACTGACTTATATTGCCCCTTCCTGGTCCCCATTTCCATTCAATCAAACCACAGCGCCCTAGCGCTCGTATTTGCTTACTTCACAAACACACCAATCATAGCTTGTCACTCGTCAAGCACTTTTTACAACGTTCGGGCATTTTCTGCACATGTCCCGCAACTCGCCGGAAGCGAAAAAGAAAAAGCAAGTTGTTCATTTTCCGCCTTCCAGAGACTTGTTGAGTGCCCAGAGGGAAGGGGAAGGATGGGGTATCGGTCATCCCGTCGATCACATGTTCGCTTGATGCAACACGTTGTCGGTCCGGTGATCACTCAACTTTTGAGAAGTTGGGACAAGTTGACGAGGGAAAATGTGATACAGTGCTTGAAATTTCGAGAGGGTAAAAGTATTGTGTTTGTACATATACATAAACTACTCTAAATTCAAAATGAAGATTCGAAGGAGCATGAAAACGAGAAAAACGCCCTGCGCCCTACTTGCATGTTGGCCCCCTAAAAAAATAAGAGAAAAGTGGCCGATTTGGTAGGACAGTAATGATGGTGGAAAAAAATGGACATGGTGTAAAGATTAGAGAAACTGCGGTAGAGAAGGGGGAAAGAGGACGTCAAAAAGTAAGTGGAAGTAGAAGGAAGGCGATGACATCCGGTGAATGCCTGACCCAACCTGGCTTACGGCAGACATACGAACAGGGCTCAGATCCCCCGGTGAAACAAACAAAAAAAGGAAAAGAGAGAAAGAGAACCTCTAACGAAATTGTCGCGATTTAGATCCGAGGTTGAAAGAAACCCCCCCCAAAAAATTAAACAGCTAAAAAAAATAATGTAGTGATCAGTAAATAAGTTTGTTCACTCATCCTCATCCATCATTTCAAGGAAGGCAATTTCGGTCTGTAATAGTCGCTCAAATTCCTCCCTAGGAATCCCCGCACTCTTCGCCAATCTGTACAAGCTCTTAATGCTGGTGGAGATGTGTTGTTTGACCCCCGTTTCTGCCTGCATATTCAGACTTGTCGCCTCCTCTAACTTATCAGCAGGGCCCCCCGCTGAGGAAGCCGATGACCCGGCGGAAATCGGGCGGGGTGCATGTGTCGCGGCTCCTGAGAGCGCTTCTTTATCAATCAGGAAGGAAGTTGATACAGCAGTAGGCGGCGTAGAGGAAGCGGTTGTAGGGGAGTATGATGATGAGTGCTGCATCGTGAGAGGATTAGTGTATCGTGAGTGTTCAGGGAGTGAGTTTGCTGATGAACCCTCCGGCTCTAGAGCTGGTTGAGTGTTGTCATATTGTGAATAGTAATCATCGTCCGCCATTTGGTCTACTTTTTGAGGCACCATGGGGGTCCGAGCAGGGGTACGATCATACATATCCCAGTAGTCGTCATCGTCGTCGTTATCGATTTTCAGGGTATCATTAGAATATGATGGGATAGGGTTAGCCACTGGTAACACAGGCTTTGCAGATCTGCTGTAGAACGCTTCGTCCGCTTCGCCAACGGTGGGGTACCATTCGGTTTGCTCAGATTCTGGTGAGAGATGCAAGTCCATGATTCTCCACCCGTCATCTTCACCATCTGGATCGTTGATAATCCATAGGTAGACCACTTCAATACTACGTTCCGGAAGCTGAACGTATGCTTTTATTGTTTCCTTATCCAGCCGTTGGAATCCTTTCAAATCTATTTCACCTAATTCTAATTCACCAGAGGCCGGGTGTGGTGTAAAATCCTGCGTAGCGAGGTGTGCCGAGAGCTTAGGGCCTGCGGTAGAAGACCAGGTTAAAAGCGAAAGCCAGGTCTCCTCCACGGAAGGAGCGGAACTTGAAGGTACCCCTAGTAACCGGAGGCGTTGCCGTAGGATTGGTGAAAGCAGAGGATAGAGCGATGGTGGGGGCTGTGGAGAGGTGAATGCAATTGGAATGTGGGCGAGCAGAGGAGGAAGAAGCTCCGAGAGCGCTAGTGGAGGAATAAAGTTGACCATTATGGTGACTGATTATTACGATACCCGAGTGAAGGTCTAGGGTGTAGAGGAGAGGAGGAAGAATATCTGTGTGTTTGACGGGGGAGGAAGTCTTTTAAGCAAATATCTGGAGGGCAACCGGTCAGACTTCAGAGGTATAAAATCGGTTCGCTTCTGCTCACCTGCTTTATCGGGATTGGTCGTGGGCGGAGGTATGGAGAAGGCAAAATAGTAGCAAAAGGGCCTAGCGGGGGGGGGGTCGGGTTAATACTATGGATAGTCCGATGCGGTGCTAAGTCATGAGGCCAGGACTTTCGCCACGCCGAACCACTGGAACAGGCTTGTAGGCGAAATGGAATAGGGAATAGAATCGAGCACCTGTAGTTAGGAGACTTCACAAATTGAGAAAGACGGGTGTATTGTTCATGGTCCTTGGAAGCTAGATTGACTCAGGTATGGTACTTTCCGAGCAGGCTCGCAATCTTGGTGAGAAATGCGGGACTTTCGGTCAAGTGAGAATGATATGTAGGATGTAGGAGTTATCAAGTGGGAACAAGAGGACGGTAATAGCCGACTGAGGGTTTAGGGGGCTACGGGCCTTGTGGTGGAGAAGGGTTTGTTTTATGGAGGTGGGAGTCCGGACAAATGGAGGGGAGGAGGCCCGCAAAGGAAGTTCGGGGAAACGGAACCCCAGTTGTGTCTATGACCCTACGGTACCGTATAAATTGGGAAAACCCAGAATACGCTAGCAAGGATAAAGAAGGTGTGGCAAACCGTTACCCCCTTTAGAGGAAATCGAACTGCTGAAAGAGAAGAAATTCTGTGCTTGTGTGGCGATC
>Ga0307507_10005172_pt1 | contig 21816 bp, 8 predicted proteins | sample 7_EM_MG_FD_207223 | JGI IMG/M metagenome (GOLD analysis project Ga0307507, IMG submission 207223) | Populus trichocarpa ectomycorrhiza microbial communities from riparian zone in the Pacific Northwest, United States - 7_EM | ecosystem: Host-associated > Plants > Roots > Unclassified | place... | reverse complement strand
TCTTAAATAGGGCATTAGTAGCTTTGCCCTTAATTTTATTAACTATTCTTAACTTAAAGATGCGAACTTTATTAAACTTAGTAGGGTTATACTTCTTAAATTTAAAGACTCCTCTTATAATAAGACCATTAATCTCCTGCTTGTTGGATACTTAGAAAGGAGCTCCTAGGGTTATAATACAACCTTCCTTTTAAAGCTGTTTTGTGAGCTCGAAGTTAGCCTTCTCCTTAGCTATTATAAAAGCTATTAATAACTTAACTCTATTCTTAATGGCGGCAACGAATTGCTCTTTAAAATTAACAAAATGTTGGCGATTTTGTGATCCCTTTAGGCGACCTCTACCGCGTCGTAGTTGTGGCGTATCTACTACAATTATATTAGAATTATAGTCGCCTTCTAGAGCATATTAATTGTGGTTCTCCTCTAGGGCATCTTCTAGGGCATCCTGCAAAGGCTTAAAACTGTTATCTTTATAGTAAGGCTTAATAACAGTTAAATAGAATTAAGTGGGTCCGTAAGGCATCTAAATAGTGCAAGTTTAACCATTAATTATAATAAGTTGATGTGGGCCTAACTATCCTCCCTTTTTACGTTATACGCGTACCTTAGACTAGAGTGGCAGATTAAGCGTAGTTAAGGTGTTTAGGCCATTTCTTATTCCTAGTGCATTGTTAACCTAGCGTGTAGCGTAAAGACGTTAGACCTCCTTTATTGCTTTATAAATAGCCTTAGCCCGTTACATAGTGGAGGGAGATAGTGGAGAATTATTAGTTATTTAAGGGTAGGCGCTAAAGACTAGTAATATAGGTATAAGTCTATCTAGGCCAGCGGAATTGTTAATAGCTTTAACAGCTATTTATAAGGTAAGTTTTTTACTAGCGTCCTCTAGTGTCACGGCACTGTCCTAACACATACTGTCTTGTACTGTCTCGTACTATTTTCTACTATTGGCTAGCCCACCACTAGCGCCTTGGCGGCTGCCCCTACTATTTGTATATAATACCCCCTTTTACCTCCTTCTCCTCTTCATACCACAATGTAGTTATTTAGCCTATTAGCATTATAGCACTGTGACAGTTTATGGTATCTCCTCTTGTGCCCCATCGCGATCTTTATTCTCCCCAGTCCACTATCTCTATTTTTCTAGTATAATTGCGACCTGGCGCGACCGACAACACTATACTACAGTCCTAGATAATTTCAGTATAGTCCTAAATAATCTTAGTATTGTCCTAAACAATCTCAGCATTATAGCTAGCCTTATAGATTTTAATTACCCGGCCTAGATCCCCTAAAATGGGTGGCCAGAATACCCTATTAGCGAACACACGCGAAGCGCTCGCCTGCCTTTTTAATACCTCCTACACCAACATTACCTGGACAATTAGGAGTGGTCTAGAGTACCCTAAGGACCTTAATGTGGCAGGAACATTTTAGCACCTCTCTATATGTACAACCTTTTTAACTAGCGTTGAGAGCGGTCTCCAAACAGTCTATAATAAAGGCCGGACTGTAAAGTCCCAACTTAAAGAAGCTTAGCATAGAATCAACTCCCTTAAGACACTTAAACTACGTATAAAACAATACAAACAGTAAGCTTCGGTATATACTAAGACTATATAAAGCCTAAGCTCTTAGATCACTACACTTACCTAAACTATTGCCAATAAGAACACTGCTACTAGCTCTCCTCCCCTAGCTAAGCCCTATAAAAAAAAGCGTAAAGCAAAAGACCCTACCCCATTTAATGGCAAGGGATCGCCAACTAAAAAGCAAGAAAAATTTAAAATATAAGAAATAAAGATCTAAGGCGTTTTCTGTAGAGATGCAAAGTACTTTAAGACCCCAATGGACGAAGTCCTCTATATATCAGACATACTAATAGATAAGGCTTATGACTATATCAAGCATAGCCTTGATATGCTATGTATACACCCAAACAACCTGAGTAAATAGGCCTTCTCTAATTGAGAGTCTATGTTTGCGTACATAAAGAAGCACTATAAGACTATAGATACAACCTAAGCGGCTAAGAATAAATTAGATACCTTAAGCTAAGGTAAGCGCAATTACTAGTCCTAAAAAGCAGAGCTTGACAAGTTAATAATTAAAGTAAATAAGACTAAGGAACAAAAGGTGGATCTACTTAAAAAGAATATTTCATCTAAGATAAAGGACTTAGCCCTCACCCTTAGCCGCAAAATCGACAATGCTGACTATAAGGGCTGGAGTAAGCAAATGGACGTGTTTGCTTATAACCTATAGAACCACGCCTACTACACTAAGCTAAATACCGCTAAGCTAAGTACCACTAGCGGCTATCGACCTACACTACCTAATAACAACACCTTAGCACTAGTACCATAGAATAACCTAATAGACCTTAACACCGTTAAATTCGGCGGTAGTAGTAGTAGCCTCCCCAATAATATCTAAAGACATTATATGGATAACAGACTCTACCTAGCATATAGTTAACCTGGCTACTAGAAAGATGCTTATAACCCTAAAACAAACCTAAACCCCCTTCTAATGCCACCACGCCAACCCCTTCCTAGCCGCGGCGGATTCTTTAGCAGAGGGATTAGTAACCAAAGCAACAACCACAGATAGGGACGTGGGTTCGGACACAGAGACCCGCCCTCACAATTCCCTTCCCTAATACAGCCCTAGCCAATGGTCCCGTATATAAACTACGGACAAGTGCTCCATACTGCTACTAACTATAAGACCGGCCATGTCCTTAGCGAAGTACCCCCTAGCATATATACACCGTCGGAGACCGATATGTTAGGATATACTAGCTAAGACTATAATTACTAGCCAAGCCCTACGATCTAGTCATTAAAAGACTAACCCTTGGACTAAATCGCCTCTAAGGGTTAGAACTATATGGGAAGGAGGACAAAAGGATTAAATTTATACTACTAGATTAGTTAGACCTTATTCTAAGCCAGCTACTACTTAACCTTAGAATAGCAAATAATAATAGGAATACTATCCTTATTTAGACCTACCTCTCCTTATTACGCAACCCACTCCTATAAGTTTTTATTGAAACAGTAAGCCTTATTAACAGTAGTAGTACAGTACTAGCGTTTGCAGACGAAGACTCGCTTATAAAAAAGTATAATATTATAACAAAAAGACTCCTAGTCCCAAAACCACTCCGCCTTGCTAATGGACTCCCATCTAGCTTTATTACCCACTACTTTATAGCAAGAATAATAATCGGCTACTATATAGAATCCATACTCTTCTATATTACAAAGTTATTACCCTTAACACTAGTAATTCTTAGAATGCCCTAGCTTAAAAAGTATAACCTAAAACCAAACTTCCCTACTCTAGAGCTTAAGTTTAACTTTAATTACTGTGCCTACAACTGCCTCCTATAGTATGTTCCTAACTGTAACTAAATAGCACCACGCAGACGCATTATATAGCCAACGCTTAGATACCGTTAGCTAATAGTAAAAGAGGTGCCTAACACTAGTAAGCTAATATACATAGTAAATAAAGCAGAGATTCTAGAAGACTGGACTACCACCCTATTCCCAAAAAAACAAATACCACTAGAACTATAAGTCCCCTATATATACCCGCTTAACCCAGGTCAGCCAATAAGACACCTAACTTTAAGTTATTTACCGTACGCATATGTGACCGCACGTATAATAGCTAAGGGCGTTATAGCTAAGACCGAAACTAGAGCAATTAAGACCTCCCCCCCGTAACGCCTAACCTTATACCCGTCTCCCACGCGTACTATGTAGGGCCGCCGCCTTGTTTCCGCCCCCCTAGGCCAACCAAGCCGTGCTAGCCTAGCCGTAGCACTGGAGAACTAGACACGCCCTAACCTAGATAACATTAAATGCACTTATGCCATTAATTTTACCCAGTTCTGTAAACAAAAAGGCGTAAAGGTAATAAGAATCCATATGGCGGAGCTAGTAGAACTAGTTAAATAAGAAGAATACTAATAGCTGCTTAAGGAGCTACCTATAGGCCTAATAGAAGTACCAAACCTATCAGAAAGGTCTTTCCGCCGGCTAATAGAAGGCGACTATATAATAGAGAAAGCCCGTAAAGCGCTACCCCCTTATTTCTATAACTTCCTTAAGATAAACCTAACAACTAAGTCCGAGTTTCTACGCCAGAAGATAGTTAATACTAATGTTAAGAAATTCCTAAAAGGCAAACCAGGATTAACCTATAAGGATATTTTGTAATACTTACCAAAAGAGTTTTACGAATATATTAAACACTTCCTCCTTAAGAACGCAGATAAGCTGCCCCCTTACCAACTATAGGACCACAAAATTGAGATTATACCAGGAAAGTAGGCCCCGTACTATAAAAATAAACCACTCTTACCCGCTAAACTCAGCTATATAAAGAAGTGGATTAATAAGATACTAGATAAGGGTTTTATCCGCAAATTAACCTTACTAGCCGCCGTACCACTCCTCCTTGTAGCGAAACCTAGCGGTAGTATATAAATCTACTATAACTACTAAGGCCTAAATACAGTTACTATTAAGAACCAATACCTACTGCTACTAGTCCGCAAGACACTTAACGCACTCTATAGTGCTAAGTACTTTACTAAGCTTAACATAATTGCTGTATTTAACCAGATCCGGATCGCGGAAGGCTATAAGTGGCTTACAGCATTTATCACCTAGTTTAGACTCTATAAGATGCTAGTTATACTATTTAGTCTCTATAACGCACCCGCCCCGTTCCAAAACTATATTAACTATATTTTATATAACGCCCTTAACGACTACTACACTGCGTATCTTAATAATATCCTTATCTTCTTAAAAACACGCGCCAAGCACATAAAATATGTAAATAAAATTATCTAGAGACTTGGTAATACTAGACTCTAGATTAACATTAATAAGTTTAAGTTTTATGCTACTAAAACAAAATACCTTGGCTTAATTATCTCGACTAATAGTATGACTATGGACCCTAAGAAGGTGCAGGCCTTATAGGAATAGAAGGACCCAACATTAGTTAAGGAACTATAGTAATTTCTTAGCTTTACAAACTTCTACCAATAATTTATTTAAGGCTATTCTAAGGTAGTTAAGCCCATAACTAGGCTACTAAAAAAGAGCATTAGCTAGTTATAGGGCCCCAATTAAGCACAGGCATTCTAGACCCTAAAAACAGTATTTACTACAGCACCGGTCCTAGCGTATTACGACTATATAAAGAAGACAGTAGTAGAGACAGACGCCTTAAACTAGGCTTTAGGTAGAGTGCTCTATTAAGCTAACAAAAGTAATAAGCTTAAGCCAGTTACATTCTTCTCTGCTAAGCACTCAGCCCTTAAATGCAACTATAAAATATACGATAAGGAGCTCCTGGCAATTATTAAGGCACTAGAAGAATAGTGTCCCAAACTATAAGGAACTAAGCAGCCGTTTAAAATTATTACGGACCATAAGAACCTCCAGACCTTTATAACAATAAAATAACTAAACTAGCGCCAAGTCCGCTAGGCTAAGTTCCTTTCCTAATTTAACTTTGTTATTACCTATAGGCCTAGCACTAAAGCCATAATCCTAGACGCTCTTAGCCGCCTTCTAGGCGTTGCACCTGCCAATGCTAATAACGAACGTCTATAACACTGAGACCGCGTTATCTTACCACTAAAGAAAGTTAACCCTACTATCCTAGAAGAACTACTGAGCGAATCCCAAGACCAAAGCATTAAAGACTTTATTATAGTAATGGACCCGGAGCCTAAGAAAAAAACCCTTAAGGAGCTTATTAAGAATGCCTATAAAGAGAACGAACTCGCTAGGAATATATTAGCTGCGCTACGCAAACAGGAAGACTGTAAAGCATGCTATTAGCCTAAGCAGATTAGGAAGCTGCTCCGCTATAATAAATCTAAATATTTAATTGTTGACGGCCTAATCTACTATAGGAATTAAGTATTTATCCCTAATTTACCTAAACTCTAACTAGAAGTTATATACCGCACGCACAGTTTAGGCCCTGCGGGTCACCTAGGCCGCGTTAAAACACTAGACCTCCTTAATCGAATATATTAGTGGCCAGGTATTTCACAGTTTATAGCTACCTTTATAAAAGACTGCGCTCTCTGCTTCTGTATAAAGACCCTATACTTAGCACCGCCCGGTTTCCTAAAACTACTAGAACTACCAGTCCGCCCATAAACCAATATCTCTATTAATTACGTCGTCGACTTGCCTAAGTGCCTTTATAACGGCAAAATATATAAATATATCTTTGTCATTATTGACCGCCTAACAAAGATAAGACACTTTATTTCTGTTACTAGCCTAGATACTAAGGAGCTTGTTAAAGCATTCATCTACACTATCTATAAGTTATACGGCGCTCTAAATACTATCATTTCTAATAGAGGCTCTTTATTCATTTCTAACTTCTGGTGTCGCCTAAACCAGCGCCTAAAGGTAACCCTAAGCCCCAGCTCCACATGGCACCCTAAAACGGATGGTTAAACCAAGATTATTAATATAGTAATAAATAAGTACCTACGCGCCTTTATAAGCTTCACCTAAGATAACTAGGTAGATTGGCTCCCCCTTACTAAGTTTACTACAAATAACTAGGTTAATAAGACCACGGGAATCTCACCATTCTTTGCCAACTATAGCTATAACCCATATCTAGGCGTTGAACCAGTAGGCCCCCAGCTATTAGCCCTGTCTGTATATACAAAGAAGGAGTACCTACAAGCTAATACTATTGCCAACCGCTTTAAGCGTATCTTAACCTAGCTTAAAGCCCTAGCTTGTATCTCCCAGCAATAATATAAAGACAACGCTAATATAAAACGAGATGAAGGTATAATATTTAAAAAGGATAATATAGTTATAGTTAGCCTTAAAAATATAAAGACTAACCAGCCTAAAAGGAAGTAGGATAATAACTGGGACGGACCCTGGCCCATCCTAGCTGCCTATAGAGGAGCAGTTGTAGTTGACCTCCCAAACTATATCCGTGTTAATAAGTCTTTCTATACTTTAAAAATCCGCCTTTGGTTCCCTAAAGAGATTTCTAGTTAAGTATGCATTAACAAAGAGGAACGTTGTAATGTTATAGGCAGGATAGCCAAAAGGGATAATAATAGCAATATTACGGACAAGTGGGAATTTAAAAAGATTCTTGATATATATAATAAACAAATGGACGAGCATAGCTTAACATACTATATTAAATAGAAATATCACAATAAGAAAACCTGGGAACCCAAGAAATCCCTAAAAGGGTATAAGCGCGCACTACTAAAGTTTTATAAACAACACCCTAAGAAGCCAGGACCCCCAGACTGGGCACAAGATAAGGGAGAGCCACGCTAAGGCCATAGCCGACCACAAAGGTAATTTGTGGTGGTTAAGATCTTATAGAACTTCGACCACTGGTTAAAGTTGTCTAATTAGTCGGTTTTTTGCCAAGAAGCGCCATGCGGTGGCAGTATAGAGTTCTGCCAATTTTATTCGTTAAGCTAACCAATCAAGATTTTCTATACCCGGCATAGAAAATCGCTATTGGCTCAGTCAAGGGCGGTAAGCGGAAGTGACATCTTTACAGCAAAAATAGGTTACTTATTCAGTTTAGGGACCAAACCTTCTAGGGAGGGGAGTACTGTCACGGCACTATCCTGATATATACTGTCTTGTACTGTCTCGTACTGTTTCCTACTGTTGGCTGGCCCACTACTAGCGCCTTGGCGGCTGCCCCTACTATTTATATATAATACCCCCTTTTACCTCCTTCTCCTCTTTATACCACAATGTAGTTATTCAGCCTATTAGCATTATAGCACTATAACATCTAGTTCTAAAGAGATAATCTTATATACGCGGCGTAATAGCGCGTAATATCACTCCACTTTTCCAACACTATTATGTGCCTTAATAGGGACTTCCTTAACCTTAATTACCATTGCCTTTATCTATTATTAAAACTCTATAGATGAGAAGTTCTTTCCTATATTATAGACAATTTAGTTAGGGGGTCCTTAGTAGATATTAATCTAGTATAACTAAAGGGTATCCTATGCATTCCTAGCTAATATATCCTTTAAGAAACGTGCGGCTTGAAAGGAGGTTAAGAAGTTAATAACTTAAAGTACTGGCTTACCGCTAAGATATATAACGTTAACAATAATACAAAAGTTAAAGTTATAGTTACCTTTAAGGGTGAACTTAAATCGGCCAGGGGACTTCTAGTTTATTTAGCAGTAATAGCAGTACTTTATAAGATGCTTAATTGCCTTAACCTTAACTTTATGGCCTGCTCGCTAAAGAACCCTAAGTAATTAGTAAACGGATAGGTGGCTAAAACAACAGTGTAGTTAACGTAGCTCTAACTCGGTTAAGTGGCTTTAAGCAACGCTCTTTTTTAGTTAATAAAGGAGCAACTAGGGGTAACCCTATTTGCGCATAACGGGCACCTAATTATCTCCCTAAATAAGCATATTCTTAAGGTTATTAAGTTTAACGCCTAATTTATCTATATCTCTAATGTAAAATAGAAACGGGGTGTTCGCGGGAACAATATAGAAAGTAATATACCCTAAGGGGGTTTTAACCTTAATTATGCTAAGAGAGATTGCAGTACCCTTACTAAAACGAATTATATATTAGCCTGCCGTTAATTAGTTAATCTAAACAGAGCTATTAAGCTACTAAAGCGCTTAAACTTAAGGTTCTTCTACTATAGATACTCCTGCGGCTCTAGTATCTAGTATAATACCATAAAAGACGTTCGCCAAGTATCTATTATTAAAGAAGAATATAGAACTCTTCTTTAGTTTATTAAAGATGTCTAACTTTATAATATTATAGAGCGTGAATTAGTTATTAAAAACAGCGACAGTTTATATACTATCTACCTTACCATACTTAGTAAAGTATTGGTTAGGAGAGTAGTCCTCAATTTCTATATCTATAAGAAGCTATTCAGCCTTATTAGCCTTACCCTTAAGATCCTCTACGCCTTTATATTAAACTAGGAAGCTTTGGAAGTAGGCTATAGTAACTTTACAATTTCCAACATTTCTTGCACTTTGGCGAAACTTATTATATACCTCCTTTCGCTTATTAAGAGAATACCTAGTTAACTAGCAATTTGGTTTCTTATAAACATAGCACTTTTTCTAGCAATTACTTCAGAATGAACCTCTATAAGGACCTCCACCTTTGCCTTATAGTTATTAATTATACCCTCTACCGTATTACCTACTACAGCTACTATATATTCGATCAGTCTAGTTGTAATTATATTAGTTAGGCGGGTTAATTAAAGTAGGTTAAAGTTAGGCGTTAAATTACTATACTTCTTAAGAGCGTAGAGCGGTGCTAATAGAAGATCTTAATTAAGCACACACTCCTTTATAAGTATTTACAGGATTAAAGAGAGTAAGGTTGCATTCTTTAACGCCTTAATATGCGCTAATGACTTAATCACATAGGCTGAAATCCTCTTAATATAATTTAGATAAACTACGCTGAATTATCTAAAGTTAATTAAAGAGCTTTTAAAGACAATTAAGCTAAGGGACACCTAGGTTTATAGCAATAATCCTTAGAAAGGTAGTCTCTTTCCATTCTAATATATACTGCTGCTTATTCTCTTCTGTTTTAAAGTAGCATCTTAACTTATATATTATACGGTTAAAATTATATCCTTTTCCTACCAAACGATTATAATAGAAGGTACTAGCTCGGCCCTTAAGTATAATAGAATAGGCATTATAGTATTTATTAGACTCTATTCCTACCTTCTAGTAATAGTTATAGAAGATACGTAGTTTTAAATTAAGAATATTATATAATTCTCTACTAAACTTCTTCTCCTAATCCAAATAGAGCTTCGCAAGCTCTATAAGCAATTTTAAACTGCCTCCAATTTAAGATTAAGATAAAGGAGGTAGAAGTTATATTGCAGGCTATAGTGGGGACATAGGTCTAGTTGGTGGGGTCTAAAGGCTATTAGATTATAAAGTAGGGGGATCTTATACTTACTAAAGGGCAGTAGTTAAAGTTATGGGTTAAATTGGTTAATATAGGGGAGTTAAAGACGGAGGTAGAAGCGTCTCTAATAGTATATTACTTGGGTTCTATTGTGAATTGAGCTTCCTTATAGTACGTAGTTAGTGCTTAATCTCTTATAGAGTCCATTTATGCTCTTCTTTTACGTTAATAACTTGCTCTTAAATGTTATCTCTAATAGCACCCCTATCTATAGGTATAAACACTCCATTCTCCCGTAGGAAGTTATGGAAGTCCCATATAATATCCTTATTTGCAGGAGCCTATGTTTCCTTTGTCCATTTAACAAAGTCCTCCTTTATATAGTACCATAGCATGGTGTTGTTGTATTCGCTGTCTTTATAGTATGCTATATAGTGTAATAAGAATCCGTTTAAGTCTTATTAATTAACATCTTTAGGATTAATTATAGCGGTTTTCTATATTTCTAGGTTAATGTTGTCCTCATACTTCTTTAGGTAGGTTAACGCCATAATAGCTATTATTAAAGATTATTTAACGCGTTTTGATAAAAATTAAGGGAAATAAAGGTTGTTTAACGTGTAATTAGGTAGTAATTGTGATCCTATAGTCTACAAAGGTACACTAAAGGTATTAAGATGGTTGTTTTAACGTGTTTTAGACGTTAACTTAGGACCCTAGGTTTAGTAACACTTCTAACCTAAAGTACTCAACCAAATCTTCGTAAACGTGATTATTCTGCGTAATAGACGCAACTTGGTATCTCCTAGTACTTAGTAATACTTCTATTACTAGTTTTCCATAAGTCTAAGGTAGTACAGTATCGCCGGGATCCATTCCATATAAGCGCATATAGCACCCCTATACAAGACTGTCTCTTCTGTTCAAAAACCTAGCTACTCTATAGTTGACTGTGTATTCAACCACTAATCAGTATTGGTTACACAGGGTGACTCACCAATAACAGCTACTTGAGTAGGTTACAGTAATGTTGGTTAAAAGCTTGATATGTTTGGAATAAAGAAGGGCGAGGAGCTTAAGACTCCTCGCCACGCTAGTGCCGCGGCGTCACGTAACGACCGCTTGCCTTATTCCCAACATTATCTAATATTATAACACTTAAATCTATTATACTTTTCTTCTATAAAATTGGAATATTAGGACTAGAATATAAAGTATATATATTTTTAATAATATGGCCTTAATTAAGAAGCATTATATTTTTAAATATTATTATAAGACCTAAAAAAAGTCTAAAAGAAACAGTAATTAAATTTAAATAATATACTTTTAATATTTATTTAGAAAATCTATATATGGGCATTATATTTTTATAGGCTAAAAATAAGGTTTTAATAAAGGCTTTTGATTTTAAATAAGCTAACAGTAATTAGATTAACATTATAAACACCCTAAAAAAGCCATATTATATATATTAAGTAGTTTAAAGCCTTTATAACAAGTATTTATTTAATTAAAAGTAAGTTAATAACTTAAGCAACTCACTACAGAGGCTATATATAAGGTCACTTAAATATATTGCTTATAATTACAACTTAAGGACGTTAAAGTCCTAACAATTTATGTGTAGGTAGCTATAGATTTAAATATATAATTTATAGATTTAGATTTAATCAAGCAAGTAATAGAGGGGATAAAGGAAAAAAAGGCTAAAATAAAGGTAAAGAAGCTAAAATCAAAGCCTTAAAAGGTGTTAGATAGAAAGCCTAAGGTTAATATATTAGATAACACGTAAGGGTAAATAATTAATTTGATCTAGTTGGGTGTAGTTAGCTTCTAAAGTAGTAGTAATCAATTTGGTAGAGTAACTGAGTTTAGGGATTAACTAAGTTTTAGGGGTCCGAGCTTAGTCCGGGTACGTTTTAGTAATATATTAATAATAAACTTCGTAAATTCCTTAACGTATTTATTACTACATATCTTAATAATATCTTAATTTACTTATCTTTGCTTTTTAAGTATTAGTGTTATAGGACGGGGGTAGTAGCTACAGAACGTATATATTTAAGGAGTCTATAAGACGTTACGCGATTAATTATAAGGGTTGAGGGCGTAAGGAGGTAATATACCTACGTATAGCTAATATAAGCTATACGTAAGGTATACGCGGGAGTACGGGGCTCTCCTATAGAGGCCCCTATGGTAGGGTTCCATAACAATTAAAAATACGTTAAAATGGGTTTAAAACGCCTATAAGATATAGGCTTATAGTATAATATTAAGAAATATAAGTTCTACGCGTTTAAGGTTATATACTTAAGCTTAATTATATCCTATAATATAATTAAAATAGACCTAAAGAAAATAGCTGCGATTATAAACTAGGGAAGCCCTTATAATGTATAAGATATTTAAGGATTTCTAAGATTTGTAAATTTCTATTATTAATTTATTGATCATTTTTTGGTAATTATATAGCTATTAGTAAACTTAACGAAAAAAAATATATAATTTAAATAGACTGCTAGATATAAACAAGCTTTTAATAACTTAAAATATCGCTTTATAACTGCTCTAATTCTTACTTTCTTTAATCCTAATCTTAAATATATTATTAAAATAGACTTATCTAATCACATACTAAGGGGGGTATTATCGCAATATAATAAGAACGGCGAGCTACGGCTAGTAGCCTTTCTCTTTTAGAAACTCGCCCCTACTAAATTAAACTATAAGATATATAATAAGGAGCCGCTTATACTTATTAGATGCTTTAAATAATAGTATCTAAAACTTAAAGAATTGTTATTTCTAATATACGTATTAACGGACTATAAAAACCTATAGTATTTTATAACTATAAAGCAATTAATATAGCGCTAAATTCGTTAGGCTAAATACCTCCTATAATTTAACTTTAAGATTATATACTAATTAGGTAAACTTAATTAAAAGTCTGATATATTAATATAACGATTATAGGACCTACTTATAAACTCTTTAGATAAACGGATTATAAATTAATTGTAGATCCTATTGCCCCCTAAACATTTTAAGAAACTATATCCTATATTCTTAAATATAGAACTTAATAAAAATAAATTAAAAGTTAATAAATGGGAAATAGAAATTAATAAACTAATGTAATATAAATATAAGAATAATATATAGATAGTAGATATAATAAAAGCAATTTAAATAGGAAAATAATAGTATAAGGATATTATACTCGCTAAATATGAAATTTGTAATAATTAATTATACTATTAATAGAAGATAGTAATTCCGAATTCCAAACCCTTATAATTTAAGATACTTAAATTTATAAACGATTCCCCTATAGTAGGGAATTCTAGCTATATAAAGACTTATAAAATTGTTTAATAAGTATACTACTGACCTATAATATACAACTATATATAAAAATATATTTAAGTATGCAGAATGTACGTACGTAAAGACCTTTTATATAAAGAAAGACAGAGTACTTTAACTATTGCTAATTCTAATATAAAAATAGCGAGATATTTTAATTAACTTTATAGTTAACTCATCTAATAGCAATAGGTTTACTATTATTATTATTATTATTATTATTATTATTATTATTATTTATTGCTTAACATCTAATTTAGATCCCTGTTAGGCCTACGCGGACTACTCCTTATATATATATAGGGAGAAAACTCCGTTTAAGACCCATCTCCCCGCCTTTTAAGACTCGCCTATTTAGTACTTACAAGTTACCTACTTAACGCCTATAAGTCACCTATAGTGCTCTACTACCTTATTTTTTAACCTTCTTAGGAACCACTGCTGCCGTAATAAGTTTACAGACGCGCTAGTATTATAGACTTTGCTCTACTACTATAGAGTTATTAGGGGGCACCTATTGCTCGCCCCTTTGCCTTTTATTATTTCCTTTATAATCTGGAACTGGTTTAGTATATTTTAGCTAATAAGCTACTAAGTAGCCGCCTTAAGGCCTTTTTATATTAAGAGTAGTATATTATAGTTCTCTATGCTAGCTACTAAAAGCATTACTTCTTAGTCAGTGCGTAAGGGGCATAATAGTATTATGTGTTTTAGTGTCTATCTTAGCTAGCTACATTTATACCTTAGGTAAGAGAGGTAATCCTTATAGTATTTTTGTTACAACTATAATAAGGGGGCTCTAGTATCCGCTAAAGGCCAGTATTATTTCTTTTTAGCCTATAAACCCTTAAATAAATTATATAATCCATTCTAGGAAGCCCTTTATCCTAAGGATATATAGGAGACGCTTATAGGGTATATTATTGTAGACGCCATTAATATCTAGGCTAAGCATTAATACTATAAAGTTACTTTATATAGCCTATGCAGTTTTAATGGTAGTAGGAAGTAGTATAAGTGCTAATAGCGTTAGGCGTTTCTTTCTTGCCCTATTTAGCTTTATAGTAGTAGGGCGTATTTCTCTATTATATCTACTATATAGTCCGCTATAACCCTTTCTAAGATCTTACTAAGAGTATTTTCTAAAGCAATAGAGCGGTAGCTTCCTAAGATTAAGTAGTCTACTTTACCTTTTTTATATAAAATAACCGTTATTATATATCTTTAGAGTCGCGGGTAGTAGCCTATTATAAAGTATACTTTAGCTATATCTATAAGCTAAGATGCTATAAGCAGTCTATAGGTCTTTAAGGCCTTATTTAAAATCCCATCTAGTTCTAGTGCTATATTATTTAAAGGGCGGCTAATAGTTTTAGCCATTTCTTCTATTATTATATCGCTGTCAACCTATTGTGACGGCTTGTATAAATGCCTCTAAACCAAAGCTTGTGGATTGCTATCTAATAAAGATACTAAGCTAAGGAGAAGAAAAGAAGGAGGTCGCTAGGACCGCAGTAAACAAATATAAAGGGACAGTCGCCAAGGCGCTAGCGGTAAGCGAGCCAATCGTAGGTTGGCAGAATATGCCAGCAGCATGGCAGAATTTAGCAGGTGACGCGCCCTAGCACCGTTATATCACCCCTCCCTTCTAAAAAAGCCTGCCCTTAGGCGTTGTCTAAGCTCCCTATTGTTGTCTAAATTGTTATAATTATCTAACCCTTCTTCCTAGCATTTAATCCAGTTGTCTAATTTATGTAGTAGTTTAGGGAGGTTAGGGTAGGCTAGGTAGAAGTCCCGTAACTTATAGAGAGAGTACTTAAAATTAGATGCGGGGTACCACTCTAGGTTATCGTTATGGCCTACCTAGCTTACATGGTATTTTAAGACATTACGGATCTTTTTTACTGCTAGGATTTCTTTAACTTCCTATTCTTTATCCTCTGCAATCTAGATTAGTGGTAGGGGGTTGTTATACTGTCTAGATAGTGGATTATCTATAGCCTTTTATAACCAGTCCAGGGAGAAGATGGGGTAGATCTTTATTAATTCTGGTAGCTTAACCTTAAAAGAGTGTCCTACCTTTTAAAGAGTCTTATATGGGCCAGCTATTTAGTAGTCTAGCTTGCGGCTTGGCCTCTGGGTTTTCCAGTTCTTTATTAACACCTATACCTTATCTTCTACTTAGAAGTCTACCTTATAATAATGTTGGTTTATATTAGACTCCTTCTTCTCTTGCGCCTTTCTTATAATTGTTTAAGCAGTCTCTTAGGCTCTATGCATTCTCTTAGTAAATGCCCAGGCCTCTTTATAACTAAGGCGTTCGCGGGCTATAGTGGGTTTAGTAGGCCTATCCCAATTAAAGGACGTTTGTGGTACATACTCATAGAGCAGTTTGAATGGGGACATCCCTATACTGTTATAGGGGAGTATAAGCTGCGCGTAGTCCATTATAGGCAGTAATTCCAACCAGTTATCCTGATAGTAGTCTATAAAGGGACGTAGTCGCTAGTTAAGGTACTGGTTTATAATTTTAGTTTAACCGTTAGTCTAGGGGTAGAATATAGTAGAGAGCTTAATCTTAATCCCAAGGATATAGTAGAGTTTATTCTAGAAATCTAATATAAACTAGAGACCATGGTTAGAGATAATTAATTTAGGAGCACCATAGAATTGATAGATGTTGTTAACGTAGAGGTAGGCTATATCCTTTGCAGTTATAGTCTTAAAACATAGAAGAGAGATAGATTGCTTATATAATTAGTTAATCACTATAAAGGCCGCATTGTGGCCGTGGGCGTCCTTTGGAAATGACTTAAAGTCTATTATAATATATTGCCAAGGGCGTTCTAAAACTGGCAGCGGTCGTAGCTACCTAGGAGTTTAATCCCTAGGGGCATCTACACGTCTATAGACGTGGCAGTTTCTAACAAATTATGCTATATTAGATAGAAGTCCTCGCTAGTAGTAATAGGGCGCTAGCAGTTAGTAGGTCTTGTCTTAACTAGGGTGTGCCGTAGAGACTTAACAGTAGGCTTTACGGATTAGCTCCATCTATAGATTGTTAATGTCCGGAACTATAAGCCGTTCTTAGTATAAGAGCAGTCCTTCTTCTATTTCTACATTAGGGTTACCTTTTATAGCTTAGTCGCAGAGGGCCTTTAGGGAGTCGGCCATACGGTTTGCAGTTAGGATACAATTAATTAGCCCCATTGGCTCGTCTAAGACTTCTCCTTCTATAGGTGCTATATTAATCCGTTTAGAGTCTAGCTCCTTAAGGATCCGTGGGTTAAGCTATTTAGGGTGGAGAAGGGCGCGCGTCCGGTATTAGGCCTTTAGCTTATCCTAAGGTTCTATATCTTGTTCCCTTTAGGTTAATATATTAGCCTTAGAGTTTTGCTTACTAGAATAATATATAATTGTAAAGAAGAATTAGGAGAGTATTTTAGCTTAGTAGGCTTATTGTCTAGTAAGCTACTTTATAGTTATAAAGTACTCTAGGGCTTTATAATCTGTATATATCTTAATCTGGGAGTTTATGCCTTTAAGCTCTGCGCGCCATTGGGATAGTAATTGGATAATAGCTAGTATTTCTTTATTATGTACCTCGTAGTTATACTTAGCTAGGTCTATTATTTTTAAAAAGAAGGCAATAGGGTACTATTTACCGTCTAGATATAACTATAATAGGATTCCTACTATAACTCTATTAAAAGCGTCCGTCTCTAGCATTAATTTAAAGTCTAGGTTATAGTGATAAAGGATTAGAGAAGAGATAAGCCAATCTTTTAACTCTCCGAAGGCTTCTATATAGTCATTATTAAAGACAAAAGGCGTATCTTTCCGGGTAAGTTGTATAAGAGGCTTTGCCATAACTCCATAGTTATGGATAAATTGGTAATAGAAATTATAAAAACCAAGGAAGGACTGGATCCCCTTTATAGTACAAGGGGGCTTCTAGTTATGGATTACGTTAACCTCCTTAGGGTCAACTTCGATCCTATCTATACTCACTATAAACCTGAGGTACTTTATGCGTTTTACCTTAAATTTACATTTCTTAATATTAACTTATAAGCCCGCGTTCTGTAATCTCTTTAGGACCTTCTTAATATAAACTTAGTGCTTAAGTTTATTGTTTAAGTATATAAGAATGTTATCTAGGTATGCCGTGTAGAACTTGTTAAGGTAATTAAAAAGAACGTTATTTATATACCTTTGGTACGTAGCCAGTCCGTTTATTAGTCTAAAAGGAAGAACTTTGTATTTATAGGACCTGTAATGGGTACGAAATGTTGTTAAATCTTTAGAATTAGGGTCTATCCTAATTCGGTAGAAGGCTTAGTGGATATTAAGTTTAGTAAAGATCTTTACCTGGCTTAGACGCGCTAGGGTTTCATTAATTAAAGGAATAGGATACTAATTCTTTTAAGTAATAGCATTTAGCTTCTAATAGTAGATACAAAAACGAAGGCCTCTATTAGGCTTTTTTATAAATAAGATAGGGGAAGTAAAAGGGGCTTAACTTGGCTTAATAAACCCTTTATTAAGGTTATTAATTAAGTACTACTTTGTTGCTTTTAGCTTATCTATTAATTATTAGTAGAGGGGGTTATAGCCTAGCGAGTTATTGGCTTCTAATTAAATCTTATAATCGTATATCTGGTAAGGGGATAACTTGTCCAAAGCCGCCTTTAAGAATGCGTCCTTATACTTGGCATAGATAGTAAGAAGGAGGCGTTTAACTAGTTCCTTATTGGTTTCTTCGGCTGGCCCTTCCTCCCTATTATTAATAATTCGGTTAATCTTATATAGGCTCGTTATAAAGACCTTATTGTCCCTCCAGTACATATTAAAGTAGAACGCTATAGCGCTAATTGCGGTAATGTTTACTGTGGGGGGGTTATATAACAATGGAGGCGTATATGACCTTAGGGGCTTCTAGGGTGTTAGTGTTGTCATTTCTTCTTTTAGCTCCTATTGCATCTTTTAGGGGCCATCCCTTATATCCTATTAATACGTTCTTTTCCATACCAGTCAAATCTACGCGATTTAGACGTTGTCTACATTACTATCTACCCTGCTTCCGTACGTAGAGTCCTTTTTAAACGTAGCGCTTTGGGAAAGTATCTTTGTTAGTATAGAAGAGTTCTTTCTAGCCTTATAGTAAGCATCTTCTTAGGCGAAGGCCAGGTCGCGGTCCCTAACATCCTACTGGTAGGTAGGGTTAACCTTCGCGGCTAGTGTCTTATGGTTGGTTTGGATTTCTCTAATAAAAGAGGGTAATTTTAGTCTGTCCTCTGGCTAGACAAATCGTCTTTATTGTATATTTAACCAGATATTAAAATAGGACATCTATTTTTGGCTAAGGATTATGTTATAGGAACCTAGGTCTAGGATATAAAAGGGGATACTAAATTAGCGTTGTCTATTAAGAGCAATATACAATTTTAAGACGTGGGTAACCGGCTTACTAGCTTAGCTATTATAGCCTTTTACTTAGACAGGCTTCTCTAGTTAGGTAGCTTTTATATTTAGAAACTTAGCGATGTTAATTATATAGGCGGTATTTATAAAGGCAAAGCCATTTGCTCCAGTATTAATAAGGGCGGTAGTATTAACTCTATATCCATTCCGAGATACTATACATAGAAATATAAAATGTTTTCCACCTATTAACTGACTTAGATTAATCTCTTTAAGATTAATAGGGTACCCTAGGGAGGAGTCTTTCCCTAGGGTTCTTCTTTTCCCAACTTGTTGGACGTTTCTTCTTCCTCTATCTCCTTAATATCGCCTAGGTCCTTTAGCTCTAGGTAAGATAAGGCAAAGTAACCTTCCTTATTGTAGTTATAGCACGTAGCCGAGGCAGGGTTGATTAGGGTATTGCGACGAGTACTAGTTAAGGGTGTGGTGCGTAACTAGTCAGACAAGGCTTGCTGGCGCGTAGTTGTGACCGCTCCCAGCGCAAGAGCAGTTGTGGCTTGTCTCCCTACTCTAGTTCCTATAGGTATGGCTAATAAGCTTTGATCGCTATGGGGTCGCTTCTACCGATTAGGGCGGGCGTTAATTCGCTTTAGTTCTGAATCTAGCAATAGGCAGTAAGCCGTGAGTTTTTTATAGGTTGGCAGGTCGTCTAAGGTTACAGCGATCTTCTCTTATAGCCTAATCGTCAATTTATTATATAGGTCTAATTGGTAGTTTTTAGGGGGAACCTGTTCTTTTCCTGTAAGGTATAAGAATTAAGTCTAGAGTTTGGCAAAGGGTTGGTTTGGCTTTATTATTAGGCGGTTATAGTCGTACTAAGTGTCCCGTACTTTATTTGGATTAATATAGATAGCCGCTAAGTACTGCAGCATCTTATTAACAGATGTAAATTAAATAGGGGATTTATCCTTGAACTTGGCTTAAAGGTGCCGTTGGGCGTCTCCCGTAGTTCGGCTAAAGAGGTAGAACATTTTAGCTTCTTCGGAGGGGAAGTGGTTGTTATTAATTTGGAGTTTTCCTCGTACTTAGATCCTCTAGTTCTTAAAGGTAGGGTCTATCCTATTGGATAGGGGTTAAGGGTTAGGGAGCTTAACGGATTTTAATTGCTTTATTATCGTATCTATACTCCCTGGTGTATTGTATTTAGTTAAGTAAATAGGTTAACTAAGGCTTTATAAAGGGGAGGCTGGGCTGCTTTATAAGGCAATAAGGCTTTCCAGTATCTCCTTTAGAGTCTCTTATATGCTTTAGGCTTAAAGACAATTAACCTTCTAATTAGCTGCAAGGGCGCGGATATGCTCGCGTATGTCTATAACGTCGTTATTGTCTTTAATTTCTAATCCTAGTTAGATCTTATGTTTCTCTTAGGTAGAGGTAGGTCTTTTAGATAAGCTCGCTTTAGGTACCATTATTGGCTTTTTAGGGTTCGTTAGTATTATACGCTTTCGTTTTAATTCTAGGGGTATAGGTCTAGTTCTATCTAGCTTATAAAGTGGGATATTATTAAGGCCTTCCCAGGCAGTGTAGGGTGAGCTTAGTATAATATAACGGCTTGTATAAATGCCTCTGAACCGAAGCTTATGGATTGCTATTTAATAAAGATACTAAGCTAAGGAGAAGAAAAGAAGGGGGTTGCCAGGACCGCAGTAAACAAATATAAAGGGACAGCCGCCAAGGCGCTAGCGGTAAGTGAGCTAATCGTAGGTTGGCAGAATATGGCAGCAGCATGGCAGAATTTGGTAGGTGACGCGCCCTAGCACCGTCACACCTATAGGTAAGTTACTAGTATTTTATCCGTAATGTTACTAAGGTCTATTAGAGCCGGTTAGGGAAAACCCCTTTTTATAAGGATCTTTGCCTTCTTATCGTTATTATTAGTAGCCTATAATTCCCCTATTCTTTATAGGAGCGATAGGTATAAGTTTTCTACTAGGCGTTCTACCATTTTCTTTATTTATTTACTATAGACTAAATGCCCTTACTATAGGGGAGGCTTAGGTTAAAAGTATGCTTATTTATAAACCATCTCTAGTTATCCCTTACTTCCTTTTTTAGGGTATTTTTTAGCTAGTTTCTTGGGTCTTTATATTATCTTTTATCTTTAGGTTTATAGCTACTTATATATTTCCTTTTTGCTCTTATTAACTAGTAATAAAAACCGCGTATTATATGGACTATGTGTATCGCGTATAAGGGCCCGGTTTTAAGACTGGGCAGTACTCTTTTAGCCTATTTTTAATCGCTACCTAAATTCTTTTTAGTCTTTAGTTAATTTCCTTAGGGGTAGCTAATAAGCCTCGCTTATTTAGTATTAGGTGGATTTCTTCTAAGTCTTAGAGTTATTATTTAACTGTATTAAGGAAACTATCTATTTTAAGCTTCCTTATTGCGTATCTTTTACTATTTAGTTACGTCTTAATATCTAGATCTAGCTATATCTAGATAGGGATATAGTCTAAAGTAATTGCCTACTCTTCTTTAGGGTTATTATGGACCTTATATTAGCAGTAGTATAACTACTAAGAAAAAATATAAATAGGTTGGTTAAGATAGTATAGGAGGTGCTAGGATTGATTGAGCTATAAGACAAGGGGTAACTAAGTTATGTAACTAGTTATAAAACTAGTTTAAAACGCGGGAATACGGGAAGGTGGAAACGTAAGAGACATACTAACGTACTAACGTACTAATGTACTTAGTACATTTCTTAAGAGTTAGATTGTGTATTTAAAGGACTATGGTCCCACCTAGATAGTTCTTCTCTTTATAGTAAATCTTAGAATATAATTAGAGTTAATCTGTTAGGTAACCACTCTACTAGTTATATTTATTATTATTATTATTATTTATTGCTTAACGTCCGATTCGGATCCCTGTTGGGCCCACGCGGACTACTCCTTATATACATATAGGGAGAAAACTCTATTTGAGAAAACCCCGTAATCCGTCTCCCCGCCTTTTAGGG
>Ga0307507_10005171_pt1 | contig 21820 bp, 22 predicted proteins | sample 7_EM_MG_FD_207223 | JGI IMG/M metagenome (GOLD analysis project Ga0307507, IMG submission 207223) | Populus trichocarpa ectomycorrhiza microbial communities from riparian zone in the Pacific Northwest, United States - 7_EM | ecosystem: Host-associated > Plants > Roots > Unclassified | place... | reverse complement strand
CCCGGCCCGGCTGGGCTCAGGCATAACCAGGCCTGCAGGCTCGGGCCAGGCTAGATCCCAGCCAATTCTGACAGGCCGGGCCCGGCTTCACTGAAGCCTGGCCTACCTGGCCCGTTGGGAACACTGGCTAAGGCTCTTTATCGACAGCTGGAGAGGCAGGAGAGGGATGAAGTATTTCTTTGGTTGAAGTGGATGGTCATTCCTCCTGATGATTGATGCACTTTTCCTGTAAATGAAGCAGTCTATGCTTAAGGTTGAGAGAACTCCCGCCATTGAGTAGAAATTGGTGTTTGTCATGGTCTTTGTGTAGTCGGGACTGCCCGGGACTGCGCCGATGTCTTTTGTACTGTAGGTGCGGACATTGCGTCTAAGTGTGCTATTAGAGACGAGTGGGAGCCAGTGTTGTTGTTTTCGTTAGTAGATGGGCGAAATCTAAGGCTGAGCGGCGCTGTTAGCTCTGCGTACGTATCTGATGCAGCTTCCGAGGTGCATCTTATAGTATTTAGGATCTGCAGTTGCTTGACTCTTCTAGACTAAAAGAGACAAAAGTTTTTTTTCTTTTCTTTTCTGCTACCACGCCGATCGCGAACCTCACCCTAAGGTGAGGTCCAGAGTCGGATTCTCCCGCCTCGTAGCAGTGCTAATTTGTCCTAAGGTCTTCAGTCTCCCAGTTCCCATACGGTAAAAACTCGAACAAACGGACCATGTGCTAGGATGTGGACTTGCCTCTCCTAGCAACGTCTATAGTATGTTTTTTTACTTTTTTTTTTGTCTCGGGGGACGTTTTTTTTGGAGTGTTTTTCCCCCTTTTTCCAGGGGAGGAAATTTCGGACGACATAGCACATGGTCCGTTCATCCGAGTTCCTACGGCAGGGCAGGTATCCTTCGTTCTCCTACCCTACGCGACGGATTGTTCAATAATAACCCATAATAATGAGGGGAATTGAACTCCTGAGCTCCCGCTAATTGCACAGGAGGTTAATTGGTTCATGCATATTAACCACTGCGCCAGCTAGGTATTTCACATAACATTATCATAGGAACTAATACTTATTATGCTTGCATGTAGATTTGGTTTGTTTTCATCCGCGATTAAAATTAATGACATTGTTACAATAATAATATCCTGATTGCGGAAGCAGTTTGGGTGAGGGCTAGGGGGGCTAGTGCGAGTAATTAGAATACAGATTTGTTTGCATTTCATTCACCCTTCTGCGGATCCGGCTGCTTTCCTTGCGATGCCCACCCCAGAGGGGGAATTTTAACGACCTAGCACGTTTCTTTTATATTCGAGTACTATTTGCGGTACTTATCAGCCCATCACCGGTGACAAATATTTTGACAAAGTATAGGGTTGCTGAATGGTTCTGGTATTCATAAGCCGATTAGGTACCGTACGGTGTTAGCGTTACTAGGTTGTAGGGGTAGCAGGCACAATTATTGGAGAGGATAAATCTGGGCCAATGAAATATGCTTTTGTCGCCTTCTGAGTTCGCTGAATTTAGTTTTCGGGAATGCACGTGGTTGAGAAACATGAAATCGAAGCGGAGGGGAGGGTTTGTTGCTTCTTGGAGTTCTGTACTCGTCCTTCGGATTAATTATATTGTGTGTAGTATGGTAGATTATGGATTTACGCTCTGGCTAGATAGGTATCCCCATCGGGACCTGAAAGATAGGTAGATCGAAGCATTAGACCCCCTAGGGATTGTATTATTCTATTCTGGAGGAAGTCGGGCCCTCTGGGTGCTGAGCGGCAAAGCCCAAAGCACTAAGAACATACGAGAGCAAATAGAGCTATTAGTAATCGTATCTGCCGGTATTGAATTGTACAACTATCAAATAGCTCTCGAATTTATTTTTGTCGAACGACAATTTCGGGTTCCATAACAGTGCGACTCCGTCTAATAGTAGCAAGTTTTTCCCATAAGGACATCAATCAGAGCTGTACACATCCGCATCCGCTTAACATAACGCAAGACTAATTCTCGACCGGACAAACGTTGAGAGTAAATCATCTCTCAATCCTCCACCTTGACCACCGCTTCCACCTCCCGGAGTCTTAAACTCTATCTATCCTATTAGCACTATACCTCACCCCCCACCTAGTACAAAGGGGGGAAGGAAAAGATAACCCACGGGGGAAGCAAGTAATCGGTCCATGAAGATGATAAGAAAGCTGTAGCGATCTAATTCGCACAAACCTCATCGCCATCCTCACCATCATCAGTAGCCACAATGACAACAGGCACGCATCCACGGCAGGTGGGGGTGGGAAGTTACCGCGAATACAGCGACACTTCTTACGACGGAAGCGTTTTCGGGGGACTTAATGCCATGATAGAAAGACGAGATGAGACCACGCGGGGGAGGACTGGCCGCAGGCGCAAGTGAACGTTTTGGTGGCATGTTGCTCGGTTTTTTGCTTGGGTGAGGTGTTTTGCTGGTTAGATGGTAGCGATTTGTTTTTTCTTTTTTCTTTCAGATGTGGCGGGGAGTTGCGGTTGATGAAGTGACGTCGGGAATGGGTAAAAAACCGATGGGGTTCACAGGGTTAGGGTTTTTTTGGGAAGGTGATTGTTGGCCTGTTGTCGAAATTAGCCACTTTCTAGTACGATTTTTTTTTTGTTAAATCCTAGAATTTATTTGCTTAAAGGTGCAAACCTCCGCTTTAAAGGCAAGTATCACTATAAAGACAAATACAAGCCCCCGTTTTGAGCCTAAGCTATGTTGGTCAAAAACCTCCTCCGCAGGCCTAGGGAAAAACAAGCCACCCCAAGTCCCTCTGGTATGGGACCAACCACACATCCAGCCCAAAGAAAGAACTCCACCATACAGTAGACGATCCAAACAAGTGCCGGCAGGAGGCAAACAAGAAAACCCATACCGTATTCTCTTGAAAAATAAAACACAAAAGAAACCCACTAACAACAAAAGAAACCTTCTTGATAAAACAGTATCCCCAATTTCTATCCAGCCCAGCCCTTGCGAGCAGAAGGGAATAAAGGGGCAACCCGGGGGGCCGTGTCTCCCAATGTGGCATTAAGGAACTAAAGGTATCCAGGCTGGGCGTACTGGCCTCCGTATAAATTCATCGTGACTGGGCGGACGGTAGCCTAGCCGGAAGGGGTGCAATACTAGCCAAGCAGTGCCGAGTATTCCAGTCATTGTCATGTAGTCAATCCAGCCGAGCCAGAAGTCACGTAGACCAAAGAACCCGGACTGGACTAGAGTTTGTAACCCCAAGTGGCTAGAGGTGAGGGGCCAACCGAAGGGGGAAGTCGAAACATTAAGTTTAGAGCCACGATGCAGCTGAGGTAGCGGGTGAGACAACCAGACACTGAAAAGGGCGTGTTTGAGTAACCCAGACGATGAAAGTTGAGGACCCAAGCCGTATGAAGCCCGAAGTTAGGCAAGGGAGCAGGATCGTGAGGGATTTGTGGTGTTGTACCCCTCATCCACCTTCCAAAATAGGAAGGTGAAAAGCGGGGTCAGGAAAATAGGGGAGACGGAGCTTGCCACTTTCTAGTGCGATACAATGCTCGAATAGTACCAGTACTCGCAATATCGAAGCGTTTTTTTAAAAAAGACCGCTATTGCATGCCACCAAAATTTGGCTCTTTTTGCTTAGATTTGGGCGGTATGCAATACAGTCTTTTTTAAAAACGCTTCGACATTGCGAGTACCGGTATGCGCGCGTTAGCATTTGATTGGCTTGCCACGTGCTTCATGGAGTGCTTTTTTCATCGAGAAAACCTACAGAATACCAGCGAATCCCGGGCCCTCCCTACAAAATACCATCAATGTTTTTTTTTTTATGCCAGCCAAAGTTAAGTTTCACCTTTTGCTAAGAAAACCAAACTCATCCCCTAAGGAAGAAAACACTGCCATAAAAAAAATTAAAATAATAATTAAATGGCTCTAGAAAATAAACTGGAATTAGGTATATTTATTGATATTTTAAAAAAAATTCTTGGAGAAATATTAAGTACAATTTGTTTTAAAAGTCGATTTCTGGGGGCGTTCTTGGCAGGAAAAACCCCTGTGAATTTCCTAAAATGGAGATTTGCCAACAAATTTTAAGCAACACAGGTTGTCTGAATAATTACTTTCTAATTTTTTTAAAAAATGACTGATTTTGGCAGTGTTTCTAGTTTGCTTTCCATAATTTTTCATTAATTTTTCAAATTTTTTTGACTGAGTAATTCTGGAGATTCGGCTGTTGTTATCATTTATTACTGTATTGGGGGTGAGACATGAAAGTTGAAACTTGGATGGTATTCGCGAGGGAATGTCTGAGAGTCGCTGGTATTGAATAGGTTGTCCCTTTTTTCATCATTTCCCCAAGAAATTGTGGGCTATCATACGGGCACAGTGCGATTCTCTATGACAGCGGGCTATCAGTGGAGATCGCGGCAGCAACCCATCTAGGTTTAGTTTGGGAGGTTAATAGCATTGCGAAATCTAATTAATGAGATCCAAAATTTCTAGAGGGCACAAGGTATATCGTGTCAGGGAAACACTAACTCTTTCCAACCGCTGGGTATATGCCGCCCAGTCGCTGACCTTGATTTTGTCTTGTGACCCTGATGTTCACTCCTTGCACTGGTATTGTAGGAACCTACAGCTGCAGGCACCCCGACGGCTGCAAGTCCAGCGCGGACACGCCGACTACACTCGCGTTCCCAGCCACTTTGTCTTCAAAATTCCCGATGCACTCTCCAGTGAAATGGCTTCGCCCGTGGTCCGTAGTGGAATAACCACTTTCTCACTCTTAAAGCGCAATGGCTGCGGTCCCACGAAATATTGTCTAGGGTATGCTCTCCCCATATCCCTCCTATTCAGCCACCTCTCAAATACTAGCCAGATAAACGGCAAACACTTTGGTGCCCTCGTTGACAAGGCCCTCAAGACCGACAAAGTCATTGCCATCTCGCGCAAATCCAACAAGGAAGCTGATGCCCCGCCATGGCGCGCCGATGTCTACATCATGACGGGCGATGGCCCCAACTAGGCAAGCAATCACGCCAACACCCTTGGCCTCATCTTGCCCACCGTGGCCTCCGCTCGGGAAGGTTGATGATGCCTTGCAGGTTCTTGAGAGGGGTGAGCCTAGGTATAGGATTGTGCTAGTTAATGAGAAGCGTGTTGGGAAATAGACCACGCATCCGGGTCTAGGCATGATATGATAGGAGATTGTAGAAGCAATTGGGCCACGTGCTGTGCAGCCAAAATTCCTCGCTCCTGGAAAGGGGCAAAAGAAACAAGCACGGTAAAGGCGGGCTGCTCACCCCCTCTAAGCCAAAAAGCACTAAACCCTACCAGAGGAGACAACTCCAAAGACATAGCACTTAACTTAGTCCGACCACTCGAGTTTCTGCGGTATATAAATTTTGGCGGGTTTCGCTTACTCACTCGCTCACTTCTTTTGCTTTACAAAAGGCTCGAAGACTTTATTTTCTGCGTGATACCCACACCAAACATATTTCCAAGTCAAGCTGCGAATCACAGAGACTCACTCGTCGATTTTTTTGGTGCAGACCTCTGTCTCGCTTGACTCACTCCCACAGTCTTCCTAGTATCTCCTTAAGATGAGATATTTTCTTGTCCGCTGTCTCACCAAGTGGGGTTCTCATCGCCGTTTAGGGCCTTCAACGGCAGAGGCCTCAAAACCTGGCTGTAGTTTGGACGATCGCTGTGAAATTGTTCGCCTATTCCACACAATCTTTACTACGCCGCTTGCTCACATAGGATTATCAGCGCCGCTACACCTCTCCACCTGAAACGTCCCACTAACATAAACCCTAGTCTCCCTCACCACACCTAAGCTACCCACATGCACATGTCGCCTTGCCGAACCCACCGCAATTCACGAACCCAACCACAGCACTCGCCAAGAGTGGCTAATAACCGGCTGACACCCCCTTCCTTCCTTCCTTCCTTCCTTCAGCATCTCCCCACACCGAAAGCCACTGTGCTACACATGCCCTCATGCCGTCGCTCCCCTACAGGTCATTATAACCTCGCAGGGCAGAGGCAAGAGAGCAAATAGAGATCGGGGATAAACAAGTAGACTACAACCCTGTTTGGTACACCACAATAAAAAAATGCCGCTTTTCTTGCGTTCAATTTTTTTGCTAAATCTCGAATACCTTTGACTAAAGAGCACAAAAAAGGACATACCCACATAGTAGCTACCCTGCTGATAGTTATGATTGGAAATAATGATCTAGTAGGAGGCCTGTAAATTTAGCAAAAAAAAAGGCCAAGGGTTAAGACACCAAAACCCAGTAAAAATTGGAAAAACGCCGCTTTTATGGCCTGCTAAGCAGGCCTACTTTCATTTTTCGTATCAAGTATGACATTATTGCGAGCATGATACTTTGAACACCGCAGAATGCCGCGCCAGACGCCTATGGAACAGATGTGGGATGATATACAGAAAAAAGGCTAATGCAATGAATGGTAGAAGAGGAATGAAGGGGAGAAGAGTGGTCATGACACTAAGCTTTCCAGTTCTCGCGAGGAAAAGCTTCTTGTCTTGCGTGTTGATTTTCGCTTTTTCTTGACGATGGACTTGGGAGATGGGGTTTGTTTTGGTTTTTTTTCTTTCTGGTCGGGGCGTTAGTGTCCAATTTATTCGTTGTCGGGGAAATGAGTTGGGGGGAGGGATGAATAAGACTTACATTTCGTAAAGATCTCCGTCGAGTAGGCTCTGCAGGTTTTGATTCTTCCACAACGAGCAATTGTACGTCGCTCATGTCCTCGTCTCTACCATCATTTGCGCACTCAGCCCCGGTTTCCCCCTCCACAGGTTTATCCGTTGCCTCCTTCTCTTCCTCCTCCGGAGCAGCGACGTCATTCCCGCCATTAACAATATCCGCCAGCGCCCTTTGTCCCCTCTTTCGCTCCTTCGCAGGGGCCTTCGATTCCTTTGCCCTCTCCTTATCGAAGTTTCTGCCCAAGGTCTTGTTCCACCCGTCCACCAACTCAATAGCTTTCTTCCACTCCTCTTCTAACGTCTCGTTCTTCGCTACTAACCTTGCAATCTCTGCATCGCGCTCTGCAAGCTCCTCTAGCGGAACGTAATTCGGCTGGTTAAGCAACTCCTTCAACGAGTGAAGCACACCCTCGAGATCATCGCTGAGCGCATCAAACGAAGCCGGTGGTGCCGCAACCGGATTCTCTGCATCCTCCGCATCCCCCTGTGTAGCATGGAGCCCGCCGTCGTCCGGCAGCCCCTGAATCGTCTTGAGTGTGGACAAGGTTTCTCTGATCAACGCGATGAGGTTATCATTCTCGTCCGCAAGTCCCTGTGACAGCGTCGTTAGAAAGTCTGTGGTATCCGCCGCCAGGGAGTTCCCCGCAGCGGTCGTTGCCGTCCCATCCTCGCCCCCGCCTAATACTGATCCCTTTGATGCTCCGATCACGGTGATGTGCGCCATTGGAGCTCGCCCGCGCTTGCTACTGTCCGTTAACCGCTCTTTCATCTTCTGTATTTGGATGTCGCGTTTTCGGATGTCGTTCGCGCATTGGGTGCGGACTTGTGCGAGGAGAGTTTTCAGGCGGGCAGCTTCGTGGCGGAGGGCGTTGGCGCTGGCTTCAACGGTTTTGAGGGTAGAATTGAAGGAGCGGGTTTGTGAATCGAGGATTGCGTTTTTGCGCTCTAGTTCGCGGTTTTTCTCTTTCAGTTGTTCCTTAAGAAGGGGGTTAGTTTGTGAGATTCCCAGCTGGCTTGGGGGGAGATGAGTGTTCGTACAATTGTCTCATTCTGTTTTACCTCCGTGGTGCGAAGCGTTCGAATTGTTAATGCTAAATCCTCACGCTGTTCACCTTCTCTCTGCTCATTGTTAGCTTATGCTTTGTGCTGGGCTATAGGGAAACTTACATCCCTCCGGGCGATAAGCTCGTGAACAAGGTTAATGATCTTCGCCGGAGTGCTGTCGTCTTCGCCGGGTTTGTAAAAAGGGATTGGATTCCCCCGGAGTAATCCTCTAGCGGCAAGTTGGTTGTTTACATATGTCGATGCCGACTTCAAATCTCTGGGATCCATAGCCAATATAGCTATGTGGGGTCGAGGAATTAGTACTGTTTTGGTGGGAGCTGTGGTGGTTGAAGTTGGCGTAAAGTTTTGATGGCTGTTGTCAATGTAAACAAAAGCCACAACATCCTATGTGGGCGCAGGGACTTGATCACGTAAGCGAGGAGAGTCCAGAATCACGTGGAATCACTCATCCTACACTAGCACTAGAGGGACATTACATCTAGCGAGCGTGTTAGATATCGCGATCAAACTTCTAGTATTCAATATCGGTATCCGCCAAGAACCTAACACCCATTCTATCTAATGCAGGTATTAGAAAAAGGTGAGAAATCAAGGCCATAAATGTATTTCCTGTCTATTTTACTCCGCAAACCGAGCACTGCATTAACCCCCGCCACGTCCTATGAACTATCATGACAACCTAGTCCACTAGACCATTCAGCAGCCAGCCAAGTATTGCTCTTGTTTCACCTTTTTCAGAGCTTTAACCGTGAGATGCTCAATTTAATAAGCTCGTCTTTGGACTCGTCCTTCCCTTAGGTAAGAGTTCCGACACTAGGGCAAGGAGGAAATCCATCGTTAGAAAGCCCACCCTGTCTAAGAGATCTAGCAACCCTAGAAATACCTGAAAGGCGAGAAGTATCAAAGAAAGGAAACTTGAGTATTTTCTAAGCCATCCTATATGGATCGGGGTTTTGTTGCCATCTGCAGGGCGAAGGAGAATATCTCCTAGGAGACCGCCCCAGCGCTTGGGGGGTTGTCGGGACTGGTACTAGCACCTATTCTATTACAATCATGGCAGAAATCCCACTAGGGTGGAGCTCGGCCCTGCTTGCACGCTTGTTCGGGCTTGGTGCCCTTGCGTTTAAATAATTTCCCTAGAATTTCTCAAGGCTTTAGCCCAGTAGCTGGTTAGAGTGGCGTTTGTCTGTCTCCCTTTAACTTGCTGGAATTAACATTTCGCGGTGCCAAGAGCAGCTTCACTGCACTTTTGTTTTCATATACAGCAACCCGCAGGGGTGCTAACTATCCTGAGGAAAGTCTGGTAGGTGAGGATCAGTGTCATCCAGTTCTAGGAGGAGCTTCGATATCCTTTACTTCCTCGCTCTATCGGCTAGCGTGAGTAGTGTTCGATAATGGCTCCCGGGCTCGTCAGGATTGGCATCTTTGAGGATCAAATGAAACTAACACCAAACCTTTGGGGGCATACCTTTCCATTCCATAAAGTCATCTATCTTACATGGTGTAGGTTTAGACAGCCTTTGGGTTTCCGTATCAAGATTTGTGTATTGCGATAGCACTATAACATAAAGCAGACAATAAAGAAAAACCCGAAGCTATATTAAAGCATCGTCCTAGCACTCGGAGAAAACCCAGTACCGTCCCCAATCCCAAGGAAATCCCACATGAAATGAAACCTATCACTCCCAAAATATCTCGTTTCCTCCCCCTTCGCGTTCCTAACGACTGACCACGGCGCCCCAAACGCCCCGCTCTTAACTGCTTCATTGGTATTCTCCGTCAAGGCGTTCTTGTACTCCTCCTCCTCAGTTGCTTCAATGATACTCTTTAACTCTTCCTCTTTAAATAATCCACCCCAAGTCTTCACAAGCTGCGAGTCCTGCGAAATATCTTTATCCTGTTCCCAAAGCGACACCCATAGAAGACGGAACGCCTCTATGTAGGTTTCCTCTGGGAAGTGAGATTTTATGTAGATTAGTCCCCGTTGCGGCTAAGTAAGATACCCATCAGCTCTCATCCACGGCGCTTGTTATGAAGAAAGGTGAGCATACTTTAACCGTGGGGATCGGAAACACACTCGGTCTCTTCAACGCTGGAAGTCCGAAGTACCTCTTGGCATTCCCTACGTCGATTGCTATGTACGCGGCTTTCGCAGGAAGCTTCCACGGGGGTTGGTTCCCTGTCGCAACGTTCACGCCTCCGAGAAAGATCGGGACAAATTCTACGCTCACCCCGTGGGAATTTAGGGTTGCACGGTGCTTGTTTAGGAAAGTGAAGGCGTAGTAGGAGTATGGAGACACTTGTGGATTTATTAGCTATCATATTGTGGTTTCGAGCATCGTTCAGTACATGCCTGGGGGAGGAAGCGGGGGTAACATACCACAATCGAGATAGGTCTTAATTTTAGCGGTGGAAGTCATTGTTGCGATATTGTGGTGGCGAAGTTCCTTTGTTGATTAGCTTTCCAAGTAGCGTAAATAGTTCAGTTATATAGTATTTCTATTGTATCACGCAAGCCGTGATATTGTTCGTGATACAGCAGCAGCCCCGATTACTCTATGGACAACTTATGTGCAGGAGTACGTTTAGTGATCAACTTCAGTTGCCTCGGTTGTCTTAACCTTGCTGTGTAACATTGTAGTGCATATAAAGTTACTTTCCTTTTTCTTCAATTTCCCAACAACTCGTGCTCGTGAAAGGCAAATACGAATTTAAGATATGTCTAGAAATAACTCTCAGAAGGTTGCTCTTGTAATTGGTGCGTCTAGGGGTATCGGACGTCAAGTTGCAATTGATCTTGCTCACGCTGGTTACATTGGTTTGGTGTCCTTGCATGGTGGAGCTATTATGGCTATTTTATTGTAGCAGGCCTTCTTCAGGATATTGCGCTGACAGCACAGCAGTCGTCCTCGCTGCAAAAAGCACAACAGATGAATCTAGGCCATACACATTTCCGCCTGATCCCAACTCTTCCCAGGTGATTTTTCTCTCCCCCCTCCCTCACATTTTTGTCTACTATTAACCAGAGAACTTAGTCAACGATAACCACCGTCGCCCGTGAAATCACTGAGTCTGGGGGTACTGCCCTCGCAATCCTAACTGACGTCCGCTTCGAAGCGAGCATTAATTTCCTAATTCAAGAGACTCTTTCTAAGTTCTTTAAGATTGATGTTGTGATCTACAACTCTGGAGCCATCTACTGGTCAGCCCTTGGCACCACTCCCACATCCCGCTTCCGCCTTTTGCAGCAGGTTAACCCCGAAGGGTTATACATCACTCTGCAGGCTATCATCCCGGCCTTTAAAAAACAAGGAATTGGGAGGGTTGTGGTTGTTTGTCCCCCGATATATTCGAGATTTTTCCGCGGGAAGACGGCGTATGCGGTTGGTAAGGTGGGGATGAGTGTTATGGTTAAGGGATTGGCGATGGATTGGGAGAGACAAGGGGAGAAGGGGTTGGGGATTTGTGGGATTTGGCCCGCGGTGGTAGGTCATATATGGTATATCCTTGCGGTAGGAAAGGAAAGGCTTATTGTTCACAGGCCATCCAATCCGGTGCCACGGGAAGGGTAGATCCGAAGCAGCTCCGGCACGCTGTAAGCTATATTCCTTCTATTGCTGTGCCAGGCATAGGTGACTTACTTGGTTGACAGACCATCTTCAGCGACGCTATCATAGCAATGATCAATGCTCCGGTAGAGATCATCAACGGGCTCCTCGATACAGACGAAGATTTCCTTAGGAAGAATGGGGGGGTCACAGACTTCTCAAAGTACTCTCTGATCCCAGAGGCTATTCCCCGTAGAATTATGCCGGCGGAGTTCCCAGACTTAACGGTTGCTGAGCAGGATGACGAGGGGGATCGGATCGATAGTGCGAAGGAGAGGGCTGCAAAGCTTTAATCACCAAGCCTATAATGATTAGTTGTATTTTCATTCAAAGAGCTTCCAATCCTAGCTGCTCAATGGGGGATTATGAATTTCAGGGGGTTCCCAGAGACTTTGGCCTGCAAACGATCGGCCTAATTTCTCCATCAATAGTTAGTCTCCATGCGTCGCCATCCGTGAATGCCTCTTTTAATTGGATAGGCGATGGCCTCTTTGGGAATCCTAGGGAACTATGTCTATACCTTACGAGGTCTCGGATGGAGCCTTGCTAGTCAAGATGTGCTGTAGGATAGGCAAGCTGAGTTGGCTTACCTCCAGATTGTAATGCTGTTGGGTCTTTAACCCGTCTGCCCTGGTGACAGCAGGTGTTCTATAGGGTTGGATGAGTTGACTATATGACCTTATCATATTCAAAGTCTCAGCACTTTTGGCTTGAGAAAAATATAGATATCTTTATTCTATCAACTACACTCCAGATAGTGGTAAATTCGGTATAGTGGATATGTGCAGCCTTAAGATTTTGAGGGGGAGGGCTACTAGTCTCCCAGTATGATACTGCCTTCACATAGTTGAATAGCTGTCGTACATAACCCGCACACCAGGAATCACTCGACTCATCCTGCATGCGCAACCACGAAAAAGCAATAATTCACTTCTGACATCTACCGGCAGTGTTCTCGAGAGAATGCTGTCCCGTTAATCCTCGGCCAGATTATCTCTCCGCTCGGAGCTCAAAACGCACCTGCCGGAGAAACCCTGACCCGGCTGTGATGTACAAGTATGATTCCCCGGTTAGCTCTTCCCGCATCGTCTTAGCATTGTAGTCTCTATTCTTTTTTTTTTCTTTTTTTTTGTTGAGCTCGTATTTTAGGGCTTCTTGTGCTTGTGAGATGTATGTAGTGTTGTGTCGGGTGAACTCATCTTCGCCCTTTGAATGGGCTTGGTCAGCAAGTGGGTTACATAATATGGTAGGCTACCTTACTGCGTTGATCTGGAGGGTGCGGGTTTTCTAGATTAGTATCATATTTGTCATTTCTTTTGTGGTATGTGGGACCTGCGCCGGACTATCTCCTGGACTAGCAGGACTTTGAAAATTTCGTGCCACCCTGTCAGTATTCGAGGCAGAGGTTAATAAAGGAGTTTTTATCAATAGCTAGAATCTCGTAGATGGCAGACTTCAAGCCATAAGTAATATTAGTTATGACTGCGCCTGGGTCGCAATCGCTGAATCTTGCTAGCTAGCTAGGCGGCCAAGATATGATACCAGTATTAATAAGGAATCGCGATGTAGAGGGACAACCTCTCCTTATTCATCTACCAGTACATCTTAGAAAATGGGAGGAGCAGCACGAAATTTTCAATGCCTTCCTGGTCGAAGAGTCAGTTAGGAGGGGCTTTATACTGTTCTAATACCCGCCCCGTATATCAGACCCTGAAGGATGTTTTCCGGGATACAAGAGCTTGTAACCAGGCCCTAACAATTAAATCGAATAGTTAATTATATTAGAGTTACCGTGAAATCTCATGAAATCCACCATCCAGTTACCATGGGGAATCGGCGGGTCAGCGGGGGATGTCTAGTTTTAGTTTGACAAATTAACAGAATTCCGAATACCAGTTAATGAGATTCAGCGTGTCCGAAGGGCTGGTCTCGTGCTCCATTAGGAAAACCCTAGTCCTTATTAGGAGCATTTGCCTCTGAGCCCGGAGATCACGGTGCTAGCGGAGATAGTGGGTTTCACCAGATTGTATGGTAGGGACACAACTATCTACAGGTACAAGGGTGCTATGGCAGTATACTTGTTAGTTTAATCGTATTAGGGTGCCAATGATCAAGCTGTGTAAATATTTACTGGGCCACAACGATGATCCGTAATTTATCTAAAAGAGGGTAATTTGGTAGCCAAGTAATTAGAATGGGAGAGTAACCGCAGCTATCTCCTGTGAGCCCCGTATCAGAGCTCTCTGCCCTTAATTTTGATTCAGTATGGAAACTTCCAATGTGCTCAACTTGTGGAGAAATAAAAGGAACAATGAGGCAAGAACTTCTAACTCATAAGTCAGTAGCAATTCACTGGAAGATACTTTTCTTCTTTATCTCCGAGCTCCATCCATTGGCCTATAGATTTAGATGCGTAAGTAGGCAAACCTCTTGAAGCCCCGGTGCTAGGATTTTGTGGATCCTAAGTCACTCAATAATATAGAATACTCATTGTATCCGTAGCATTCAGACAGGAGCTCTCTAATTAATTGGGTTCCATAAAAATCAGTTTTCTAGCATCAAAGGGCAAAGACCTCCCACTATCATAGTATTTCTACAGCTCCCGTCACCTAGGAGCTAAATCACCTCTAGGTGCAAAAAAAAATACTATAGGACAAAAGTTTCACTCTACAAATACCCAAAGCTTCACGCGCTCATCACTTAAGACCCTAAACACCCTCCTCCTTTCCTTACCACTCACAAACGAGCATCACTTTTCATCATCATCATCATCACCATTACCACAAAATACCTCCTTACCCCGAAGTTCACATTGGCAAAAATGTATTTCTCTTCTTCCATCTTCATCATCTCTCTGCTCTCTACCCTAGTATCTTCCCAACAAACTAGCGCTGTTCCAACCGGGTCCGATCTTTCAGGACTCCCCCGTTGCGCTGTAGGGCACCTTGGAATCTCCCCATAAATTCTTATGCTCACTAACACCCTTCAAAATAGGCCGCTTGCGCAGTAAACGCCTTCGCATCCATGTCTAGCTGCCAATCTGACGACTACCCTTGTATGTGCCGCGACAAAAACTTCATCAATAAGATCAGTCTCTGCATCGAGAAGAGCTGCAATGGTGAAGAGCTGAAACGTTATTCCCCCCCTCCCCTCTTTCCTAAATCTCCGCATTTTACATAATGGCTGGTGCTAACGGAATCGAAAAATATATAGAAGCAACCGCTTATGCAAAGAATATTTGTGGCTCTGCGCTTGCTACCGACACCTCTGCTACTAGTGCTGGAGAAACTACAGATGCCACTGTTACCATTTCCACTACCACCAGTTCTGGTACCGCCACTACTACCGTAGCCAAGTCTACCACGACTAAAGAGACTCCAAATTCGGCGAGTGGGATTATGCCGGGTGGGTTTGCCCTTGGGGCCTGGTTGTTGGCTTTGTTTGCTTTGTGAGAGAGCTTTGCGGTTTGGGGGGAGTTGAGATAGATGGAGATTCTCATCTATTACCAGAAAAGCGGAAATAACGTTATAAACCTTGGCGAAAGGTACTGTGGAACATATCATCAAAAATTAGCTGAAAAACACCTTTTTCATTAGATGTGCAAGTGCCTACTATGGATGGTCTTATAGCTCACTAAATATTGTATCAGACCCTTAGAGTTGGGTGATTTGCATAAGCTATCACTCATGCCCAACGGACCCAGACTATCAGTCACCCCTTTCCAAAGTAGTCTCCCCAGAACCTTTACCAACACCTGAGGGTTTTTTGATTTTTTTTGGCTCATATCATAGTTTAGATTTTTTTTTCAGAAAAATAATAATAGTGAGAATAATAACCTCTCCCATCAGGGCCTAGCCACTCCAACTGTGAAAATGCCTAAATTCCCAACTGGTACTGGTTGGTACATTTGCCCAATATTAATCTATGTTAATACTGCCAGAGCGGCGCTCAATGCAATGAGTTTTTGTTATGTATGTCGAGTGATCCAGTCTAGCGGAACCAGCTACACCAACAACTTGAGGAGAAACTCCAGGGAGCCCGCTGATTTTCTCCTGTCCATTGAGATTTCCGCAATTTTTGACGTCCCGCTAATTCGTATGCTTTGAAATGTGCTCTTGGGGGGATTTGGCACTATTGCCACTGCAGAGAGATCTATTCTCCGGAGACAGGTGACTTGAGTGCCAATTTCTGCTAGGGTGGTCGACCACCGCGCAGCCTAGAATTAGGTGTCAATCTCTAGGTATTCGTTCTGCGGTACTGGGGATCCTAATAGAACTCCATCCCTGTCGTATAATTCAACCCTATAAGGGTTTTCGGTCTATGGAACATGCAACGAGATCGCTCTCTTCACTTTCCCCCTCTACCCTCCACTAGTACCTGCTCCATCCAAGAGGGCATTGCTTCACCTAGCCGGCCACCTAGGCGTACAATCTAAACGATCTCGCTTCCCCTTCCACAACCTTCCCAAGCACACCTTTACAGCCTAACCATATCGCACCATATACAGGTATTGCGGCCCCCCATTTCAGCATGAATTATTCACAGCTCCAAATTCCAATTTACCAGCAAGATGCCTCCCAGTGACCAGGCAAGGTCGCCCATCTAACTTGGAGTAGGGGGTTCTGGGACTGGAGTGCAGGGGTAGGTTGCGATACTGACGTGAGGAGAGCGTTGAAAATGGTAGGGACTTGGAAGTGTTGGTGCTTAGGAGGATGTGGTGGGTGTCCTGGAGGGTTGATTGTAAGGCTGCGGACGATATTATGGGTCTAAGTTGGCTCCATATAGGAGATGCACTGGTGGTTCTTGAATCGCCGACGTCATACTGAGGGTCTGTGAACTCGGTACGCCTGATTTTGGAAGTTAAGAGGGGGGGAATAAGGCTGGGATCACGAGGCTGGGGGAAATTATTTTAACTCCCCCCCATAAACAAAATAAAACTCACAGCCACAATTAAGCACAACCCAGAATACTAGTGAGTGTGCGAAAAGTAAACCTAGCTTTCACCCCAAAACCTCCCTAGCGCCATAATTATCTTGCTAGAATAAGACATTACAAGAATCGACACCATGACAAGATCATGGCTTCAGTACGACCAAATATTAACACTCAAATCTGACGCATCATTAAACCCAAAGAGTGTAATAGCTAGCGGAGAGGAGAGGATGGTATACTTTCCTCTTGCAATTCAGGTGCGGTATAAAGCCTGACACTCTGATACATCAGTTACCACATGTTATACCATAGGATTAAGCAACCCCTTTTCTCACCTCAGTTAGCCTCTTCCTCGCAACCACCACCATACTCCCCTATTACCCTATCATTGCTCCTACCCGTTCCCAGATCCACCACACCGAGGCACCGGATTCCTCACCAGACACCCGCTGATACAACTGCTAGAACACCCTTTTAAATTTATCTCCCAAAGACACCAGATCCCTACAAGGCGGCCCAAAAAACTCTCTTTCAAACTATCCCTAGAACGGCCTCGCTCTGGTCAAAATAAATATCCTCAGATACCAGCTCGTATTCCAACGAGGCATTAGAGGCATTCAACCCCGCATTCGAATTCCAACGGGCAGCAGCAGCACCGTTGAAATAAAGATCCCTCGGGATCTCACTATAAGTGGACAATGTGTCAGACACATCGTCATCGAAGTCCCTCCAGTCCTGGTGCTCCTCATACGCCAAAGACTCATCATCTGAGCCGTAGCCCATAGTGAGCTCCCCATATGCGCTGAGTGCCCCGGCATAGAGCGAGGGAGGGAGAGGAGAGGAGACAGAGGAGAAGGAAGAGAGAGGGGGGTAATCCTCATCCACCCAGGATGCTGCTGGTGAGCAGAGGTTTAAAAAGTCGCCCTCCGGACCTATTGCAGATGACGTCGGAATACATTAGATGAGGTGGCCTTCACAAAATTGAACGAGAAAAAATAAGCTGAACAAACCATTCCAGCCACGAGACAACAAAAACAGCTCGCGAAGCAGTTCTTCCACATTGTGGGGTGCCGACACAATTGCTGACCCCAAAAGTCCCAACGCACGAGTGGACAATGCTAGCGAAAGGAAGAAATAATATAGTAGCCACCCGAGGGCTCGTCCGGGGATAGAAATGGTTTTAATAAAAATCGAAGGCATTTTTCGTAATGAGAATGAAATAATGTTGATGTATGGGGAAGAGAGAAAGAGGGACGAGAAGGGAGGGTGGAGAAGCTTAAGTAGGAGGCGGGACTGCTTTTGGAGCATACGCACGCTGACCAAATGAGGTTGTTCACACGTGTACATGTAGTCCGTGGCTTCTACGCAACACCCTCCTCTTTCTGCACTAGGGATTTTATACTTTATCGGAAGCCCAGAATAGCTAGGATAAATTTACGATGTTTTGAACTCCGTGCCGTGCTTCACCTGCTTAAGTAGGTACGTAAAAGAGACTCCAGACACGTCTCTCCTGTAGATTCTGTTAGAATGTGAACGGAAGATGATGCTCTGGTTTACCGTTTCATTGTTCTCTGAATACTCTAGATACCCTCTGCACTATGTTGCTTAATCTTGTAGGAGGAATGCATACCTCTCTTTAACTTCCTTCTCCTTCTCCAACTAAGAATGCTGAATAAAGCTCTTTCTTTGCTTTCTCATGCAACATAATTCGTAATAGATTCACCGGCTATTTAGAGTTTTCACGAGTGAGATACTATGACCCTCGAGAGTGGCAGGACTCTCGAAAATGTAAAACTCAAAAAAAAGCGGTGTCTTTGATGATTTGGAAGCTATCTCTACAGTACAAGAGAAAGAAAGACTGGGACTCACAACCAACTGGGCAAGAAAGCATAATATTTAGAAAGTAAGAGTGACACGAATGATGAAGTGAGTTCAGAGAATCAGACAAGACATAGGGGTGGTGTCTTAGCATTTTGGCTGCAGGCCGCCCAACACGAGTGGTAGAAAATCGCTACGGTCTCATTGTCCCCAAAATGACAAGCGGACCATTCAGGAATCCATCCTGGCCCCCCGAGGTCGACCCCTACTCTCTGCGAGGAGCCTTCCGCCAACTAGTACGTCGGCAGCCCTGCATGTACAGTACATGCAATCCAACCTTACGCTCCCTTCCTTCCTTCCTCCCTTCCTTCCTTCCTCCCTTCCTTCCTTCCTTCCTCCCTTCCTTCCTTCCTTCCTTCCACCCCTGCCAAGAGGAAAGCGCGACAACCCCAGAAAAGAAGGCTTAACGCAAGCAAAACAAAGGGAAGAAAAGCAAAACCCACACGCGGAAAACTCGAATGTGCGAAGGCGCGGCAGCGAGCTAACGCCTGCAGAAGCAAGCTCAGACGCCTGAGGTCTCGAGCAGCGAACTAAACCAACTAAAAAATATAAAAAATATAAAAAATACCCCAGGCACCACTATACCCACCATCACCCACCTCCTTGCTCAGTTTTCCAATCCGGCATCATGAGTGACGTATCCTAGACTTCCTCCCTTGGAGCTTAAATTAGGCGAGTGATAACCTATGACCATGCATGCGTAGCTTAGCAAGAGAACTAATGAAGGCCTGGGGACCAACAGGGGGAGGTTGCAGCACTTATACAATTTCCATTTTAGGTTCAGTGTTTAGGGAAAGAGGGGGGGGCGAGGGAGGAGGAAATGATTAGTTGAACAAAGCATCTCATAGCGCATTCATGGCGTCCAAGTCGCCCTGAGAAATGGGGAGGAGTCCATGATGTACCGACAGCAGAGCACAAGATTCCCGATCCAGACAACAGAGAATAAAGGGGTTAATCCGAAGGATGCATAACGGTACATTAAACCATATAATATGCACTACCTTCCTATTAACTTAAGATTGAGCTAGACTTCACACAAAAAACAAACGAAGGGAGGTATAAAGGGGTAGTTGCAATGAGGCACATTTCAGACGAAGCAGCAATGCAAAGACAAGAAGCTATCACAACTAGATTCAAATCTCTGAAGTCTACCCAAAAGCGTTCGAGTAGATCGAGCAGGAAAAATCGCCGCTACTCTCGATAGCCATCCCGCATCCACGATTACCCATCCCCAACCAATAAATCATCAAGACCCACAAGACAAAAGAACTTATTACCCAGTGCCTTATCTAATAACAGCATTACTCCCCCACCCACCCATTCATCTCGAAATATCCTCCACAACCCCCCGCGCACCCCACCCCGAACTCAAGAATGAACATCGTCCGGCAACGCACCATAATACGCTCCCTCTTGCTCATATCTCCTCCTCGGCCCATCCACAGGACCAATATCCTCCGCAATCGTATCCTCATACGTTGGTGGTGGAATATCATCTTCTGGAGATACACTGATAACACTGCTAGGCCTCGGACCCGGCCTCGGGCCCGGCCATGCGCCCCCACCAGAGCTAGAGTGCGGCCGCGCAGGCGACGAAGGAGATATAGGTGACGATACTGGCGAGTTTTTCGTAGAATTGGAGCTGCCGAAGGGCGCTGGTGGGACCTTAAGAGACTGTACTGTTGGTGTTCTGGGGGGTAATGGTGGCACGGGCTCCTTTGTGGGTAAAGGGGGGGACTGCGGGGCTTTCGAATAGCAGGCCGTTTCGAGGAGTTTTTGGGGTGGTTTGATACCCGAGTAGACTTGGATTGGGAGGGTTAGAGGTACCAGCTATGTCTCATTAGCACTCACCCGACGGGAGTTTGTTGAGGGGAAGGTACTTCTATCGGCCCGACATACCCGTGCGATAGCCCAAGGACAATCTCTAAATGGTAAGTCCTCCAGATATTGCAAGTTCTGAAGCTTGGAGGAACGCTATCGGGCAGCGCAGCATTCGCCCAAAGCACTTGGTCAGCCTCAACCTCCAGCCCGATAGGCTGGGAATCATATCCGATGGGGCTTTGCAAGCCTGTCAGACTCAGGCAGGTGATTATCCGTTTGTCCGTTTTCCTAATATCATGTGCTGTAATCTCTGTAAAAGCGAATAAGTGAATCTGCAAACTTCGAATAAACACCGGTGTTGTGTACGGCTCTATCTTGACCAGTATCACTCTCAAGGGTAGCTGGAGATTGGGGACTATAATCGGAGGTGAGGGAAGCCTGGCTTCAATCGAGAAGTGGACCGTCCGGGGTGAAGGATAGATCACTGGCTCCTGCTGACGGAAAGCACCAAAGATACCACGCTTCTTGGCAGTTGGAGAGGCATTGTAAATGAATTGATGCTGGCGCCTCGCATAGGTTTCGTGTGTGGTTGGCGGGGGTCGTGGAGGTTCAATCGGTAGAAAGACAAACGGGTCAAACTAGGCCTATCAGCATCCCACTTTCCCCATCCACGAAAACAACTAATACAAACTCACTGCTCGTAGATTAATCTTATAGAATTTTGGTCTGTCATCTTTTCGTCAGCCCTCCACTCCTCACTGCAAAATCCACACACCATAAATTGGTCCACTGTACCAACCTAATAACAGTAACCTTCAAAAAATACCTAACCCAAGCCTCGTCATTTGGGATTCCACTCAGGCTAGGCGGTAAAGTCCCAGGAAGATGTCGTCTAGCATCCTTTGCATAGTCCACAGTCCCCTTGTCAAAGCTCAACCGTTGCAAAAGATTCCCGCTACCTTGTCCCTCCATGCACTGACTATTAATTGGTATGCGAACCTTGAACGGATATTCGTACTGCCCGGGCTTAAGCGTATATCCCGAGTTCGTGGCGGAGGTGTTCTCTCTGATTTCAGGTGATGGGAAGACTGTTTGGACGAGGTATAGGAGCTATTTATATGCCATGCCATATTCAATTAGCATCACTTACGAGAGGGGGAGGAGAAGGGGAGGAGGGATATCGAAGGACGCACCCTATGAATTTCAACCTCCGCGCGCTTTGAGTCCCGGCCTTCGTGGTCGTGGATCCTGGGAGGGGTTAAGCGGGTCCTAGATATTCCCTCCATCTTGACAGTGATTGCAGAAATAGTCTCATCATTGGCAAGGTTCATTACCACCTTTCGACGCCGCCATCGTCAGCTTCGCTCATTGACGATACCGGCAGTTAGAACAGGGGAAAGAACGATAGCCATACCCTCCCAGTAACATAGTCCAAACAGGTAAGCAAACTCCCCCGATTGTCAAGCTCTATCCTGACAGACATCTTAACCTAATGCAAAATAAACCGAGAAGTCACCAACCGACCGACCGACCGTTCCAACCCAATCCCGAAACGCAATTCGAAACTCGAAATTGGAGCAAAAAAAAAAAATCCCAAGACCGTACCAGCAAGATCTCAGAGTTTCGCCACCGCCCGTAAGGAAGGAAATCGCCGGACCAAATTCCGTCAGCTCTTCAAAGGAATTAGAGAATTAGAAAGAGGAGGGCGGAGGTGAGATAGCCCGATTTTGTCAGCCTAGTTTTTGTGAAAAACCCGTTGCAAGAAAGAAAAGGCAAGAAGAGCTTGAGACTTTATCGA
>Ga0307507_10005170_pt1 | contig 21823 bp, 27 predicted proteins | sample 7_EM_MG_FD_207223 | JGI IMG/M metagenome (GOLD analysis project Ga0307507, IMG submission 207223) | Populus trichocarpa ectomycorrhiza microbial communities from riparian zone in the Pacific Northwest, United States - 7_EM | ecosystem: Host-associated > Plants > Roots > Unclassified | place... | reverse complement strand
CGTTGAGCTGTATCTGACGTTCAGCTGTCGGGCACGTCGTAGACGTGCTGCAAGATTTTGGAAATGCGCGCAGTTACATAATCGGCAGGAACCTTGGCACGGTTATAGCCCTTTTGTGCAACAGTACCAGTTACGATGCCAGAACATTTGGCACACGGCACGGTACTGTACTATGATAGACAGATACGGTAAACTGTTTGAATACAGTACAGTGCAGTACGGTGCAGTATGCTATGGCGGATACTTTTGAGATTGGTTGATTGATTGATTGGTTGATTGGTTGATTGGTTGATTTGACAAGAGTTACCAATCCCCTGCGAGATTGGGAATTGGGCTGGGTGTGGTGGACGTTACTTTAGATCCCCGCTTCCCCTCCCCCACCTTACCATGAATGAAAAGCGCAAAAAGGCACTGGAGTTCCTGCTTAGTTTGATTGGTTCGCAGTGTTTGTACGGCCAGATGAATAGTACCGTGCTTGAGTACTGCATGCTCGTACCTGAATAGCAACAGCGTGAAATTAATCAACTACGACAGCCTTTCCTCACATCCCACCCCACTACACACGCCCTATATTTACTTGGCAGATGAAACCTGATATGGTACTTGTTACTTGTTCTATTGTATATACATAATAATATGACAATATTACGGAGACAAATGCCACTCTCCCGGGGGTGAGCAAATGTGACATAAGGTGAGCAGGAATTAGAGCAACTACCGTAAGTTAACCTGTGCGGCTTTTGTGCTCAAAAGAACGGAACGTTTTTCGAACGGAGCACATTTGCAAATGCATGGACCGTGAAATCAAGATATGACGCGATATTTGACACAGCTGATCCAATGGTTTTCACGTCATTGAGCCGCCGGTCCAGAAACTCCCATGTAGCCTCAAAGTCTTTGGAATTGTCTTGTGTCATGAACAGTTCTACGATGTTGTAAGAATAAGAGTAAGAAAAAGAGAGAAAAAAAAGTTAAGTTCAAGATCTGTATCAGATAAAAGGGGAAGAAAAGAAGGGAAAAGTCTATTGGGAGTTAAGCAATTGGGGAGGAAATTTTCCTTACCAGTGCTCGCATAAACCGCGGAGAGCGTGGCACGCTTAGTGTACCACGTTGTGTCGTGGCTTTCATCTCCAGCGAGAAACCATATCTCATCCGAGAGCTTAGCCAATTCTAACATAGATACGGGTATATTCCCAGCGAGTGACATGACAGCAAGAGCCTTTATCAACAAATCCGTTGAAACCACATCAGCCAATTTCAACCAAATCCGCAATTAGAAAGCGTGGGGAGCGGGGCAGCGGTGGGTAGGCACCGGGAAATTTCAAATATCGAAAAAAAGAAGAAAAAAAATGATATAGTTGGAGAAGAAGGGGGAATGCACCTCTTGCCACCTGTGTACGATAGGAACATTCGCCTTAAGGCGCTCCATACACAGGACTCGGATTTTAGCGGGGATACTCAGATTCCTCAAACATTCCGGCAACTCTTTCTCAGGTTTCCGAAAGTCAATCTTGTCACCTAATCGGAGACGCTCGGTAGCAAGATGATAGTGTACAAGGTCGAATACTCCTCGGGACAACATATTAACCGAGATGTCGAGATAGCCGGCGTCACGGGCACCGAAAGAAAGTGCTGCATCGGAGAATCCATGTGACGGAACGTGAAGGAGAGAGGCAGATAGAATTGCTAATTCGGCCGTTGTGAAGGGTGGCGCTGGAGCCGGGTGTTGGTATGAATGGTACCGGCGACGCAATTCGACGCGAGGCGCTGCTAAGAAGGAGCAGCAGGAAGGGGTGGAAGAGGAGCTGATGGGTTTCGAGAGTATCCAGCGGATGGAGGGGCCAGAGAGGTTTGCTCGTATGGTGTTGTTCATGGTGATGCGATAGCTTCTTATGTGTTAAGTGTGCTAGTAGGGAGATGGTGGGCTCGAGCTTGCTTGGGCCGGGGTATGAACGACAAGTGGGAGAGAGGAAAGCCAGTGCCTGGGGGCGGCTGCGGGGAGCAGTCTCGGGTTCTTGATTACACAGTGACGGTGGCAGGGTTACAGTGTCACTTCTCTATTTTTTTTTCTTTCTTTCTCTTTTCACCATTATCATTATTATCATTAAATTTTTATTTTTCTCAATTCTTTTTTCCTTTCCCTTTGGGAGGGTTAGGATGTTACAGCCTTTTTTTTTCCCCTCCCTTTTCTCCCCCTCCCTTTCCCCTCAAAAGCCCCCTCACTTTCTAACGGGTATTCATTCCGATATTTTCTTGAGCCTCATCACGAGCATCCTGAACGTTTTTAGTGTCTCAGCCAGCCACCATCACACTACGACATATCATATCGTATCTACTTGTTGAGCAGATTCAACTGCCTAAAGAAGAAGAAAAGAATTGCCCTCGAATATCCCAGCACCAAACCTCTCGATTGATCTTACGACCAGTTTTCACGTACCCTGCTGTTTTTGACCATACATACATAAATACATGCGCAGTGCATGGGAACATATCTGCTATATTTGAGTACTTGCACCCTCTGCCCATAACTAAAGGACGTTTGTGAACACGACCACTATTGCATGACGCTAAGATCTAAGCAAAAAGGCTCTACTTTGGCGGTATGCAATAGCAGCCATGCTCGCAAACGTCCTTCAATTACGAGGGCCAAATGAAAGCATTACCTGAAGACACCAGGTCCCTTTCGCTTCTTTCTGCAGCTTGCAGAGCGGGAGTCGCCCTTAACGGCCGGCAGATGAAGGCGGGACAGAATAGAAGACTCCTAGCTATCTCTCATTGCATGAAATTCAGAGTGAAAAAAAAAAAGAGAAGGAACCCCTCCTCTATTCACCTCAGTTCAGATATAGTAACATTATGGCCTGTACCTTTATCATGCCATATACTTATTAGGCGGTGCCTTAACTAGTTGTAAAACTAGTTAGAATCGAATATGAAATACTGTACCATCATTGCTCTGGGGGGGTACGAGGCCGGTGGCCTTAGTTATGAGATACTGCACTTCGCCTTGACCCAGAGGAGCCGGTATCATATTCATCTTTAGACCGGAGATATGGGAACCCAAACGGCAAACTCCTTTGAGGAGGGGAGGGTGAAATGTATTCCCTTGTTTCCTCAAGTTGTCCCCATTGAAACGAATCCATCAAATCAGAGTCCAATTCACTCACTCGGGCGAGACAGGTCGGGCGGGAAGAGGCTTTACATGCGTCATTGCGAATTCGTTTGTCGATCTTCAGTCCTTTCCTTCTCCATAAAACGCGAACAAGCTGCAGATGAGTCTCGGTATGGGCTGTTATGCATTCCTCAGTTCATCTCCCCGTCTCCTTCATGTCGTACAAAACCGTTGTGCACCAATTCTGTTGTATGCAAGTTAGCGTTTTCTCCATTGCTTGGCGTGTGTCTGTCTCCATCTTGAACCATCCATCCCTCCTCCATCTTGCCCCCCCTTGATCAATTCTATTGTGATTATTATTTATCATACCCCGACATAGCAGACCGGTATGGTAAACGCACGCACGCGCAGACACATCTACGCACACACACACCCCCACACAGACTGAGGGGCGAGAGGAGGAGGGCAAATATGGACTTGTACCCACATATATATAATCGAATACACATATGGAAATATCGAACTGTAACCCGCTATTGTCAGCCAAGTTCATAGTTTTCCACATAGATAACATCATGCTTGCTCAATGCCTTACCACAGTTTCATCACGATTGAAACAAAAAAGTGTGTGTTCGATTGTTAGCATCCAGGATATGAGAATTCAATCCATGATACTCTCTACTCACACCCGGCCCTTTTTCCGGGCGCAGGTCCATGTAATCCCCATCGAGCGATTTTCCTCCAGACTCCCTCACTTTATCCTCAGATGATTGGTTCATAAGAATGCGATCACAGTTACCTTGTTGCCGCCGCAGCCTTGGAATATGTTGGATGAGTGCCGTAAACGAAGGTGGAGGCTTTCTGACCTTCCCACCTGCATTGCCCAAAGACCTCATCTCGACCATTACCAGCAAAGTCCTGGTTATAGATTAAGTAAACCCAACCATTCAGCACTCGCAAGGAAGAAGTGAACCTTTTTTTTTTCTTTTTTTTCCCTTTCTCTCTCATTCCCCTCCTTTCCCACCCGAAGACGAAAGATTAAACCTTGCCAATTCTCGGTTAGGCCTTTCTTTCAGTCTTTTTACCCTTCCTCTTTCATCTCTGATGCTTTTCCACCTTTCTGTCTCGCCAGTACGCCCGTCTAGTCTGCCTGGCCACAGCTGGACTCATGCCGGCCTTGCCTCCAACTCAGCAATAAATAACCATTTTGCTTGGAAGGGGGATAGGGAAAAGGAAAGAGAGCCCTTGATAGTGTATGCGGTCCATAAGGGCGTACGTGCTCGTGTGGCCTAATTGAAGCCGGACACTTTGTATAGGAATTCCCACCTTAAGTGTCCGGCTCCAGCTCGGCCGCGCCAGCATGGTGCTGCTGCTTCTGCTGCTGCTGCCGCTGCTGATACTGCGAGTATGGTAAGTGCCGGCCGGCGGTTTGGAAGAATGTATTTCAAAGATGAAAATGGAGATATACCGGTACCGGTAAGTACGATGAATACGTATCGACGGTACAGTACTCGAGTGCAATGGAGTCAGGTATCATTGATACGCATAGATTAGAAGAGTAGGACGAAACTCAGCCAAAGGGAATTAGTACCGACGTAAAATGACCCCCACATTTGGTCTTGGCCTTAGAGCCTTTACCGAAATCTTCATCATTCACATTAATAGCATTAAGAGCATCATAGCCATCCTCATCCTCATACTCATCACCATGATCATCGTGTAGAGGGAAGATGAGGGAATGGAAGAAGGAGGGTGCAACGGAAGGAATGAAGGGTTTAGGAAGAATGCTTTCAATATTACTATGATACCCGACTCATTTCACGTAGAATTTTACCAAAGTAAAGGGGGAAAAAGCCATTCATTTTTTTGTTGACTTTTTTGACCGGTAAAGGAGATTTTTCGTCCTTACTTGTTAGACTTGGTATGGTAAAGTTAACATTCATTGTTGTTGTTACAAGTATTATTATCATTTAATTTATTATTATGGTTATTTTCCTATTTTCTTTCCTTTCCCCGTTGTTCCCGAAGACGGCGCGATAACACGACAAGGCTTTTCCAGATCTTTACCCTCCCTTTTCTTCCATCCTGCGAGAGCTTCCCACGGAAAGAACCCGGAGGAGAGGTTCAGACACCAACAGGCCAGCAACCCCTTCCAAAGTGTCCAAAATCATCCAACCCCCTGGTTTGTTTCTATCACACCTTTTCCCCCCCAATCGCTCCAAACTTTTCCCTCTCGACAGCCAGAAAAACCCACTGCACGCCCGATCACCCCCCCCTATAAGGTCTCTCCGCACGAGAAACGTTACCTCTCTCCCACCTGGTCTCGTTATATATAAAAAGGAGAGGCACCTATGGGTCTGCTTCCCCAACACCTCTGATTTTATCCCCGCCAATCAAGCTTCTTCACGCTTCTTGTTTCCCTTTGAAGCTAACTCGACACATTGTTCCCGAGCAGAGAGTGATTCCTACCGCCCGGCAGCTTTAGAAGGAGGGCGATCTGTCGAACGCGAATATAGGCACGTAAGTGTATTCTGTTGCTCTTGATTTTAAATATTCTCGTTTTATTTCCATCTCTTTTTTTTTTACCCTTTTCGAGTTTCCAACTCCTCTCACACCCCCTACCCCCCTCGTTCACTTCATTCAGCAAGCGTTTTGCTTTAAGCATCTGTGCTTGCTTGTCTCTGTATGTTCCTCCTCCTCTGCGTGCAGACCTTGCTTGCATTGGCAATTTGTTAGCTTTCTGCAAGAATTGCATTGCTCGCACCCACCCCCTCCCTTCATCGATTTCTCCACCGATGTTGCTCTTTCCCTCTCAGCCGGCAGCTTGCCTGTGGCCGTCGGGCTTCAATGCTTCACTCCACACCCCCTCCTTCTTTCTCCTCCAATCCTTTCTGGGCGCGCCCCCGGACAGGAAAAGAAAAGAAAAGAAAATTATCCCATACCCATTTTTCCCTATCCCTGTGATTCCCTTGTCCCCCACTCCACCCGGGTTGCAGTTACGTCCGCTGTGGGAAGGTCGCATCCGCTCGCAGCCCTCTCGCTGGCCCCGTCTTCCCGCACTACACGCCATCCCCCCCCTACATCTCTACCTTTTTTCTTGTCTGGACTTTCTTCCATTTAGGTACAATGCTGATGGACCACCCCACATCGGCTTTACAGCGTGATAGATCTCGTTCACCGCGTCGTCGTTCTCCAGACCATCGTGATCGTGCAAGGTCATCACGTAGTCCTCGCCATCGTCGTAGATCATACTCACCTCGAAGCAGATCTCGAAGCCGGGACGATTACAGAAGGCGGTCCTCTCGCTCGCCTATGAGTGGAAGTGGTGGTCATCAAGGGGGATACTCAGGATCTGGATACCAAGGCAGTAGCGGAGGGGCCGGTGGACCTCGTCGAAGTTACGAAGAACGTGCAGCCGCAAAGGACGCTATGATGCAGAGCCTTCGTGATAGTTCTCAGCAGGACCGCCGCGTTTACGTCGGAAACCTTTCCTACGATGTCAAATGGCATCACCTTAAAGATTTTATGCGACAAGGTTGGTATTTCACTCTCCCCTAAGACAATCCATTACCACCGTTTCCGTCATCACCCTCATCGTCCTCATTATCCGCTATAGATGGCTATCATTTATCCCATCTCTTGGGTAATGATGGCAATGGTTCTGATGGATGCGTGTGATGGCGGTGGTGGTGTATGCATCTCATTTCGTTTCCCTGCTCATCGGCATCTTATTTCATTGTCTTGATTGGTTCTATTGCTGACATTTCCCCTCGCCCCCCCGTTATAGCCGGAGAGGTCCTCTTCGCCGATGTCTTGTTGCTTCCGAATGGAATGTCGAAGGTGGGCACAACTGTGAAAGATACTGGGTGTTTTTTTTTTTTTGGTTTATTTCTTTTGTGGGCTTCTTGTGGGATGTGGTGATTGACGGGGATGGACACGGTCGTCCGCGGGTTACTTGTAGGGATGCGGGTACGTAACATCATTCCTCCGATTATCATATGCCAATGAGTATGCTAACCGACAACTGCAGGATTGTGGAATATGCCACTAGGGATCAAGCTCAGACTGCTGTTAACACCCTCAGCAATCAAAATTTAATGGGCAGACTCGTCTATGTCCGAGAGGTAAACCTATAGATATCGGATATCTTTCTTTCACATGAGATGTTAATTCATCTTAAATTGTGTAGGATCGTGAGGCAGAACCTCGTTTCACTGGCCAGCAAGGCGGCACTCGTCCTCCCTACCCCGGCGGTCCGCCGGGTGGCGGTTATCCTGGTGGTGGTGGATACTCCGGTGGTGGCGGGGGTGGCGTTCCCGGGGCTGGTGGGCGCCAGATATACGTGTCCAATGTGTGTCCCTGTTGCTTCCTGGTTGTATATTTGAGCTGGCATTCTAATTCTCGCGATAGCTTCCTTACACTGTTGGTTGGCAAGACTTGAAGGACTTGTTCCGTCAAGCTGGTAAGTTTTTTTTTAAGACCCATTCGCCCCCAATAATTTAGTGTTGAATCAATTGATCCGCTCGCAATCCCACATGATGATGAACTAATACACCTCACACAGGATCCGTTGTGCGTGCCGATGTTCACATTGGTACTGATGGGCGCCCTAAAGGTAGTGGTGTAGTCGCGTTTGAGTCTCCTGAAGATGCCCGTAATGCTATTGCGCAGTTCAACAATTATGAATGGCAAGGTCGCCAATTGGAGGTTAGAGAGGACCGTTTTGCAGGATCTAGCGGATTTGGTGGCCGGGGTGGAGGTTTTGGTGGAGGCCGCGGGGGTGGCTTTGGCGGCGGATTCGGCGGTCGCGGTGGAGGTTTTGCCGGGCGTGGCGGAGGCTTCGGGGGCGGCTATGTTGGAGGACGCGGGGGAGGAGCTCCTGGTGCCGGTGGTGGCAGCTTCGGTGGGGGTTATGGTGGAAGCGACTATGCCTCCGCGCCGCCTAATGAGTTCACGGATCACGCCACCAGTGGGGGAGAACGCAGTGCGACAATTTACGTCCGCAATGTAAACCCTACACTTGGACTATTTTTCTATTCCCTTGAAGGTAAATTTACTGACTGTCCTAGCTTCCCTGGTCCACCAGCAATGATGACCTAGTCGAGTTGTTTAATACCATTGGAAAGGTCGAGCGTGCCGAGATTCAGTACGAGCCCAATGGAAGATCCAGGGGCACTGGTGTAGTCTTATTTGATACTGCTGAGAATGCCGAAACAGCAATTTGTATGGATCTTGATGTTTTCATGCTTTTTGATGAGTTTGGCTGACTTTTAATCTTAGCCAAATTCACCGGCTACCTCTACGGAGGTCGCCCTCTAGGACTCTCGTATGTCAAGTACAACAGCTTTGGCAGTAACGGTGCCGATGCAATGGAGGGCGCTGAGCCCGCCTTAACTCAAGACCAAATGATGTGAAACCCAGAATAATATGGAGGCCTGACTCGACAACTCACTTTTTAAGGGATTAACTGTACCAATGTTCTTTTTTATCGTCTTTCAAGGTTCCTATGTGTTTATTAGGTTGTTCAGGGTTTGCCTTCCTCCGCGAAAACGCAAAAAAAAGTTTAGTCATATGTATGCTTTTTTACTTTCATCTTTTCCCCTCTATGGGGTTTTCAGTACTCTTGTTTATCCCTTTGTTCTCCATTGCCTTTTTAGTCTTAGGTTCACCTACCCAAATTCTCCCTTTTGTGTTTTTAGCTTTTTTTCATTTCTCCTCTATTAGTCATCCTCACTTGTGATTATCGTTTTTTTCTCTCGTGCGAAAAAAAGAAGAAAAAAGAAAAAAGAAAAAATGTTGGTGAAGGTTTGTTTATGGTGAATGGAATGTACCAGAGCGAGCGAACACAGAGCACCGAGGTTGAAGTTGAATCCCTATTGTTATCCCTGAGTTGAATTGACTGCGGTTAGTAGTTTAGTTGGAAGTTGAGATGACAGGTTATCGGTAGTTTTATGATACACTGAACAGGGAGAGAGCTATCGCGAGGGAGATTGGATGTTTGAGAGAGATAAATTGTGTGTATCAGTAGTTTTGAGATTAGGGGTGAAGGTACATGTTTTTATATGATAGTTTTTTCTTTCTTTATATTCATCTATTCATTTATCCATGGGTTGGTGGTGGTGGTGGTTGTGGTGTGAAGTGTAGGCTGTCATGATTGATGGAGATGCTTTAGCTAGTATGTTTAACAGCCAGACAGAGAGAGGGGGGATGGGAAAGGCAGGTATATAAACTCCTATAGTAGGAGAAGACAAGGGAAGGGAGGGGGAGGAGGTGGTGGAAGGACATAATCAAGTTGGGCGGGGTTAGACTTTGATATTAACCACTGGTAAACAGACACTTAAAGGTGACGTTTTGTGGTCCGTCTCCTTCCTTACTTTCGAAGCATCTTGGAGGTTCTGGCTAAGTATCAGCAAGCACTCTACTTTAATATCTTTGCGAAAGAATGAGTAGAAAGAAATGATGAAACGATGAAACAAAGAACGGACTAATGCCACTAATTAGAACAACGGGATGGAGTGGAAGAGTCCTATATTGTATTCATTCACCTACCAGTCAGCACTCGAGCACAGTACTAGCACCTTATCCAACAACACCATACGGTAGTCTATCCACTCCTTCAAGTTCTTCCGAATATCGCCCAGTACAGTACAGTACGATCGATAATCCTTTTCCGAAATTAATTATTTCCAGGGTGTAATTTGTTTTTTTTTCTTCCTCTCTTTCTTCCCTTCTTTCTTTCCTTTCCTCCCTTTCCTCCCGCTTCCATCTCACTCCATTCTACTATACCCCGTTCCATTCCACTTTGCACAGTTATAGTTGTATATAATATTGTACTGTACTGCACTCGAGTACCGGTACTAGTAACAGTACAAATCTTGTGTATAATATAATACAAATCATCCCGGGTAGTGAGTGAGTGATTTATTGTATGATATCCCAAAAAATAAAATAAAAATAATCCGGGTTTTTTTTTTTTTTTTTTTTTTTTTTTTATCCAAAAAAAAAAAAAAAAAAAAAAAACCCCCCTTCCTCCTACGGTACTCCCGGACGTTTTATATAATAAGCCCTTTCCATTCCTTTCCATTCCTTTCCTTTCCTTTCCTTTCCTCTCTTTCAGGCTAAGGAAGGAAGGAGGAGTGGATAAATAAGACAAAGAGAATATAAGAAACAAACAAGCAAACAAGCAAACAGATGGGATGGGATAGATAAAGAAGTTATAATATACGGCTGAGCAAGGGAGGGAGGTAGGGAACAACGGGGTCCTTGTTCCCGATATATACCATAAAAATGTATTTACCGGTATGATATATCATACTTATGATACTTACGATATCTTCGTTTGTATGATATGATAAAGGGTTGGGTGTTTTTCGTGTTGCTGTGGTGATAGTTTGTGGTGGTACATACTATACGGTACTGGGTGTGGGGGGTAATTGTTGGTCACAAATGGTTACGGTGCTGAGTAGAGTAGAGTGCCGGTATGGTATCGATGAATGGTTGGAAGGATGGACGGATGGATGGATAGACTGGCCGGTACTCGTACGGTATTGTACCGGTATTCATGAGGAGATTGCTGCCTTTTTTGAGTACGGCGTTTTTTGTGGATGGCATTTTGCTGTTGGACTGTCTCATTATGTCCAGCAAGCACTGTACCGTGCTGTATTGTACAGTACGAGTACAATTACAGTAGAAAGAAGGAGAGCGAATGAATCAATAAACAAGACAAAGAATACAACAACGACATGAGATAGCATCCTAAAAGAAAAGAAAAGAGAGTCTTGTTGACATCGAGTGTGTTGTGTTTATATATCTATTGTATTTCTATATTTTCTGTAATTATAGGGATAAAGGTATAAAATAAAGAAGGGGGGAAAAGAAAAAAATAGTCCTATTATAATATGGTACATACTTGGTTTCTCGAGGATAGAGCCCCACCCCCACAATACAATATAGCGCACCTTCCGCATACTCACCAAGCAAGTCCACCAGCAGACGCCATATCACTACAGCTAGGATAAATTTGTGATGCTAAAGCAAGTTCCACCCAATCCAACGCCAGAGGGAAGAAAAGAAAAATAAATAAAAGGAGGGAGAAGAAAAAAAAGTGGCTAGAAACCCTTTCGGTGGTCTCCACACCAAAACCAACCTTACCTTGCCATAAGGCCCATCCGTCAACTCAAACATACAGAACACGCTAACCACACGACACCCGAAACCTTGACGCGTTCCCCCCACTGCCGCACCGCGACATCCTGCCTGCAACCAACCCAACACGCAACCACCCCCCAATACCACAACATCCGCCCTCTTTCTTTCTGAACTTCGGCACTGGCTTCGCTTCAGCGCGTGACGAGACCACGAAGTTACGACGATACGGAAACTGTGCACCGCTGTAAAACAACCTGTACGCCGGGAGTTAGCAACGGAATAACGGGCACTCGTGTGAAGGGCCAAGGAATTGACTGTCGGGATTGTCGATCGCAAAAAGGATTTAAGGTTCGTATCGTTTTCAAACTGCGAATCGTGAACCGCCGAGAAAGGGTTCGAGATTACCCTTTCTCACCTTTCGCCCGTTTATTTGCACCCTATGTTTTGTAGCTTTGTACCTTCTTCTCCTTGCCACTCCTACCGCCGCTGTTCCTCAAGGCCTTTCCCCTGCGACTTGGTTCGCAATTAATCGCTGCTGGCATTCGTCCTCGGTGGTTTTGTTTCTCTCCCTCGCTAACATTTTTCCCGTTAGGACTATTTTCCTCCCTTGTCTTCGTCACCCTCCATCTTTTCTGTTCACCATCCCACCTCTATCTCCCACTTTCTACACAACCAATTTTCTCTTCTTTTTCTCCTCCTCCTCCACCACCGCCTTTCTTTGGGTTTTCACCCTACCACTCTAGATATCATTCCACCCTTTCAATTGTTCTTGACCTCTCATCACTTTCTTTGGTTCGTATATCATCATTGGTTCCATCACCCTTCCATCATTGTTTCCTTCCGTTCCCATAGCCGCCAATAGCACTTCCCTCCCTCCCATCATCTCAGCCTTAACTTTCTTTCAGGCAATAAAAAAATTACCAAACTCATATTTCAAAACTCGATTTGTTATCACCGAAGCAACCAACCGGCCTCCATGGCTTCGCAAACTTCCTCATCACCAACCCCGGCTGGCGATAGCGGGTATGTTGGAAGGAAGCGTGGGGAGTCTTCTGACGATTTCGTAATGTTGGATACTCCTGCAGAGATCAGTGAGGCCGATAGTGAATTTTGGGCGTCCGGAAAGAGAAGACGCACAATTATGAGTACAGTCGAAGTCAATGTTTCGGCAAAGCGTACCAAGACCGTTATTACCACCAAGGCTACCAAGACAGTCAATGGCGAGGGCAAGGGCAAGGGCAAGGGCAGGGGCAAGAAGGCCTCACAATCCGCACCAAAGCGTGCTGTATCAGAGGAACCTACTGTGCCAGGTGATCTTGGGGATGTTGTCGCACCGGAAGGTCTCGAGGAGATGATCGAAGCCGTGGATGATGACGATCTCCTAGACGAGGAAGAAGAACAGAACCTGACTGTGGTTCGCAACGTAACCGAATCGTGCTTCCTCAAAGGCGTTGCCGCTCCACGATTGATATTTCCGAAATCGCAGTATGAAGAGTTTGATTTCGGAATGCCCGTCGAAAAAGAAATTGAAGTCCTTCCAAAGCTTCTGGTAAGTCTTCCCCACCTCTCACTCCGGTTTGAGGTGGCCCACACTAATGGCATGCAGAAAGCTGAGGTAGATGGGGCAGGCGACGTTATGTCTGAAGGTGACTTTAGTTGCTTCTCTCTTGATCGCTTCACTATATATTACCCAACTCGTAAACGTTTGAGCGGCGAAATGACGCTGCTTAGCAACTTGAACGTCCATCGTGGCGACAATCTCCTCTTGTTTGATGGAGTGCTTAGCGACGGTGCCGGCGAAAATCACTATGTAGAGGGTGTTGCGTTCTCCATCCTTTCGGTTGGGAATTATGAGAACAAGGAGTCCCATGATGTCTCAGGCAATATCTGGATTCAGACTCCCGGCGCAAAGAATAATAATACCTGGTACGCATTGAAGAATCCGTCCGACGAGTATTCCGAGTACTGGGAAGCGTTCGTCTGGTTAGCAAACCTGTCCAAGCATGTCATGTAAGCTTCCGCACGGTGTCCACCAAATTGTTTGTTGACCGACTAACCTGTTGTGTAACCGATAGAGACTTTATGGTTGAAAAAACCGATAGAGACCTGGTGGTTGAAAAAACAGATAGCGACTTTGTGATTGAAAAAGAAGATGTTGTTTTGCTAGACTTCAAATCCGACTTCATTGACTGGCTTAGGGTCCACCACTCGGGCTCTGAGGCCTTCCAGAGATGGCATGCGATGTATGGCAAGGATGATTTTCGCCAGGCCATAGCCGCTCATCGCGACTGGTTATGGAATCAAGTCTTCAATGGCTCCGAAGGTTTGAATAAATGTAAGCTCTGGGAGGAAGTGAGATATCTTAGCGCCGTGCGTCCCGTTCCAGGAACCATGGAGAGGAGAACAGTAGTTACTCCTTGGGTCCACAGGTGTTTCGATCATATGTTTGGTGAGAATTTGAAGAAGGTTGTTCCCCCGCCGAAGGATATTGGAGCAACGCTTGAGGCTGTCGTTGTCCCTATCGCCAGCCGTATGAAGCGCGATAGGACAGGAAATATCAGGTGTACGGAGGTCATCTCTGTTGAACCGGGTACTGTCGTAGCACTTAGGCGGGAGGGGAGTGACTGGGGCGGGAAAACCATGGTTTGGTATGCCTACGTGCATGGCATTGGTAACGGGCCTGATCCGGAGCCGGAATTGAAAGTCATCTGGCTGTACGCACCCGAAGATACCATCCTTGCGAAGGGGAAATATCCACACCACAATGAGGTAAGATAAATGCCAGCCGATATATGACCCACCCCACCATCAAGATGGGAAAAGAGGAACTGACAGTGAGCGGCATAGTTGTTTTTCAGTGATCATTGCAATTGCAATGAGAAACCAATACATCTCAGTGATTTGATCGGAATTGTCCCTGTAGACTTCATGGTCGGCCCCGGTGAATCCGGGAAAGAGTTCTTTGTTCGCCAAAAGTACCGCACTTCGGATCCTGCGTTTATGACCTTAACAAAGGCCGATTTAATGTCGTGCACCTGCGGCCCGGGAATCACTCCCTACGAAGAAGTTAGATTGAACTTTGAGGTTGGTGACACCGTCCTGCTAGGAAGCAGGAAGCAAGATCGCGATTCGCTAGATCCTGTCATGATCCATGCGTTCAATGATGAAGAAGAGAAGATTGCTGTCCGCCTCTTTGAGATGGGAAGCCGATACGATCCGAAAGCTAGGCCGAATGAGATCTTATGGACTCCGGTTGTAAAGCCTATAGGCCCAGAGTTTATCTACAGACGCTGTCATGTCCGGTTTGTCTCCGAGGCAGATCTTCAAGCCGGGAAGATTCCGGCGCCGTACGGCCGTGATGGAACCGGCGACTGTTTTATCATGAGTGCATTCATGGATACAGATCGCAAGATCAAGCCGTATACTCACGACGATTTCCCGAAGACTCTGAGGGAAGGATATTGCATCGACTCCCCGTTGCCCAAGGACAAGCCGCGCATGAAGGGGATGGATCTCTTCTGTGGTGGTGGTAGCTTTGGTAGAGGTCTTGAAGAAGGCGGCGTCATTGACATGAAGTGGGCCGTTGACATCGATGTTCCGGCGATAGCCACATATCGTGCGAACCTCCGTGACCAAGACGCTGCTTTGTATTTGGGAAGTGTGAACAACTATATGGAGGATGCAATCCGTGGGAAGTATAGCGATCTGGTCGCTCATCCTGTACGTTATCCGCTTTTGATACGAATTGGCACCTTGGTTTTACTGTTGCTGACATTGCGATGTAGGACGAGGTCGACTTTATTAGTGCCGGCAGCCCTTGTCAAGGCTTCTCGAATGCAAATCAACTTAAGAATAACGACAAGTCGTTGAGGAATTGCTCCCTCGTAGCCTCGGTGGCTACCGCTGTGGACGTCTTTCGTCCCAAGTACGCCCTACTTGAGAATGTGGGCGGACTCGCGACCACAAGGAAACTTAGCGCCGGAGTGGAGATTAATGTGTTTGCTCAGCTTGTGTGCTGTGTCGTCGGGATGGGTTATCAGACCCAGCAATTCACTCTCGACAGCTGGTCTTTCGGGAGTGCCCAGTCAAGAACTAGGCTCTTTTTAAGCATCGCAGCCCCAGGAGCAAGTCTGCCGCCGCGCCCAACTCGCAGTCACGACCATGGACCAATTGTGAAAAAGGCGGGCCTCTTCACTGCCCCCAATGGAGAAAAGTTTGCCAATAGAGAGACTACGGGGCCCTGCCCGTATAGCCTTATCACCTTCAAGAATGGGATGCGAGGCCTCCCAAATATCGGCAGTGGGCACGTTGGAGCATGCATCCCATTCCCCGACCACCGCCACTCCCGTACAGAGAATAACCTAACCAGGACTTTGATCTCTCACGTTCCCAAATTCGGGAAGAACAGGACCTGGCGGAGGGCGCTGGATACGGGCGTGATGCCTAGGCTCTTTGGCGATAAAGTTACCAACAAAACTAAGCTTGTTCCCCATTGCCGCTCGTGGTCCAGACTTCACGAAGATGGCCTTTGTCGTACTGTGACTACTTCGTTAACTCCCCAATGCGCGTTCACGGGTACCTGGGTCCATCCGATGGAGCATCGTCTCATTACCGTCATGGAAGCCCGCCGTGCGCAATCGTTTCCAGATGATGAGGTCCTCCTCGGAAATAACGCACAGGCATTCAAAATCGTCGGGAACAGCGTCGCTAGATCCGTTGCTCTCGCCTGGGGGATTTCTATGCGCTATGCTTATCTAGAGCAGCATAATATCCTTAGAAGATAAAAAGTGTAACATGTCTCCAATGTCTTCCCTGCGTATCCCGGTCAATCGATTAATATGAACACCAAACTAATATGTCTGCCATATAGCTCTCCTCTCTCCCAACTATCTTGTCTTGTCGTTTTATCGTAGTGCTTCTATTTCATACCGGGGTTCTAGCATGGGTTTGGCGCTGGTTAAAAGCATGTGTTAGTTCTTTCGTATTAGTGGCTCGTCTGTACTCTTTTTCCTCCTTTCGCATTTTTTCCCAAATTTCATATCATTTCCCTCGGTCTTCTTTATTTGTCTTGATATTAGCCGATGATCTGGTAATAGTGGTGAAGGTAGGATAGAGTGCCAAGGGATTGGGGTTAAGGGATGGCACTAGGGCGGTTATGTTTGTAATGAGAAATGCCCGGTGAAAATGGCATGAATATAGGCGAAAGGATATATCGATAGGGAGCGAAGCCTATTCCACAAGTCTAAAAAGGCACAGCGATGACAGGCATAATGACGGAGGGAACTAGAAAGGTATGGTAAAGACGTGACATTTCTACCAAATTAAATCAGACGCCCCAGGAGTATAATATGTAGAGTATACCATTATGGTTCCTGAATATCCCACTATTAGCAGTCTGCATCCATTGGCCTGTCGATCGTCATAAACATTAGCCAGTCGTCTGCCGCTTCCGCTCCTTCTTGCGCTTTTTGGCTTCGGCGTTTTTCCTCTTGGATGACTTGTTCGTAGAAATAGCGGGGGAAGGGCGGCCCTCGCGCTTTTCTTTAAGGCCTTGGATCTTCGCAGCGAGACGAGCACACTGATCAGCTTTTCGGGTTGTTGCGCATTCCGCGCTAGTAGCAGTTGTAGTAATACCACGCTTTTTATCGGAGGTAGAGGTAGTAGGTGGCGAAAATGAAGCATTTAACTCTGTCGTAAAGGTGAAACCACCCAGGGCGATTTCTTGCGCTTCTTCTCCTGTGCCTTCGTCGTCATCACCTTCGTCGCCTTTACCAGTAGCAATGGCAAGCGCATTAATGGTAGAAGACCTCTTTTGTTCCCGTCCCCGCCTCTCACTCCCGTTCTTGAACTCCTGCTTGTCCGCCGGCTCAGGCCCAAGCCCAACACCAAGCGCATCAGGGTCCAACTTCGCCTTCTTCGCAATAACGTTTTGCGCTTTGCTTTGCTTGCGCTTGTTCCATTGCCTCTATCGCAGCAAATCTTGTGAACCTCTCCCTTAGAACGAAAAAAGCAAAGCAACCATGAACAAAGGAAGAGAGCTTACTGTGCTATCTTCATCGCCGTAGTAATATTTTGCCGGAATCAGTTCTAACAGGGAAGTAAATGCGCGAGAGTGTGATTGCAGACGGTCCTGTCATTGGTCAAGTCAATTGCTGCCCCCCACGTAAAAAAAAAAAGCCGCTAGAGAAAGTAGCTAAGAAAGAGAAATATACTTCGATAGTGGATGCCGAAATTGTAATTGGTTTTGTTGTAGCCATTGTCGAATCATTAAAAATTCGTCGTGGCTAATGTTAGCATACCGTAGTATTGATGTTGGTGGATGGATGATGCACGGCCTAGCTGTGGTACAGTAAGGTAGAAAGAAAGTTGGTTCGCGCCAAGAATGAAGATCGGTATTTCGGCCAGGCAACGTCTGCTTGAGCCTCAATCCATTTCAATGTCCGGCAAATACCGGCAGGATAACCCACAAATTCCAAGTTCCCAGAATCACCTCATAGGGTTTTCCCATTCCATTGATGCTTTTTGGTTGCCCTTTTTCTTTTTTCCATGCTCCCGCAGGGGAAGGGACCCTCGCTTTAGAGAGTGGGGGGCGCACTCATGCAAAGAGGTTATCACGGGCATCGTGGATGTCAGCTGTTCTCAGGCACGCGCGCCTTGCGCAAATATGAAACCAAGAAAGAAAGAGGAAGAAGAGGTTGGTGGAAGGTGGTGAAGGGGGAGAGGAGGAGGAAAGGGAAGAAGGAATGAAAGCCAATTAGGTTCGGGCTTGTGATGAAGTTAAGTGCGGGAGCGTGCTCGAGTCTCGCATTGAGCACCCCACTTCGTTCTGCCCTGTCCACGTAGGTGCCTGCGGTTTGGGGGTTTTCAACAGCAGATCGCTATAGTAATTGGTCGTTATGAGACTCACTGCTGCCCCATTGGTTTCCTCGACTATTAGGTATGATGCCTGACAAACTACGACACACTACAATAGATAATTGCTATTGAGAGAATCAAGAACACATATCACTTCTCTAATTTTCGTCACGAAAATCCTTTGCGTCGGTGAGTGGAACATACAGGACCCCGTACTGCTTCTCCTTCTTTACGTTTCCCTCCTCGTCCTTGTCAACCTGCCAAATATACTGACTGAAGCCTCCATCAACGGGTATAAACATCCTATCGCATATTGGGTCAATCAAGTAATCAATGAGCTCGCGCGGGGTGGAAGATCTGTAGACACGTACCTGCCGGGAGCCTTGAGTTGATCGATAAGCGCCTGGGGCATGATAGATGCTGCAGCACCAACATGAATCGCATCATAAGGCCCTGCCGAATCTCAGTCCCGAAACCATAAAACTCTCCTGGAATCGGATAGAGTAACTCACCCCCTTCTGGGTAACCAAGTCTTCCATCCCCTCGAATAACCTTTATTCTCCCATCCTGGAGCATCCCGGAGTGCACGGGGTCTTTCTTCAGGTTTTCTATGCTGAGGTCACATAATTGTTGGATATGTTCTATACCGACCACCGTTCCGCCAGGGGTCTAGGACAGTTAATACCTCTGATAACTGTATACGAAAAATAACGAAAGCGTTCAGGGATATCCCACCACTAAATGCGCGAGGACAGCTGTGAGGTATCCACTGCCACTTCCGACATCAAGAACATTCTTCCCAGGGCCCAGCCGATCTAAGAGAGCCTCAGCAGCCTAATCGAACCAACCACATATCAGCATGCTTCAGGTCCTGGAGGAATAGGTCTTGGTGGGCCTGTTGCGACAGATGACGAAGAAATGATGCCTAACGTTCGCATGAATATGAGGCGCTACCATACATAGCCCATTAGATCAAATTTTAAATATGTTTGTTATGGTTAAAGGATATACCAGATATAGTAGCGTCGTATCCGATTCTTTGGGGGGAGTCCTCGTATGGCATTACGGGACTGAAGTGGGCTCGGTCAACCTGCAATAATTAGATTATTCCTCAGTTTCCCCTGACTCATAGATGACATAAATCTTGTAAGGGCAACTTGCTTTTCTCATCGCCTCCCGTACTGTATCGTTCTTGATAAGTCCATGTTTAAATAGATTAGTTATAAGACCTTCGTTGCTAGTAGAAGAGCATCTCCAGCTCATTTTAAATAATTTAAAGGATCTCAGAACGATTAAAATTCAGCTGATCAGATGGTGAAAGCTCCGTTTGTTGTTAGGTAAAGGGACAAACGTTAACTGTCCGATGGTTGTTAAATAGAGTCTGATGGCGGGGGAGGGGTGATTGTTCTAGGGTGAAATGTGATGGTTTGAACCCCGCGGGAACGTCATTATTGCACTGCAGTGAGCATGCAGACTACGGGTAAAAGTCGATGCAGCGCTACTATATACCTAATTGTGCTTATGGCACAGTACAATAATTTGCAAGGTATAAGATACTGGTATCGTAGATCATCAAGCAGATAACGAGGACCTAATTGATTCTCGAATATTTGAGCTTCCAGATATAATTATATGACCTCCGGAAGTTGCCATTATGCACAGCAGATTTGTTCAATCGTGGGCCTCACGGAGCGATTATAAGCCAAAGAGATGTTTCGGTGTATCTTACATGCAAATCCCATTTTCTACAACATAATTCGGAAAGCAAGGAAAAGGCTTGTAGCAATTACGAGGTAACGAGATAGACTAGACAAAAAAATGGGGATGCCCAACCTTAAGAGGAGGCAACGAGGATAAGGAAAAGGAAACGCTTCAAGATAAAGATAGACCGTCCATGGACTAAATGACTATGCCCAACCCTCCCATACTATTCCATCCTGCACCTGAAAAGAAAACCCACACAACTGCCCAAATCGCAGAGAGCGGCAAGGTGATCAATAGACACAAGGAGTGATGCCTGGACCTGCCGTTTATTCGCTTAAATAAATAAAAGAGAGTAAGGTGAAAAGAAAGGAAAATAATCCCACAGCCAAGGGCAATATTATACTGCTCGGGCAGGTTGTTCGTCATCAGCAATAACAGCCGTACCGAGGCCGCGGTCTGGGCTCGCCAACACGACCTGTTCAGTCCTCCTGGCTCTGACAAAGCTACTCACAGATCTGATAAGAATGAACCAGCCAACTACCATCAGTGCGTAGCTGATCCATTCATTTCGTCCTATGCCGTCTTCTGGAGTGTCTGTGACCATATCGGCAACCCCAAAGTCGTAGGAATTCGGCTCTGACGGCTCGGTTTCCGGGGGTGGTGTACCGCCATTGTAGTCATCCGGGCGGGAACGCATGTAGAATCCGTATTGAATAAGTGTAATCCCTAAGCCAGCACGAGATCCGTTCTTCGCAGCGTGAGTTGTATGAAGGAGATAAGTGAGAAGAAATCCGACGAAGGTGAATGACATTGAAACTAATGAAGAGTTAGTACTATCCACTCCATCACCAAAGGAGAGTGTTTCATACTCATTGCATTCCAAATAAAAGCAAAAACGGAACCAACTGGTAAACCATCAATGAAAACCTCGTCTGCGGACATGCCAGGGGCAAGGATCGTAGTTTCCCAATACGGGGGTGTTGCATCGGCTGCTGCTTGCTCGTATGACTATTGCAAAATGACGTGAGTATGAAAACCAAATTCCAAACAACCTTTTTCAATACTTACAGGAGGATGTTCCTCGAGTTTCTCAGCCACTGTGGGCTTCGCACTTAGATTCGCAAACACTCCATCTGTCTGTCCCCCACCAACAGCTCTTCCTGGCATCGCCGCAAAAGTAGTAGCAGAGGACGCAGGCACAGACGGTCCGGTTGTTGCGGCCGGTACAAGGGGTATTGACTCATGGTTAAAGTTCGAGTTTTGGGAACCCCGAACGTTTCTCATATCATCATCTTCACCATCGCTCGGACTATCGAATGACTCCGACAGGGCAGAGTCCGCGTCGGGTGTACTTGAACGCGAGTGGAAAGAAGGAGGGGGGGAGCTAGGTATCTGAACGGAAGGACTGACGGCCGGTCGAGATACGCCAGATATTGAAGAGTCAGTTGCTATATTCCCATGAACGTCGAGGTCCTCATCGTCCTCAGCAGCAATCTAAAGCAGTGGGGAGTAAGTATTGGATAGTAAATAAGGAGGGTTTGGATTGGATCAAGGGGCCCAAACCCTCTCATATCTCGGACCCATAACGAACAGATCGGGAACCTCAGCAAAAGGAGACTAGAAGAATTTGGAGCGGTGCTGTAGTCGAGAGAGCACAGCGAGAAAAAAAAAATCAAAAAGCTCAAGTGGTACGATCTGTGTGGAGAAGGTTGGGAACTTGATCAGAGACGATGGCGTCTAGCGACGACGCCGGCGAGGGGTGATCTAAGATGAGTAGGTGTGAGCGAACCCTAACCCCGGCCTAATTCGGATGTCAAGCCCGCCAAGCTTCGGTTGGCAAGTTGCTCCGCCACAGCTTCTCGTGCTAGAACGTTCGGCCCATCCCCTAATCTGTGTGCAGATTTCGCAGCTTTTTAGCGTAGTTAATGGCATAGGTTAGCCTCAGATCTTTACCAAAGGTAGTATGATCAACGAACTCTTGCTGTGACCTGACCAGTAGAAAACATC
>Ga0307507_10005169_pt1 | contig 21826 bp, 20 predicted proteins | sample 7_EM_MG_FD_207223 | JGI IMG/M metagenome (GOLD analysis project Ga0307507, IMG submission 207223) | Populus trichocarpa ectomycorrhiza microbial communities from riparian zone in the Pacific Northwest, United States - 7_EM | ecosystem: Host-associated > Plants > Roots > Unclassified | place... | reverse complement strand
CCCACCGCTTGGTAGGCACCGGCAAGGTTGCTACGGGAGATCAGAGTATTAGGGTGATCAGCACCCAGCACCCGCTCAACGTCGACCAGCAGAGCTTCGAACAGCGGGATCGCACGCCCCAGATCACCCACCGCTTGGTAGGCGAAGGCGAGGTTGCTGCGGGAGATCAGAGTGTCGGGGTGATCAGCACCCAGCACCCGCTCACGATCGACTAGGACAGCTTTGTACAGCGGGATCGCACGGCCCAGATCACCCACCGCTTGGTAGGCGAAGGCGAGGTTGTTGCGGGAGATCAGAGTGTCGGGGTGATCAGCACCCAGCACCCGCTCAATGTCCGCCAGAACAGCTTCGAACAGCGGGATCGCACCGCCCAGATCACCCACCGCCTCATATGCGCCGGCGAGGTTGTTGCGGGAGGTCAAGGTGTTGGGGTGATCAGCACCCAGCACCCGCTCGCTGTCAGCCAGGACGGCTTCGTACAGCGGGATCGCACGCCCCAGATCACCCACCGCTTGGTAAGCAGAGGCGAGGTTGTTGCGGGAGCCCAGGGTGTTGGGGTGATCAGCGCCCAGCAGCCGCTCAAAGTCGACCAGGACGGCGTCGAGCAGCGGGATCGCACGCCCCAGATCACCCGCTGCGCGATAGGCGGAGGCGAGATTGCTGCGGGAGACCAAGGTGTTGAGGTGATCAGCGCCCAGCAGCCGCTCACCGCTGGTGACGCTTCGGCGGAGGCAGGTGATTGCCTCGGCCAGCTGTCCTTGGTCGCACAAGTAGCTTCCGAAGTACCTGAGTACAGCGGCGGTGTCGACCGTGTCACGTTCCGGAGACGCGTAAATAGTCAGTGCCTGCATATGTGGAGCCAAGGCCCGGTACACAGGCCACGACCCAGGATTCAGAGGGTCCAGCCTGGTGACGATGTCAGCAAGAGCGGTAGTTGCCTGGGTGAGGCCGGCGGTGATGTCTTCGGCGGCGCGGTGTGGATCGTTGCTGGCGGGGATGCGAGTGACTGCCTGGATCAAACGATGCACGCTGATCTGTTCGTTATGGGTGGTGATCATGCTGTAGGCGCTCAAGCGGCCGATGGCACGCAGCAGGACCGGTTCGTCGGCGATGCCGGTGAGCAAGGCGCGGGGGATGTCGTCAGGCGCGTACCACGCCAGCGTTCGCAGGATCTGCCCGGCGGCGGGGGTGTCGGCCAGGCGGTCAAGGGTGACGTGCCAGATCCGGGCCATCGTGCGCTGCGCGTCGCCACCTTCGGCAGTTTCGGCGAACATCACCACCGGGTATCGCTTGAGCAGGTCCTGGTATCCGGCTGGGGTAATGCCGGTCTGGGCGATGTAGGCGGCGGCCTGCTCGATGGCCAGTGGCAGCCATCCCAGCTCGGCACACAGGTCAGCGGCACCGGCGCAGTCGGTAGTGGGGTGGGTGCCGGTGATGATCTGGGTCAGCATGTCTACTGCGTCGTCTGGCTCCAGCACGTCCAGTGGCAATGCGGTGCCGGTGGTGTGCCAGTTCGCGGCGCGGCGGCTGGTGATGAGCACGCGCCCGTGGGGCATCCGCTCCAGCAGCGTGGACGCGTCGGTAGGTGCTTCAAGGTTGTCCAGGACCAGCAGCCAGCCCGGATGCGACGCCAGCCAGCGCAGACCGTGCTCGGTCTGCTGTTCCAGCGCGAGACCAGCCACCTCGTGCTGCAAGGCGACTGCCAACCGTGCAATACCGGTCTCGATTGCTGACGGCGCGTCCGCTGTAATCCACCACACCAGCGTGTGCTCGTCACGATGCAACGCGGCATAGCGCGCGGCCAAGGTGCTCTTGCCTACCCCACCGAGACCGTGCACGGCAGTCACCACGACCGGACCCGACCGAGGCTGCGACATGGCGTGTTCCAGACGCTGCAAGTCTGCCTGGCGCCCCACAAACACCTCGGGGACCACAAGCACAGTGCCTAGCCCCGCTGGTACGTCTACCTGCTCCATTGCCGTTATCACCGGCGCCGGGAGTGGGAAATTGTGGTTGATCACGTCGCGCCCGGCCTGCTGCACAACACCGTGTTCGGAAGCAGTCGCCTCTAGGGCGAATTCCGCCGGGCGTACTTCAATTGCAGTGCGAGTCAGTTCTTCGGGGGTGGGTTGGTGATGTCCCGGCCGGCTTGTTGGATCGTCGCATTGTCCAAGGCTGTCGCGTGCTGGCTGATCGGGCCGGAGTGGTCGGTGGTCGTCACTGACCCTGAGATCGTCCCAGCCTGGATTGCTGTCCCGCTCACCGTCCCGTGCACCTCGTTGTTCGTCGCGGGCGTCGGAGGGGCGTCGGAAGATTGCAGCCAAACGCTGACGCCAGCGCTGACCACCGTCAGTGCTCCCACTGCCAGCCATGCCCACCAACTGTCCTTGAGATCGGTTGCGAGGTTAGTCGCGACACCCAGGCCTGACGTAACTACCGCCACGCCCAGCGCCCATACCGATCGACGGCTTCTGCTCATATCGAGTCTTAACGTCCGCCGACTCCGTCACGTAACCAGCACGCGCCGCCATCACCCAGACAGACCAGGCCTACATCGAACGAATGCTGCCATCACCCGGCTTTGATCAGGCCCATGCGCTCAGCCATGCCGCGGACTTCGCGCGCTACAGCGTCCCGCCGTGCACGGGCCAGGACGCTGGAAATGATCTCGCGGACGAACGGGTTTGTGCGAGTCCTGATGTGGCCCAGTTTCTCGGCGCGGGTCAGCAGCGCAAGGACTTCCTCGTCGGGGCGCCGCAGACCGTAGAGCGCACGGGCGTGCTCGATCAGGAACGTCGTCCGGCGCGAGTCGATCGTCAGTTCTTCCGGGTCGATCTCGGCTGCGATGCCTGCGGCCTCGGCGTGGTTTCCGATCTCCAGTGCGGACGAGATACGCCAGAGCTTGACGTTAGCCGGGCTGAACAGCAGGAAGTTCCGGTTTCCGTGCTCAACGTGCTCGGCCAGGCCGGCGGCCTCGTCGAGCGCGGCTGAGGCATCGTCGCCAAGAACCGACGCGGTGTAGCCCGTCGTCAGCGTGAGCGCGCCGCGCACGTCGTAGGCATCAGCGGGGACGTAGTCAAGCGCACGTTCGGCGAGCTTGCCCGCGCGCCGGTGCGCACCGAGCCCCGACAGTGCCTGCGTCCTGGCGAACTCTGCCAGGGCGATCCAGCCCGGCTCACCGAGCCGGAGCGCGGCCTCATGTCCGCGATCGGCCGCGATCCAGGCCAGCTCGAAGGCACCCAGCCCCTTGGTGAGAAGCGCGGTCGTGTGAGTCGCAGTGACGAGCGACCTGAGCGCTTCCGGCTTACCGACGTGCGTGTGGAGCGCGAGTAGCAGATCGGGCAGGCGAGCGCCAACCTCGGCATCCTGGTTGGCCTGGCGGAGCGCGGCTAGGAGCTGCGTCTCCGAGAGCAGATCGGTCAGCTCACCCACCGGCGGCTCGGTGCCGTCGAGGTCAGTGCTCAGCAGTGCGTCGCGGATGGCAGGAATGGCGGTGTCCGCCTGCGGGTCACGAATCTCCAGGCCGTCGCCGGTGACGTCGGACAAGCTCACGCGGAGCGCCCCGGCGATCGCAACCAACGTCGATCGCTTGTCGATCGCTGTGCGCTCGTTCTCGATCTTCGAGAGGTAGCCCTTAGAAAGCCCCGACAGACCAGCCAACTGTTCGAGGGACAGCCCGCGCCAGCGGCGAAGGCGGCGGATCGTGACGCCAATCGAGTCCATGGCGTCCAGCGTACATACCCAGGTTTCCTAGAAGGAAACGTTTGCGACCTGCATCTTTGTACGTTCGAAAACTATGAGTGATCGGGCGCCTACGAGGTTCGTGACCGACTGTCGCGCGGCGAGGGGTGAAGTTCGCGAAGTTCAGATTGAGGCTGGTGACGGCTGGATCGAGTTGTCCGTGTCCGCTACTGATCCTGTACGGCTAACCGCAGAGCAGGCCGCGCAGTTGCGGAACCACCTCGGCTCAGCTCTTACCGCCATGCTCCGCGACGCGAGGACCGCGAAGCCGAGGTGCGCGTCATGAGCGGCGACGACAGGGAGACCGAGGTGTGTGGGCCGCGGGGCGCCGCTGAGGCAGCACAAGACTCCGCTCTGGACGGGGATTTCGAACGGCTATCGCGGGAGCGGGAACCCGGCGAGCCGCTGACTGCCATGGATCGAACGTCTGCACAGCGCGTCCTAGACGCCTACTGGCCGCGATTCCGTCCGCCTCAGCCTCTACCGGACCGGTGGCGATGATGACGACAGCGGACAGAATCCCAGCTCAGAGACGCAGAACGCCTCCTGCTCAAGCCAACGACTACGAGTGGCGCGGCTTCATCGATGGCCAGGCGCATTGCTATCGCAAGCGTCAGCTGTCAAGCGGATGGCTGTACCTGCTCACCCCGTGGTGCGAGGAGGACCAGCGGTTCCCGCTCCGACACGACCGAGGCAGCCTGAGCGGACAGCGGGTAACTCCGGTGCTCGGCCGGATGTGCTCGGGCTGCTGCCAGCGACTATATGTCGCCACGTTGGAGGCTTGCAGTGCTCAAGCGTGATCGTGAGCTGCTGGCCCGAGTCGCCCAAGTGCATCGGGCGACTGGTGACATCACGCTGGAGCTGCTGGCGCTGGAGATCGATGACAAGGCCTACTCCCTGGGGCTTCGCCAGATCGGACAGGCTTTCGGCCAACTCGCTACCGAGCTGGTCGCCCGCGCCGAGGAGCTGAACGCGTCAACCGCCGACACACCGGTGGTGCTTGAACTGGGAGAACCGAATGCCGAAGGCGCGGTATGAGCGAACCACCCTTGTAGGCATGCACGTCGATCGAACGGAGAAACGCTTCTGTGTCCGCCCCACACCCCGAGGACGATCCCATCAGCTGCCGCATGGCCCAAGGCACGCACGACGGACGTGAGGAAGAGCAGTTCCACGCGGACGCAAGCGAGCCGGGCCGAGCCGAGCGGATGGTGCCCGCAGGAGTGACCCTGTTCGCGGAGCTGATGCAAGCGGTGGTCGAGAGCCGCTGTATCGACTTGGCGGAGTTGCCTCACGATGCCCGGATCCAGAGCGCGGTCGCGTTGCAGGCGTGGTGGATCGGATGGCGTGAAACGTTGAACGCCATAACCGCCTCGGCGGTGGGTGGTTCGTTCGCTGCCGCCAATGCTGACGGCCTGTCCCTGCAAATGATCTCTCCGCTCGCGCGGATGAGTCGTGGAAGTATTCACGTGCGGATTCAGCGGTACCGCAAGAGCGCCACGAACTCGGTCGCCACCCTTCCAGCACCGGAAGTATGCAACCCGGAGGCCGTTGCGCGGATATCGGCATCGGCCGCGAGCTTGACGGCCGACACCGACTTGAGGGTCATAGCCCCATTGCTCGCACCGCCTCAGGTCATACCGGACACACGGGTATGGACATGTTGCTGGCTCAGTACATGCGTCTGCGGTCGTCGTGACCGCGGGTTACTTACCCCCTAGCCTGGACAACGCCACCCGATAGGAGCCTGATGACGACCACGCCCTTCACGTCGGAACGAGCGCACGCCGTACTCACGGTGGCATGCGTGAGCACCGGCTTGGACGCAGCCGACGCGGTTCTGATCCGCTTCGGCGAGAACGCCATCTATCACTTGCCTGGTAGCTCAGCGGTCGGCCGTGTGGGGCGCTCCGTGCCTGCCGCGAGGAAGGAAGTCAACGTCGCCCGTTGGCTGGCCGGCCACGGGTACCCGGCTGCGAGGGCGCTGCCTGACATCGAGCAGCCGGTCATCATCGAGGACGCACCGGTCACGTTCTGGGAGTACATCGAGGACAGCGGGGAAGCTGTCAGCTCAGCCGAGTTCGGGAAGATCCTTCACGACCTTCACGCGCTGCCTCACCCGAGCGACTTCACTCTTCCTGACTTCGCTCCCATGCCCAAGGTCGAGAAGAGGCTAGAGGAGCTTTCCGGTCAGCTCCCTGATGTCGACCTCCAGTTTCTGCGCCGCCGCTACGAGAAGATCTCCAAAGACTTCGAGGAGATTGAGTTTGTTCTCCCACCTGGGCCGATTCACGGCGATGCCCACCCCGGCAACATCATGCGCCCGACCGGCGGAACGCTGACTCTGATCGATTTCGAGGACTTCGCCTTCGGACCCCGCGAGTGGGATGCCGCGGTCCTGTCCGTTCGCCATCAGGCGTTCGGATGGGCATCAGACGCTGAATACCGCGCATACACGGATGCCTATGGATTCGATCCGATCGACTGGAGTGGCTTCCCGGTACTCAGGGCAGCACGCGAGCTGAACATGACGACGTGGCTTGCTCAGTCCGTAAGCGAGTCACCGGAGATCGAGACTGAGGTCCGCCGGCGGATCTCTGACCTACGCGACGACCAGACGCCCCGACACTGGCGCGTTTTCTGATGGCAGGTGCGCCTGCGAGAAGTCTAGGAACTCCTTCACCAGCGGGTCATCAGCATGCGCGCCGAGACGAAGCCGGAAATCGTCGAGATACGAAATCACCCGGAAAGACTTCAAGCTCGCCGCCGTCTCGACGACTGATCGCGCAATCCGCAGGCTCTCCTCAAGGTCGCCACCTTGCAAATGCGAGGTGGCGAGCACTGTGCGGCAGAAGGAAAGGCTGCGAACGTAGGTCGACTCAGACGCTTCGATCGATGCTGTCGCATGATGGTTCGCCAGCTCAGCGTTTCCGACGTCACGGAAGCAGTGCGCGAACTCGGCATGCAACTCGGCCGCATCGAAGTAGTGGATCCACCCGGGATCGTTCGCGCGATTGCCCTGACTGTGCCAACGCTCAGCAGTGAGGAGCGCGGCCGTCACGTCTTCTTCTCTCCCCATCGAAGCAAGCGCGCGAGCTTCCATCGCGTGAAAGAGCGCCATCGTCGTGGGAGTCGCGTAGCCGTTGGCGCCCTTGTAGGCGGCCCGAGCTAGGTCGACCGCGCGCTGAAAATGGCCGAGAAAGTTCGCCTGGTGTGACATGCCCGCCAGAATCCGGCCGCACAGCGGCTTGTCCCCTGCCGCTTTCGCCAGACGAAATGCCTGCGTCAGGTACCTCTGAGCAAGCCCGTGAGCACCCGTGTCGTAGGCCGTCCAACCAGCCAGGCGGGTCAGTGCGGCGACTTCTCGGAAGTACTCCCGACCGATCGGATCGTGCGGCGACACATGCGGGATGTTCGGCAAGACCTCCTGGTCCAGGAAGGACGCGACAAGCGACTTCGGCCGGCCACCGCCGTACTTGTAGTCGAAGCCGCTGAACATGGCCGTTGCTTCGCGGACCGCTTCGACGTCGACAACGGTTATCGAGCGTGGCTCGGACGGCGGCCGGGAGCGATCGGTGTCCGAGTCCGTCAGCCACCTGACGACCAGGCCGCTCCACGCTTCCGGCACCACGGCCAGGGGGCCGACGCGCTTCGGAGTCCTCAGCTCGAGATCCGTGATCGCCCCCAACGCGATCACGCTGTGAGCGACCTCTTCCGGGTACTCCAGGCCGATGTCATCTGGGATGGGCTCAGCCGCTCCCCCGTAGCCGATTTCCTCCAGGCTGAGGGGTCGCCCGAGCAGGTCGCCGAGAACGCCAGCGATCAGCTGGCAGGTGCGCGGATGCGGCTTCGTGCCGTCGAGCCAGCGTTTGACCGAGACGTGGTCAGAGCTGACCGGCTCTCCCTTGTCCGTCTCGCTGCGCTCGCGCACGCGTCGCGCAAGGCCCTTGTTCGTCGCCCCCGCTTGCCGCATTACCGCTGCTAACAGCGTGTTCGGCTGCTTCCCCTTCTCGACCACCGGTACCTCCGTGGTCATTAAAGCACCCCCCCGTGCACCCCCCGGGTGCACAAATGCACCCCCGCGTGCACACTGCTGCACCCCAGCCTTCGCCCGGTTTCCTGTGTCTATCAGCGACAACGCCGGATCGGAAAGCCGAACCGGATCGGCCGAAAAGCCAGTCGCCAGACCGAAAAGGAGCCAGTCATGGCGAAGAGCAACTTCCCGGTGATGAAGAGCGGCGGGGGCCTGATGGGCAAGGCGATCGGCCTGGTCGTGACGCTCACGATCATCATGCTGATCGTGAAGTACCCGGCTGACTCGGCGACGTGGGCCAGCGGCGCCGCTCACGGCGTCGGCGCGGTGGTCGAGGGCGTGGTGACCTTCCTTCGCGCCTTGTTCGGCTAGCCCTCTCCGAGCTTCCGCTCGATCTCGCCGAGCCGCTTCCGGATCTCGGCTATCGCCTGCCAGATTCGCTCATCTCCCCCGCTACCAGCGCGTTCACCGGCCTCGTTGTCCGGCTGCTGTGTACGGACGAACGATCCCTTGCCATGGCGAGTGACCACCAGGCCCTCGTCCTTGAGCAGCGAAACCGCGCTCTTCACGGTGTTCACGGCGACACCCCAGGAGTCGGCCAGCTCCTGATAGGTAGGCAACTGAGCGCCAGGGGCGTACTCCCCTGACGCGATGGCTGCCCGCAGGTCACCGGCCACTTGTAGGTACGGCGGGCGCGGGTCGTCCGGATCGAGAGATCTCATGCCACAAGGGTAAGTCAGGCAACTCAGTTGCGTCAGTTCTGCCTTGTCAGTTGACAGAGTTAATAGACACGCCTTACGTTGATCCCTGGCCGAAGGAGGCCGCTCCCGATGGGAGACCTACAAGAGCTTTGGAGCCCACCTGATGGAAGACCTCGTCCCTTTCCCCAGCTACGCGCCGGACGGCCTGAGCGAAGCGGAGATCGACGCGATGATCGCCGAGTACTTCGTGACGACCGACGAGCAGGGCGAAAGCGGCATCGGACCGGTCTCGGACCGGGTCGCCGAGCACCGGCACACCCGGCGCGTCAGCCGCCAGGCGGTCAGCTCGGTCCTGCGGGCACGACCGGAATGCCCGACGCAGACCAGCGAGAACGCGGGCGCAGCAGCTTGATTTCGCCCCGGCCCGGCGCAACGGAACCGCCAAGAACCATCCGCCGGACCGGGTTTCTCCCAACCGTCACGAACCAAGTCAGGAGAACACTCATGGTAGGGCTCGACACGCCCACGAACACCGGGAGCGCGTACCCGCTTTCGGTTAAGGACCTGCTTCCCCGAGTCCGCGAACGCATCGCGGAACTGGGTTCGGTTCCCTCCCGGAACCGGATCATGACCGAGTTCAAGGTGGGTGCGCCTAAGGCTCGCGCCGTTCTCGCTGCGCTCAACGAGGACACCGACGCGAAGCCCATGCGAACGTTGCACGCCGTCGCCGAGCCCGCCGAGGACGACGAGCCGGACATGACGTCGGCGACGCCCGACGAGATGCCTGACGCCGACACAAATACGCAGGTGGCAGACGTCGCGGACCCGGGCACGCGTTCCGAGACGAAGCAGGCGCGGCCGATCAAGCTGTGGCCGGTGCTCCTCCTGGCCCTCCCCGCCTTTGTGGCCGTCTGGAGCGTCTGGGTAGGTCTCGGGCGGCTGACCGGGTTCGGCCCGATCCAGCTCCTGCCTGGGATCTGGGACCACCTGACGATCAACTCGGCGATCACCCTGCCGATCGGCGTCGAGACCTACGCGGCATTCGCCCTCCGGGTCTGGCTGTCTCCGGCGACGCGAACCCACCGCGCCCGCAGCTTCGCGAAGTGGTCGGCCCTGGGTTCGCTCGCGCTTGGGATGGTCGGTCAGGTCGCCTATCACCTGATGTCCGCCGCGGACGTCGAGCGCGCTCCCTGGCCGGTCACGACGCTCGTGTCCTGCCTGCCGGTCGTCGTGCTCGGTTGCGGCGCCGCTCTTGCGCACCTGGTGCGCGACACCACCGAGGAGGTGACCAACTGATGAGCACCACGATCGAAGAGTTCAGCGACGACGCGAACCACGCCCGCGTGATCGCCTTCCCTGCCACGCCCGCCAACACTGAGGACACCACCCCTCCGGTGGTCGACGTCGACCACGACGACGAGGTCTCGGACGAACCGCCGGCGGCCCCGGTGGATCGCGTGGTCACGGACGGCTCGTCGTGGCTGGATCGGCTGCGGTCACATGACCGTCAGCCCGTCATCCCCGGGTACCTGAAGTCGGCCTCCGATGCGAAGGACGCGGCGAAGTGGGTGGGAAAGCACTACTCCCACAAGGTCGGGTACCACGGCGCACGCTCGCCGCTGTACGCGCTGAAGCTGGCTGTGCGGTCGCCACGCGGGCTGCTGCTCCTCCTGGCGGCAACCGCCCGGTACGTCACCGACGCCGAGGGGCGTCCGGCTCGCTCGGAGACCGCGACCGCCGACAAGGCGGAGCTGTACCTGAAGCTCTCGCAGCAGCGAGACCGGCGCGTCGTGTTCCGCCTGATTCAGCTCGGTCTCGTGTCGACGATCGGTCTCGTCCTGGTGTTCACGTTGCCGAGCGTCCTGCCGGAATGGGTGATCTGGGCCTGCGGCGCGGTCGCAATCGCGCTACTGGGCAAGCTCGGTTCCTCGAAGGACAACCCTGTGGTTTCGTCCCGCGCAGTCATGTCCGCGCAGGTCCAGAAGCTCACCAGCGACAACGTGATCCAGGCGCTTTCCGTGCTTGGCGTCGCCGGGATTAACCAGGCGCTCGCCAAGAACCCCAACGCGATCGGGTTCACGGCGCCGATCTCGCGGGACGGTCCGGGCTGGCGCGCCGACGTCGACCTTCCGCCTGGCGTCACGGTCGCCGAGGTGATCGAGCGCCGCGCGAAGCTCGCGTCGGGACTCGGGCGGCCGCTCGGGTGCGTCTGGCCTGAGGGCAATGCCGAGGTTCACCCCGGCCGGATGGTTCTGTGGGTCGGAGACCAGGACATGTCGAAGTCGCGTCAGGCGGTCTGGCCGCTGAGGAAGACGGGCACCGTCGACCTCTTCAAGCCGCAGCCGTTCGGCACCGACCAGCGCGGCCGGTGGGTCGACGTCACGCTGATGTTCATCTCGATGGTGATCGGCGCGATCCCGCGTATGGGCAAGACGTTCACGCTGCGGGAGCTGCTGCTGATCGCTGCCCTGGACCCCCGCGCCGAGCTGCACTCGTTCGATCTCAAGGGAACGGGCGATCTCTCGCCGCTCGCGCCGGTCTCGCATCGGTACCGGGCGGGCGACGAGCCGGACGACCTCGCATATGCCGTCGCCGATCTCCGCGCGCTCAGTGGGGAGTTGCGACGTCGAGCGAAGGTGATCCGGGAGCTTCCGAAGGACCTGTGTCCGGAGAACAAGGTCACGCCCGAGCTGGCCAGCAAGAAGTCCCTTGGCCTGCACCCGATCGTCATCGGTGTCGACGAGTGTCAGAAGTGGTTCGAGCATCCCGAGCACGGCGCGGAGATCGAGGAGATTTGCACCGACCTCGTGAAGCGTGGTCCGGCTCTGGGCATCGTGATCATGCTGGCCACCCAGCGACCGGACGCGAAGAGCATCCCGACCGCGATCAGTGACAACGCCGTGATGCGGTTCTGTCTCAAGGTCACTGGCCAGCAGGCGAACGACATGGTGCTTGGCACCTCGTCGTACCGGAACGGCATCCGAGCGACCACGCTTTCCTTCCGCGACAAGGGAATCGGGTACCTGGCTGGTGAAGGCGACGAGCCACGCATCACGCGCGGCGTCTACATCGACGGCCCGGACGCCGAGAAGATCGGGACACGCGCACGCGCGGCGCGGCTCGCAGCCGGACGCCTGACTGGCTACGCCGCCGGGCTCGACCTCACGCCCGATGAGGACGAGGACACCAACACATTGCTCGCGGACGTGCTCGCCGCGATCGGCGACGCTGAAAAGGCGTGGTCGGAGGCCATCGTGGATCGGCTCGCCGAGCTCCGCCCGGCGACGTACGGCCCGTGGGGCGAGCTGCCCACCGGCACGGCGAAAGCAACCCAGCTCTCGACCGTGCTGAAGCCGCTCGGGATCTCCACGAAGCAGGTGTGGAGCACCGATCCGGACACCGGCAAGAGCGCGAACCGCATGGGCGTGAAGCGCGAGTGGATCGCCGACGCTCTCACCGAGCGTGAGCGAGGCCGCAAGAGCGGCTAGTTGCCGGAGGGCTCTAGGTCTAGAGCCTGCTGCCTCTAGACCTAGAGCCCTCCCTAGACCGTCAAAACTTCCCTGATCAGCGCCCTAGTGCCTAGAGGCGCGGGCCGATTACGGCCAAAAACAGCCCTGGAGACTCCAGTGAACCCCCTGAACAACTTGTCTGTCCTGCTCTTCCTGTTCCTCAGCACTGTCACTCTCGGCTACGTCTGGTCGTGCGCTGTCTACCCGTACAAGGCGTGCCGCTCGTGCCGTGGCGCCGGGGTTTTCCGCTCGTCGATCTTCGGAGCTCTCCGGCTTTGCCGCCGCTGTGACGGCACCGGTCGCACTCTCCGCGCTGGGCGCCGCGCCTACAACGCCTACCTCCGCACCCGCCGGTCGTTCCGCGATCTCCGCGATCGCAACCGCCGCGACGACGGCCGCTGACCTCCACCACTTTGCTTCGGAAGGTGATCTATGAATCCCGCCCTGCTCGACCCTGAACGTCAGTTCCTCGGCTGCGTTATGCAGCTCGCCCTGTCCCCGGCCCGCCGACTGCTCGCCGGTATGCGGTCCGACGACTTCGACTCGTCGATCGCCGCTCACGTGCTCCAGCTCGCTATCGAGGTCACGGCCGCCGACCGTCCGCCGACGCCGGTCGTCCTGATGGACCGTGCCCGCGAGAGGGCCGCGACGCCTCGGCGCAGCGGCGGCGCGAACCGGCTGCGCACCCTCGGCCTGTGGCTCGTCGACACCTACAGCGACGGCCCGATCCTGCCGCCCGCCTACTACGGCGCGTGGCTGAAGTCCCTCGTCCTGAAGAACGCCTACCGGCGCGCCGTCCGTGAGCACGCGCTCCGCTTGGCACAGGCCGTCGAGCAGGAGGCGCCAACGGAGCGCCTGCGAGACCTGCTCGACGACACCGACCGGATTGAGGACCTGTGGGGACGTTGCCAGCACCCCGACGACCTCGGCCCTCTTTTGGAGGTGGCTGCCTGATGGCCGAGTTCGACGATGCCCTGTCCGCCATCGACTTTCTGATCGCCGACGAACCGGCGCCCATATGCATGAAGTGCAGCGGTCCTCGCGGCGACTCGCCTTCGGCCGACTTCTGCTCGGAGCGATGCGAGCGGCTTTGGCGGGCACGCAACGCTAGTCCCGCCGAGGACGGCGGAGGTCGGCCGAGCGAGACGTTGCCGGAGTCCGCGCCAGTTCAGCCGCTCACGTGGCTCGGGCCGACGCCCGAAGACGCGTTCGCCAAGCCCGGTCACGAAGTGCTCGACTCGGTGGCCGCGTTCGTGTCGCGGTTCTCTGCCTTCCCGAACGAACACGCGGCGCCGACGTTGGCGCTCTGGTATGCGCACACGCACATCGCCGAACGGCTGTACGTGACGCCCCGGCTCATCCTCGATTCGGCTGAGCCAGGCAGCGGCAAGACGCGCGTCCTGGAGGTCGGCCAGTACCTGGTTTCCAAGCCGGAGATGACGATCAGCATCACCCCGGCTGCGATTTTCCGGATGCTCGTCGACGGGCCGATGACGCTGCTCTTCGACGAGATCGACGCCGTCTTCAATCCGAAGACGGGCGGCAACAACGAAGATCTCCGCGCACTGCTCAACGCGGGGTACAAGCGGTCGGCGACCGTGACTCGATGCGTCGGCGACGCGAAGAGCATGAACGTGACGCGCTTCCCGGTCTACGCGCCCGTCGCTCTTGCCGGGATCGCTGGCGGCATGCCCGACACGATCACGACGCGCGCGATCACGCTTCACATGCGCAAGCGCCGGATCGACGAGGTCGTGGAGGAGTTCATTGAGGAGGACGTTGAGCTGGAGGCTGCGCCCGTCCGCGCCGCTCTGGAGGCTTGGGTAACAGGCGTAGGCGACGAGGTTGCCCGCGCTCGCCCCGAGCGACCTGACGGCGTCCGCGACCGCGCAGCGGAGATCTGGCGGCCGCTCCTGGCCATCGCGGACGCTGCCGGTGGGCACTGGCCGGAGACGACCCGCCGAGCGTGCCGTCACTTCGTCGTCGAGGCCGGATCTCAGACCGTCTCGACCGGTGTGCGCCTGCTCGCCGACATCCGGCAGGTCTTCGCCGGGCAGGCCACGGATCGGATGGTCACGGCGGAGCTGATTCGCGAGCTGCACGAGATCGAGGACGGCCCGTGGACCGACCTCCAGGGCAAGCCGTTGGACAGCCGGCGGTTGGCGAAGGAGATGGAGCGCTACCTGGTCCGGCCGAAGGACCTCAAGGTCAACGGCAAGGCCCTGAAGGGCTATCGGGTGGACGGCGACGGCGGACTTGCTGACGCGTGGAGCCGCTACCTTCCGGCGCTCGAATCGGCCGCGACCTCCGCGACCTCCGCAACCCAGCAGGTCAACGCCACGTCAGGCGCTGACTCCGTCGCGCCCCCGTCCGCGACCTCCGCGACCAACGCGCCTCACCAGGTCGCGGGTGGTCGCGGCAAGCAGCTGGCACCCGCGACCCCTCTGACCAGGACGGTCGCGGAGGTCGCGGAGGTCGCCCACCGAAACACGCTCGAACCGCATGCCCTGGGGGAGGGATAAATGAACGCCACACCGACCGCCGTTCCGGAACGGCATCTTTACCGGATCACCGAAGCCATGCGCTTGCTCTCGATGAGCCGATCCGTCATCTACGAGCAGTTGCGGTCCGGGCGCCTGCGCTCGGTCAAGCAGGGGCGCGCCCGACTCGTTCCGGCCATCGCCATCCAGGAATACGTCCAGTTGCTCATGAACGAAGCGGGGGTCAGCTATGTCTAAGCGGCGTAGCCGAGGCGACGGCGGTTTGCGGTGGTCGGAGAGCCGCCAACGCTGGATCGCTGAACTCACGATCGGGTACACCCCGGCAGGCAAGCGGATCGTCCGATCCGCATACGGCAAGACCAAGACCGAGGCACAGCAGAAGCTCAAGGCCCTCGTCCGCGACCTTGATGACGGTCTGCCTCCTGAGGACCAGCTCTACACGGTGGCGCATGCCGTGCGCGACTTCCTGGCCTACGGCCTGCCGCGCCGAGCAGGGGCGACCGTGGAGAAGCTGACGATTCTCGCGAACACGCACGTCATCCCGGACCTGGGAGCGCGCAAGTTGCGGGAGCTGACAGCCGACGAGGTGGACAAGTGGCTAGCCACGAAGGCGAAAGGCTTGTCGACTCGCACGCTTCGCGACCTGCTCTCGATCCTGCGCCGCGCCATCGCGCGAGCGCAGAAGCGGGACAAAGTGAAGAGGAATGTCACGTTGCTGTGCGAGATCCCCGAAGGCCGCGCCGGACGTCAGTCGAAGTCTCTGACCTTCGAGCAGGCTGAAGCTCTTCTCACGGCGGCCGAGTTCACCTCGATGCGCGCGTACATCGTGGTGTCGCTGCTGACCGGCGGGCGGACCGAGGAGATGCGAGCGCTCACCTGGTCACACGTCGACCTGGTCGGCAAGCCGGAGGCGAGCCCGCCCGTTCCGCCTCACATCATGGTGTGGCGCTCGGTCCGAGTGGACGGAGATACCAAGACGCCGAAGTCCCGCCGGTCGCTCGCGCTGCCTCAGCGATGCGTCGAAGCGCTGAGGGCACACGAGGGGAAGCAAGCCTTCGCCCGGAGGCTCGCGGGCAGTCAGTGGGTGGACAACGGCTTGGTATTCGCGTCGTCCGTCGGGTGCGAACTGGACGCGGCGAACGTCCGGCGTGCGTTCCGCCGGGTGGTCAAGCGAGCCGGCCTCGAACCGAAGGACTGGACGCCGCGTGAGTTGCGTCACAGCTTTGTGTCACTGCTGTCCGACAGCGGGATGGAGATCGAGAAGATCTCGCGTCTCGTCGGCCACAACGGCACCACCGTGACCGAGCGGGTCTATCGACACCAACTCCGCCCGATCGTCCAGCACGGCGCCGAAGCGATGGACAGCATCTTCGCCATCACCTGACTCGTCGGCTCATCGGTGACGAGTCACAAGGAACAACCGAGTCACCGCCGGTCTGGCCTACGAGGCCAGACCGGCGGTGTCCCGATCGCATTAGCTCGCATCGACCTCGAAGGGCACGCGAGCGCTCCCGCACCACATAGCGCCGAAGCAGTAGACGCGACGCGCTTCCCCACCACCCAGACCCGTCACGACTTTGGCGGACGTCCGCTACCTCGAGCTATGCACGCCCGCGAACGCGGTCACCACCTCCGGATGCACGATCAGGACCGCGCCGATCACGACAACGATGATCACGATGAGCCCGAGCGCGAACAGGACGAGTCGGGCAAGCTTGAGGACATGCTGGGCAGTCTCGGTATTGCCTAGCAAGTCAGCCAAGGTACGCCACGGGCCGTAGAGGTCAGCGGCACGCTCGGTGTTCGCGACGTCCTGTCGCGGTGGCAGCAGCGCAGCCAAGACGTACCGGATCAGGCGGCGGCAGGCTTCTGACCAGCGTCGACGTACTCTGTCTTCGTTCGGACCTTCGCTCTGTTCACTGTTAGACTTCACTTGGAACACTTCCTCGGTTGCTACTTAGCGGTTCGACTGGGTTTTGTTCCGTGCGCCCTGGACTGTTCGAGCAGTCTGGGGCGCATCTTTGTGCGTAGTGATTCGATGGATAATTCCAATGTTCCAATCGGCACATAATCCCTTTTTCTCTTCCGGTCATTACTGCATTAGTCCCCGCATTAGTTCCACTGATCCCTTCCTAGTGTGTTCGGTTCACTAAACCGCCGCTGACCAGGCTAAACAACCTGCCAGGAGGGTAAGGACAACCACGGGAGGTGACCTCTCTCTGACTGGGGGTGTTCGACACGGTGGGGTATGCGCCAATTTACCACCGGGGATGCCTGGATGGCAGGCGGCAAGTCTTCCGCTTTGCTGTTGGGCAGAAAAAGCACCAGTTCGGCTGAAGTTTCACCCAGGAGTGCCACTTTGGACAAATCATCGATGGTTGTCTCGGTGGTGTACCGGGTTGCCCTCCGCGACTGCGACGTCGCCCACGCCAGGGGCCAGCGCGCCGGGCGCTGACGAGCTGAGACAGGCACGCTGACCGCGACGACCTAGTCGAGTAGATGGCGGCCACCCGCGAGAGTCGTAAGCGGGGTCAAAGCCGACAGTCAGGCACTTAGTCAGGCGGGCAGCAAAAAGGCCGGTTCACGAGTCTCGTGAACCGGCCTCTTACCTGGGTGGGCCTACCAGGACTTGAACCTGGGACCTCTTCGTTATCAGCGAAGCGCTCTAACCACCTGAGCTATAGGCCCGTTGACCGAGAAGAACTTTACAGGACCCCTGATGGGGCCCCGCAACCGGGTTACTCCCGCTCGGACAGGGTGACTTCCAGGCCACCGGCCAGATCGGCCGACACGTTGTAGATGAAAGCGCTGACCGTGGCCAGGGCCGAGACCAGGACGATGTTGATCGCGCCGAGGATGGCCGCGATGCCGAAGACGCGCCCGGCGCTGATCAGCGGTTCCGAGGACGCGGCCGCGCCTTCGCCGCCGACCAGCTGGGAGTACGTGCCGTTCAGCTTGTCCCACACGCCCATGCCGTCGAGCACCGTGTACAGCACGCCGACCGCGACCAGCCAGACGAAGAACATCGCGACGCCCAGCACCAGCGAGAGCTTCAGCACCGACCACGGGTCGAACCGCTTGATCTGCAGGCTCGCCCGCCGCGGGCCCCGGCCGGGACGGCGCAGGGCCGTCGGGGTCGGGCGGGCCCGGGTTGCCGACGGGGCCGCGGCCGACGGCTCGGCCGAGGCCGGGGCCGCGCCGGCCTGGGCCGCCGCGCTGTCGCCGAAGAGCCGGGCCGTCGCTGTGCCCGTGACCGGGTAGTCCTGCGGCACGGGCTGGGTCTCGGTCACCGACGTGACGTCCTCGACCGGGAACTTGGCCTCGTCCGTGGCCAAGCTCACGGTCGCCTCCGAGTCGCCTTCCTTGCCGCCGCCGACTCGCTGCCAGGGCGGGCTGGCCGACGTCCCGTTGGTGGCCGGTGCCTCGGGGTTCTCGGATGGTGTCACGAAGAGTCAGTCCTTACCCGTTGCGTGGGGCGCTGGTCACTGGTCCGGCGCCGTAGTTTCTTCACCCGCGTCTGCTTCTGTTTCCGCGCTGTCGCCATTGGCGACGTCCGAGGGCTCGTCCGCGTTGCGTGCGACTGCGAGAAGTGTGGTGCCTTCGCCGAGATTCATCAGCCGCACCCCCTTCGTCTGCCGTCCTGCCTTGCGTACGTCGCCTGCCGGCGTGCGGATGACGCCGCCACTGGACGTGATGGCGTAGAGCTCGTCTTCGGCGTCGACGATCACCGCTCCTACCAGCCTGCCACGTTTCCGGTCGTGCTGAATGGTGAGCACGCCCTTGCCGCCGCGGCCCTGCACCGGGTAGTCCTCGATCGGGGTCCGCTTGGCGTACCCGCCGTCGGTGGCCACGAGCAGGAACTTCTCCGGTTTGACCACGCTGATGCCGAGCAGCTCGTCACCGTCGTTGAACCGCATGCCGAGCACCCCGGAGGTGGGACGGCCCATCGGCCGCAGCGCCTCGTCGGTCGCGTGGAAGCGGATCGACTGGCCTTCCGCCGAAACCAGCAGCAGGTCGTCCTCCGCCGCGGCGAGCACCGCGCCGACCAGTTCGTCGCCTTCGCGCAGGTTGACGGCGATGAGCCCGCCCGCGCGGTTGGAGTCGAAGTCGGTCAGCTTCGTCTTCTTGACCAGGCCGCGCTTGGTGGCGAGCACCAGGTACGGCGCCACCTCGTAGTTCTTGATCTCGATGACCTGGGCGATCTGCTCGTCCGGCTGGAACGCCATCAGGTTCGCCACGTGCTGGCCGCGCGCGTTGCGGTTGGCCTCCGGCAGGTCGTACGCCTTGGTCCGGTAGACGCGGCCCTTGTTCGTGAAGAACAGGATCCAGTCGTGCGTCGAGCAGACGAAGAAGTGCTGGACGATGTCGTCCTGCTTCAACGTCGCGCCCTGCACACCCTTGCCGCCGCGCTTCTGCGAGCGGTACAGGTCGGTTTTCGTCCGCTTGGCGTACCCCGTGCGGGTGATGGTGACAACGACGTCCTCGACCGCGATGAGCTCTTCGTCGGTGACGTCGCCGTGGAAGGCGATGATCTTCGTGCGGCGGTCGTCGCCGTACTTCTCGACGATCTCCATGAGTTCGTCGCGGATGATCGAGCGCTGACGCTCCGGGCGCGCGAGGATGTCCTTGAGGTCGGCGATTTCGATTTCGATCTCGGCCAGCTGATCGATGATCCGCTGACGCTCCAGTGCGGCGAGGCGCCGCAGCTGCATGTCGAGGATCGCGGTGGCCTGGACCTCGTCGACGTCCAGCAGCTCCATCAGCGCGGGACGGGCCTCCTCCGCGGACGGCGAACGGCGGATCAGCGCGATGACCTCGTCCAGCGCGTCGAGCGCCTTGACGTAGCCACGCAGGATGTGGGCGCGTTCCTCGGCCTTCTGCAGACGGTGCCGCGTCCGGCGGACGATGACCTCGACCTGGTGCTTCACGTAGTGGCGGATGATCTGGTCGAGCCGCAGCGTGCGCGGCACGCCGTCGACCAGCGCCAGCATGTTGACGCCGAAGTTCTGCTGCAGCTGGGTGTGCTTGAACAGGTTGTTCAGCACGACCTTGGCGACCGCGTCCCGCTTGATCGTGATGACGATCCGCATGCCGGAACGGCTGTTGGACTCGTCGGCGATGTCGGCGATGCCGGTGAGCTTGCCGTCGCGGACCAGGTTGGCGATGTTCTCGACCAGGTTGTCCGGGTTGACCTGGTACGGCAGCTCGGAGACGACGAGGATCGTGCGGCCCTTGACGTCCTCCTCGACCTCGACGATCGCGCGCATCCGGACCGAACCGCGACCCGTGCGGTAGGCATCCTCGATCCCGGAGTTGCCCAGGATCATCGCCTTGGTCGGGAAGTCCGGGCCCTTGATCCGCACCAGCAGCGCGGCCAGCAGCTCGTCGTCGTCCGCTTCCGGGTTCTCCAGCGCCCAGACGACGCCCTCGGAGACCTCGCGCAGGTTGTGCGGCGGGATGTTGGTCGCCATCCCGACCGCGATCCCGGAACCACCGTTGACCAGCAGGTTCGGGAACCGCGAGGGCAGGACGTCGGGCTCCTGCGTGCGCCCGTCGTAGTTGTCCGAGAAGTCGACGGTGTCCTCGTCGATGCCCGCCAGCATCTGCATGGCCAGCGGCGCGAGCCGGGACTCGGTGTACCGCATCGCGGCCGCCGGGTCGTTGCCCGGCGAGCCGAAGTTCCCCTGGCCGTCGATCAGCGGGTACCGCATCGACCACGGCTGGGCGAGCCGGACCAGCGCGTCGTAGATCGCCGAGTCGCCGTGCGGGTGGTAGTTGCCCATGACGTCGCCGACGACGCGGGAGCACTTGTTGTACCCGCGGTCCGGCCGGAACCCGGAGTCGAGCATCGAGTACAGGATCCGGCGGGCGACCGGCTTGAGGCCGTCGCGCACGTCGGGCAGCGCCCGCGACACGATGACGCTCATCGCGTAGTCGATGTAGGAGCGCTGCATCTCCTGCTGGATGTCGACCGGCTCGACGCGGTCGTGGTCCGGAGCCGGCGGCAGGGTTTCCGTCATGAGGTCCTTCTCGTGTGGACAGTCCTAGTGGGACAGAGAACGGGGGACGCCTACACGTCCAGGAAGCGCACGTCCTTGGCGTTGCGCGTGATGAACGATCGGCGTGCCTCGACGTCCTCGCCCATCAGGACGGAGAACAGCTCGTCGGCCTGGGCGGCGTCGTCCATGGTGACCTGGCCCAGCAGCCGGTTGGCCGGATCCATCGTGGTCTCCCACAGCTCCGCGGCGTTCATCTCGCCGAGACCCTTGTACCGCTGGATCGCGTCGTCCTTCGGCAGCCGCTTGCCCGCTTCGACGCCGGCGCGGATCACCGCGTCGCGCTCCTTGTCGGAGTAGGCGTACTCCGGCTCGGTCCGCGGCCACTTGATCTTGTACAGCGGCGGGCGGGAGAGGAACACGTGGCCGTGCTCGATCAGCGGCGCCATGTACCGGAACAGCAGGGTGAGCAGCAGCGTGGTGATGTGCTGGCCGTCGACGTCGGCGTCGGCCATCAGCACGATCTTGTGGTAGCGCAGCTTCTCGAGCTCGAACTCGTCGTGGATGCCGGTGCCGAGCGCGGTGATCAGCGACTGGACCTCGGTGTTCTTGAGGACCCGGTCGATGCGGGCCTTCTCCACGTTGATGATCTTGCCGCGGATCGGCAGGATCGCCTGGTACATCGAGTCGCGGCCTTCCTTGGCCGAACCGCCGGCCGAGTCGCCCTCCACGATGTAGAGCTCGCACTCCTCCGGCTTGGTGGAGCGGCAGTCCTTCAGCTTGCCGGGCAGGCCGCCGATGTCGAGCGCGCCCTTGCGCCGGACCAGCTCACGCGCCTTGCGCGCGGCCATCCGCGCCTGCGCGCTGGACAGCGACTTGTTGATGATGGTCTTGGATTCGGCCGGGTTCCGCTCGAACCAGTCCGCCAGCCACTCGTTCGACGTCTGCTGCACGAACGTCTTGGCCTCGCTGTTGCCCAGCTTGGTCTTCGTCTGGCCCTCGAACTGCGGCTCGGCCAGCTTGATCGAGACGATCGCGGCGAGGCCCTCGCGCACGTCGTCGCCGGTCAGGTTCGCGTCCTTCTCCTTGAGGAGCTTCTTCTCGCGCGCGTACGCGTTGACAACGCGGGTCAGCGCGGCGCGGAAGCCCTCTTCGTGCGTGCCACCCTCATGCGTGTTGATCGTGTTGGCGAAGGTGTACACCGACGGCGTGTAGCCGTTGTTCCACTGCATCGCGACCTCGACCTCGAGGCCGATGCCCTTGGCCTCGAAGGAGATCACGCTGGCGTGGATCGGGTCCTTGCTGCCGTTGATGTGCTTGACGAAGTCCTCGAGCCCGCCCGGGT
>Ga0307507_10005168_pt1 | contig 21829 bp, 24 predicted proteins | sample 7_EM_MG_FD_207223 | JGI IMG/M metagenome (GOLD analysis project Ga0307507, IMG submission 207223) | Populus trichocarpa ectomycorrhiza microbial communities from riparian zone in the Pacific Northwest, United States - 7_EM | ecosystem: Host-associated > Plants > Roots > Unclassified | place... | reverse complement strand
TCCTTTTTCCTTTTCCTTTTTTTTTTGCTCTCCCTCCCTATCTATTTTTGTTTGACAATTCCGTCTACTCTACGGGTGCCGGTATGTGTACTTAACCTGAGAAAGGAGGAAAAGATCAATAAAAGATATTCCTGGAAGAGTTGGGGGGATACCTTGTTTGTAGGCGGAAGACTTGCTTGCCTTCGGTGGCCGCTCAGCTAAAGCTTTTTTTGAAATTGGATGAATTGGTATAGTGACTGAAACATACATTGGAGGACTTCCCGTAGGAATCTGGAAGGGATTTAGAAGTGGTCTTGGCATATTTTCACGCTAAAATCTAGAAAATCAACTTCTAAATTCCAGATTTTCTAAAATCTGAACTAGGGGGGGTTCAGATTTGAAAAGGTTCAGAAATCTAGAAACTTGTATACAATTGGTCAACCAGCCCTAACACTACAGTTCTCGACACATTAGGTCCCAGTTCTCAATGCACAAAATAGAAAACTGGCAAGCTGCTACAGGACATGATCCTATGAAAGATAATTTCCTACTTGTATCTATTAGGTTTCATATGTGTGGTTCCATTTTACTACAATGATCATAATCTGGAAATTTGGAAAATCATTTTTTTCTATGGGAACAGCCTGTGATCCAGATTCTTGATCCGAGCTCCAGATTTTTCCAGATTCCTACGGGAAGTCCTCCACTGCATAGAGTACGATACCTTTGATGCATAAGTTTCCCGTTGTGAGACTTATTTCGAATACGGACTAGGCTAGGCTGGATTGTGGGGTTAGCATGGCTTGGGTGAATACGAGGCAATGGTCACGATAATACCTTATGTTATTATTGTACTAACCGATTTCAAAGGTATTCGGACGGCTTGGCGCGGATTTGTATGGGTCTTGGCGCCAAGGTGTCCGAATACTTTTGAAATTAGGTAGTATCTACGGGAGCTGCCAGTGGGTCGGATGCCGGTTTACATTTGGGGTGTATTTTCATCATTCGGAGGTGAGCTGTAGGAGGAGTGCGGATGGCATCATGTTTGCTTGCTTCTTGAGAATTACAGTACGGTAAGTTGAGAAGGACAAAGGAGATGCACCATACGATATTTGGAAGAGAGCATGTCAACTACGGAGGCAGTTCTACTGCGCTATATAATAGATTGTTTAGGAAGACAGATGATAATAGGTGGAGATCATTGAATTTAGATGAACAGGAATTGGTCGCCGGTGGTCAGCAATTCATCCATCCGGCCCGGATATGAATCGATGTTTGGGTAGGCATTACTTGCACCCACCACTGCCACCACTACTACCGCCTGTTTTGGCGGGGAGTTTTACATATTTTCTCTACCATTTTACAATAAGGGGTACCACCACCACCACCACCACCACCCACGCAACCAGGATGAAAAAGATCCGGAATCCAGCAAAAAGCGAGAATATCCCCTCTATTGGAAAAACAAGTCGGAGGCTTGATCGCCCAATGCGCCGAATTAGGTAGGGCACTGTTTGGCACTGTGTGTGTGAACTCTCTGGCAGACTTCCGTGCTCAAGTACCGGCTCGGCCTGATAGAATCGTGGAATCCTGCTTTAAACTTTATTGGCAGCTCATGCTTCTCTCCCAAGCGTCAATTGTCTCTAGTGAAAAGTTGGAGCAGATACCCGCGGCACAGTGTACCACGATGGTGTTGCACAGAGACAGCATTTTCCCCAGGATCTAGGTGTGTATCAATTTACATGGAACAAATTGTCGGGCTTAATTGTCCAATTTCAAAGGAGTGTCTTGATCTAAACAATTATTTCCGTCATCAATTTTTAGAAGTCCCGCTGCATAGGGGGAAGGGACCAAATCCTTCCAACTGGCTTAAATATGCTGCCTCTACCCAGTATAATACCTGCAGGCTAGAATAGCCGGGCAAGATAGAGTGGCTTCAGATAGATCCAAGTATATTGGATCATACATTACCAGTATTTGAGACGGGATTGAATTAGGGAGCATTAGCTGTGTTTTAGGCAAATATGATTCCCAACAGTCATCTCCTTTCAGATGTGATGTATTTTTTTTCGAGCGAGTTAGGGGGAAGGAGGTTACGAACTGCTCACTTTGAGTGAACTGCTCGACAGCATTGATTACAAACAAACCGCCTCCGCCGATGCTCAAGTAGAGGGGGCTCTGCTGCTCTCGTGTGTGTGTGTGCAATGGATGCCTGGGTATGTACGATAGCTCTTGATGGCAATGATCAAGGTACCGCACGGATGCACTCGAGTAAGCTCCCTCTATCATAGCTTGTCCTGCGATGGACCAAAACACTCTCGAGCACTTGTGCTCGCACGGCCGAGTTGAAGTTGGATACTTTTGTATGGGATTTTATACCCTGGGTGTCCTGCTTCAACTCGGCCACACGAGCAGTCTCGGAGCAGAGTGGAGCAGAGTGCTGGTACCTGTATCACCAGAGGACAGCACTAACCTTTCAGGAAGGACGGGAAGATGTGAAGAGGGCTAGATGAAAGAGGAATCATTCAACTATACCATACGAGTACCCGCAGAGTAGGACGGTACTCAGCACTTTGCACAACACTTGCCGTAGAGGTATTGGGATAGATATCTGACCGTAGCCACTGGAATTCAAATTTCCACTGGATTTCAATCTTGAGGATCTCGCTTGCATCTTGAGTGATTGCGCACTGCTGTGCTTTACTGGGCATTCCCGCGCGCCCAGTGAGCATCAGCCAAAGAAAGTGTGGGTTTATACAATCCCTAAGGGGTGGATCAAGGGTACCCCTGTCCTTTAACCAGTTCTGGGGGAGCAGAGATCGCCCTCACCCATGCCAATTCTCTGGCAGCCCATTTCATTTTTCTATTTTTTCCTTTCTTTTCCTTCTTTCTGTATCAGGTTCGATCTTGGCTTTGCCCGTGGTCGTGCTTTTTTCGGCCTTTTATCATTTTTCTGCTCATCTTGTAACTTAGAGCCGTCCTTCAGGGTGCCTGCTATCTTTGTTTTTTTTTCTTTTTTCTTTTTCGGTTTTTTCCCTTCTTCTCCCTTTCGAAGATTGACGAAGGACCGTGGTAAGGACTTCTGGATGAGGCAAATAGGCAAGAAGACGCGCCAGAAAACTGTAGATAGAGAGACACGGAAGCAACCTGTAACCTTCCTAGCTTTGCACGAGGAGCCCTAATTTTTAAGGCCTATCATCATCTTTTCACTTCCTGTAACCAATGTTCCTCGGACTGGACGTGATAGCTGGGAGGGAAGTGAACCCGGAGACCAAAGTCCTTGGGGGTAAGTCCTCAGGGTCTCCCCTGTCTTGCTCTGCCTGTCAGTTCCTGGGCCTGCGCCCAGTCTGTGCGGACCCTTCCCATCCTCTGTGCGTGCGTGCTTGGATTTTGTGGTTGGCGTTGCAACTCGCTGGAACCTCGTTGCTGGGGATTCCTCTTCTGTTTTGTCTTTTTTGTACTTCTCCGTTCCTCTCTGAAGGGCCTGCTCTTCTTTCTTTTTCTTCCATTTTCCTCGATTTCTATTTCCTTCCCTTTTTATAGATTTCTACCTTCACCCTCTTAATATTTTTTCACCTTTCTCTTGTGAAGGGAGTTCTTTGAAAATAGGGACATCCACACACTGGTCTTCGTCTGCTGCTGTTGTTACTTTGGGATCTGATAGCGTCTGTCGGTAGTGGTGTACTGTATTGCCCTCGTGCCTTAAAGTTGTTGCCCCTTTACCTCCCACTACACCAAACTCGGGAGTGCCCCCTCTAGCACCACCACTCTCTGCTTTCTGCTTTGCTGCTGTTTCCTCGTTTCCTTTGCTTATCTCTCCACTGGGATCTTGTCGAATGTCGTGAACGAATCCTCTTTGTTTTTAATAACTCTTTTTCTTTTCTTTTTCTTTACCTCAGTTTTGCCCCCCTTGCACGCGCTGCTTTCTCCCCAGACCTGCCAGCCGGCCAAATTCACTAAAAGTTTGCTCCTGCAGCAGTCCCTCTAGACAGAAGCACAACACTTTCACCACCAGAAGTTTATTGGGGAAAAATAAATAAACACACGATACCATGAATCATCCTCCGTCAACAGAACCTCCATTGGCCGACTACTTTTGGATAGCAGGTATAGACTCCATATCGTATGGAGAACATCTAGCCCAAGACTCGAAGCCTACTAGACGGAGCTTCACAGAGCAGTTGCTGGAAGCCATAGAGGCTGAAGAGGAGGTTCAGGAAACCCGTCTACAAGCGCCTGCTGCTGTGTCGAGGAATGGGAACAGGTCACCCACGGCATCGAATGGTCTTCCGTCACCACCGGAGGAGGAGGAGCCCCAGATATCTCCCACCACCCCGGTTCCAAACATTCAGGGAGGAAACAATGAGGTAGAAGGCAATGAAGGAGGAGGGTTTTCGTCTAGAGCCGCGACTCCAAGCAATTTGATGAGAAACGGGTCCAATTCGAGTAATTCGACAATCACTAATACCAACACTGGGAGTCAGGAACGTGTGACTACATTTAAAGGGATGACGGATCGGGACTTTGATGATGCGCTCTTAAAATTTGCTGCGGAGAGGGATAGCTTTTTGGACGAATTGTCATTTAGTGCGGGTACTGTTGTGCCAAATAAACCAGTCATGCACCCCCGAGCACAGAGGGTGGTCAACGAGGACATAAGCCTGCAAAAGACGGGATCGTTGAGAAGGAGGATTTCTTTGAGGGACTTGACATCAATGCGGAGAGCTCCGTCGGCGGTCAATAGAGCTTGTAAGAATTAGTTCTTCCTGGTTGATAGAAGTTGAAGATTTTTTTCGAGGTTAATTAACGAAATTTCGTATATATACAGCATCGATAAGGACGGCACGGAGGATGTCCAATTATAATTCGGTTATCCCTACGCCACAACCTCTTAATTCTTCGCCCAATATGCACCCATTGAAGCGAAAGTTTGAACCAGTGCTTTTGGATCGGTATCCACCTAAACATTTGACCGAGGAAGCGAAGAGAAGGGGGCCATTCCCAGATTATGTTCCGATGTTTGCATTTCCAAATGATGTCAACATAGTTTCTGCCGACGAGAGGCCAAGGTCTACCTGGCATGGATTTGTACGTTTGAGTCGCTCCCTGCAGGCTTTTGTGTAATTGAGGCTCATATGTGTTACAGACTATGACTGGGGCTGATAACGCTCGCCTCCACGGTATATGTGTTACTATGTGGATCCCGCTTAATCCCAAAGCTGCCGAAGACCTGGAGCGCAGATGCGAAGAATGGAGGAGGGATAACATGACGGACGAGGAACGGGAGCTAGCTACTAGTTTGGGCGAGAGGTGATATTATGGTCTCTCACTCTATAATATGATATTTTAATATTGACAAATTGCTAGGCTAGCGGCAGAGAGAACTAAGCTTTCCAAATTATTGGCAAAATTGCCTTCGGTGGTGTCGGATCCAGTTAAGAGAGAGGAATTGGATGAGGAGATCATTGCCACAGAAGAGAAGATTGGTCTTATGGCCGATCTATTGCGGCCTGTTCGTCACGGCGCAGCTTCAAAGATCGAAGGGCTGACCGATGGAGAAACTGGGCTTTGGATTCCACGCGCTTACGGAATTTTGGGCAAGGATGCTTCCCTCGTGAATTTTTGGAAAGAATGGTTGAAGGCTGTGATTGTTCCCATGACAAGTGGCGCGATCCAGAGAGTGCCTTTATCGTCACCAAAGATTGGAATTTGGCAACCGCTGGAACGGTATGTACTGCTTCTGCTGTTTGGTCGAGTTCTACTAATTGTCGATAGATACGTTGTGAACCTGTGCTCTGAATCTCCCGCACCAGACCTTTCCAGGACCCAGGTTGAGGTGGCCGTGAGGGAGTTACGGATGTATGCCAGAAAGGAAGCGGCAAATGAATTGCCTGGATCCCGTAATGTGATTATTCCGTTCCTTTCCAGTTAGTCTTGAACAACTTCTGATTTATTTATAGACGGATATATATGCCTTGTTTAGGTCATTGTCACTCCCGAATGTTGTAACGATGTTTGAGGTAGGTTCCATGTTTTTAACCCTGACAAGCTATTTCTAACGGGTTTCATAGTTTGCCTTGGCTGAATCGCGGATAATTTTACTATCATCTCATACTTCGATGCTGCACATTGTGTCACGGGCATTGATCAATCTAATGTACCCGTTACAGTGGCTCGGGATATACATTCCGGTCCTTCCCGCACGTTTGTTATCAGCGTTAGAGGTATACCTTTATTCGTTATTTTTGAGTTGTCAAAGGCTAACTTGAAACAGGCACCCTGCCCCTATATTGTGGGCATTGAGCGGAGATACGAAAAACTTGAGCTCCCTGAGGAGGATTTCGTTTGCGTGGATCTTGACTCGGATGTTATCATTTCCTCGACCCCACCAGTTCTGCTCCCTAGGCAACAGAGAAGAAAGCTCCTTTCCTTGTTACAACTTGCCGCTCCACATCATAATCGCTATGGTGTCCCAGTTGGCCCTCCTCAGTATGCCATTGAGACATTCCCTCATAATATGTTCATGTCCGAGAATGCGGGGATCTATACGCCCAATCCTCACCCAAGCACCCTCGCAAAGCTGGTGAATTTGAATTCGACATCGTTCGGGGATGCAGCCGTATCAGACTTTGCACCAAGGCCCTTGATTTTTAACGCGTTCTTGCAATCTCGGGCAGAAAATCCTACTCGGATAGATAGGCCGGGCACAAGTGGAACTATGAGAGGGACCTCGCCACCTTCGCCCCATTCACCAAAGTCGGCAGCTCACCCACCCCAGACCGGCAACAGTGCCGGCAGAGCAGACACCGGGTTCACACTGACCGCAACCCTTCGTGGGAAGAGATCTGGAAATTTCGATGCTGCTTCTCGGCGTAGCTCCTCTTTCGGGTTTGAGCGCACGCCTACGCTCCGAAGGCCTAGCCTGCCGTTCGCCCACCACTCCCCTTCTCCCTCAACCTCTTCATTGGGGACTGGAGACAGCCAGTCGATCTTCAACGCATACCCACCTTCGGTGTTTGCGCCTTCTACCCTTGCTGCATCAACAATCATGCCAAGCATGTTGATGCAACCTGTGAGGAATACTGATACCACCAAATGGGTTGAGGGCCATTGCTTACAGTGGAAGCCTACTGATGTTGAATCGGTGTGCTCAATATGCGATGAGAAATCAGACGAAGGGATCTATAAATGCTCGAGTAAGTGGCCTGAGCGACTGTTCTAATTAGGAATGCTAATGTGCTCTGAATAATTAGGTTGTCGAGTAAGTGCACATGCTCGTTGTTCTTCCCAGATCGGGCTACCGTGCCCTGTAGCCTTCCATTCCGATCAGATCCGAGCAGCATTTGTTAGGTGTTTCGCCAGCTTGTTCTATACCTACAGGAAATTCCTTGGCCCCGCAACTGGTGACGGGAAGAAGGCCGGTAATATCTATAGGTTTAATATGGAAGGATTCTTGAAGAGCATGCCGCAGGAGAACTCAATGTTTATCCAGATGCTTGAGCAAACCCAAGCCTTCAGCGAGTTTATTCATGATCGGGAATCGAAAAAGGCATCTGATCCTTCAATTAAGTTATTTGATGAGGTTATATTGTCAAAGAAGAATCGAGGGAAGTCCGGATTCTTTTCGAAGTCTAGTAAGTCCCCGCATTCTGTGACTGGCTATATCAAGGAGCTTATCTGACCGGTGTGTCGATTTATAGGTATCACTTACCTACAGGATACTTCAGAACATATATGGCAGACCACTGGAGCTATTTCTATAGGATCTAGCTCTAGACATCGCTCGGAAACTACGGTCGCGACTAACAGAAGTACGATATTCCACTAATTTTACTTCTAGCATTACTAATTCTAACCTGCGTGCTTTAGTACCCGCAAAGCTTGACCCTACCTTGATGAAGGAGCCTCCGAAGCCACCAAAACAGCCAAAACAAGCGCCTGTGATTGTTCACGGGGCCGGGAGGAGGAAGGGTAGCAAGACAACTCCAATCTTGCAAATAAATGGGAAGTAAGACAGAAAATGTCCTTATGGTGTTATATCATATTTTTCTTCTCCTTCGCTTTGTCATGTTTGTTTCATTGTATCTTTTCTGTATCAGTCTGCTTTTTGGAACTGGGTGTCTGGTGTGGTTGAAAGTTTCTTTTGCTTCTCTCTTTAATCCCTTTGTAACTTTTTTTGCTTGGTTGCGCGTTTCGCGTGACCAGTCTGTTGCCTTTTTTTTTTTTTTTTTTTTTTTTTGAGTTTCTGGGCGAGCTTTTATCTCTCGGTGCAGAGAAGGTAATAAGTTTTCTTCTTTTTGAGGTTTTGTTTATGGGAAAGGTGATTTTTCGGTTGTGTAAGATTTGTCCGTGCATACTCCCGCCACTAGTTTGTGAGAAATCTAGTTCCAATGGCCGACATAGAAAGAGAAAGAAGTTTGATGGTTCGAACTTGAGCATTTAGTCGGTATATAAGTGTTAATAGGAAGTTGAGTACTGGGTGGCGGTCTGATATTGCTATTCCTTATTGTTATAATCGGTTACAATACAAGTAACGCCTTAGATTAATATTCATTTGTTTGCTATTATTGGTGTTTGGTTGCTATTGGCCGTTGGCTATGCGATATGGTACTAGAACTGGTACGAGGGTAATAAATTGGCTGAATGAATGGTAACCTGGGGTTTGGTTACTGGTTTGCAGCTAGGGGCAACGTCGTAGTACCAGCAGATTGGGTAATGGCCATAGGGTAAAGTATATAAGAGGGGGGTATGAGCAGGGTGGCTGGAGTTTGAAGTAATGTTAGGCAACATAATTCTCAATTGGATGACACGAACCTACCTATGATACTCTTGTAATTATTTTGATTGACGGAGATCTCTAATAAAAGCGAATAATCATTACTTGTCCATCGCTACCTAGCCTATTAGTACACGTTACCGAATACCAGTAGTTATGGTAACAACACCCCCAGACCCGCATATTCATCCTGGCCTCAAGTGCCAGTACGGTACTGTACCGGTAAACGACCCGTTAGGTTTCACCTCGTGACCGGAAAAAAGGTTTCCCCGTCACCAACACCTCACACTTCAGTCTCGCATCAACCATCTCCATCTCCCCCGTGAGTTAACCCCAATTAATACCCACCTTCCCACCACCACTACGGCAACAATAACAACAACAAAATGCCACCACCACCCCACCTCTCCTTCGCTCAGAGCACCTATCAAGAGCTCTCCCTCTACTCACACATCCCCGCCGCCCGACAGCCGCAAATCCTCCGCGTAATCTCAGGCATAACCGGCATGCTCCCGGAGATCACGCTGGAGCACCATCTAGTCTACAAACCCAAGCGACCGCGGCAGCCGGGACAGAACGCGGAGCTGTACTACCTACAGCTGATTTCCATCGTACCCGAAGAGCAAAAACAGGAGGGGGGAGAAGTGGAAGGGAAGAAAGGATACGACGTGAAGAGTCAGAAATGGCGTATACGATTGGAAGACCTTCCGGAGGTTACGAGGAAGCCGGTTACTTCAAGGAATGTGCTCGGCGCTGGGTTCGGTGAGGGGGATGCGTTGGGGTTGGTGGATAGTTTGGGGTTCATGTTTGTTCCGACCGACCACCAACCACCTCTAGTCTTTCTTTCTTTCTTTCTTTCTCTGGTTTGCTAAAATTTAAAAGGTTACAAACGACTTACGTCATGACGGTGTCCACGCTGATACACAATAATATCATCATCACGTTAAGTCAGGTCTTGCTCCCCCCCCAGCCTCCTTCTCCTCCGCCCCCCGCTGCCCCCTATGCGCAGTACGGAAGTCCCTACCCGACGTCCGGGTTGCAACCTCTCGACCCGGCTAGGTCTTGGACCCTCAAGGCCGCCGTTAGGGTGCAGAGCCATCAGGATGTTGAGAGCATTAACACTGGGGTTAATGAGTTGAAGGGGTTTAAGGAGTTGATGAGGGGTATGTGCGATTTGGAGGTTGCGGAGAGGTTGGCGTTGGATACTAGGGTTCGGTAGTGTGCGGTATGCCATTATGATATCTGTGGGAGGGATCGTTCTTTTTTTTTTTGTACGAAAAAAGCGTCTCTTACTTTCTAAGGCTATTTGAGCGATAGGCGTTGGGTTTTTGATTTGATTTCTTTCTTTTTTTGATCCTGATTTTTTATTTGGTTTGTTGGGTTGCTAGGGATTATGGGTCGCGCTACTGTACATGCAGTTTGTTGATAGTCTAATTCAGATCTGTGGAGATGAGATACGGAGATCCTGGGGTTAAATATACTTACGTAGTCCCTTGTGTGGCCCAAGATATCGTTCCCAGTGTTTCTCTTCACTCCTTCACTGCTCCCAATGGTAGCCAAACATGCCCCCACCGACTGGTAGAAGAGAACGAGAAAGATATAAATTTCTAGTATCGTACAGCACAGATTACATACACCAATTCTCCCACCCCAAAAAAAAAAATCCCCCACGTGGTGTCCCAGGCACAGACCACCATTTAAATACTCCATACCTTCCCAATTCCAATCCTAAGAACTCAGATGCTCAGGAACAAATTCCAAGGACCGCTTCCTCCCCTAACAAGTCGTCGGCCCCCCACTCCCTGAAATCATCTTATAAACGCTCTGTAGCAGCGAAATCACCATGACCACAACCCCGAATGCCACCGTCGCACCGGCAGCATACGTCCTCCAGGACCGCGACGCAAGCTTCATGTAGCACAGCGGTGGCAGGATATATGCAAGTGCGCATGCGGATGTAGCCCCAATGAGCTCGAACACGACACCGAGGTCGCAAGTCATTAGTGACAGCGCCATTGCAGAGACTACCAGTGCGGAGGAGAATATCAGGTGGCGGTTCATGTTGAAGGGCTCTCCGGGGAAGTAGTAGGTCTCCATCACCTCGCGGCAGACGAAGGCTTCTAGGGGGAGGGTTGTGAGCATGTTTAGGCCGAAGCAGCTGCAGCAGGTGTCAGTAAGACTGCTTCTGAAAGGTAGTATGGGAGGGTAGAGGAGAATTTACAATCTGGCAATGTTGACCATTATGTTGTCTGTTGGAAAGTTGTTTAGGACGTTTCCGGCAGTCTTGTCGCCGAATGTGAGGAAGCCGACTACGGCCATGATGAGGCAAGCTACCATGGATATTCCCGTCGAGTAGTGCGTTACTCGGGCAAATCTATCCAATGTAGGCTTTTTGAGGGATCCATAGATGAGGAGGCTGTTGTGGTCTATGGGGTATAATCAGGGCGGGTCCTGGCAATTTGGAACTGTGATGAGAAAACTTACGACAGACGAAAGCTATAGTAATTAAGTCAGTAAAAGTGAATGATCTTATTGAGTTTTCGAGAGATTTACCGAATGATATTACACCAATTGCCTGGAATACTCCATCATTGACTGTTAACAATGATTTACTGAAACCGCCTTTGTTCTCGGCAGGTACTGTGAAGCCTTGGGTGACTACAGTTAAGATGATGACAAGCATGCTGACGAGCGCCAGAGCACTTGCTTTCGCCAACTACCACCCAGATTGTCAACCGTGATCTCCCAGAATATGGGCGTGTAGTACCTTTGCAATGTCCCTATAGAGCGACAACGGGTACGAGATCCCTAAAATGAATATGATAATGCATGCCCGGCGATCTGTCAACAAACCTAGAACAGGCACGTCCTCTAGCGACGGAAATAATGCAGATATGACGTGAGGTATTGTGTCGCCAACAATAATACAAAATGCAATCATGCCACCGAAGGCACTAAACACATAATTCTGTTAGGGAGCTTGTTGGCGGGAAATCCGAGGGGGATACCATGAACTCACAAGGCCCATTGCGCGACCTACGGCCAATATTAGTTATGCGCGGTAGATATAAGTAAGATCAGGAGCTCACCGATATAGCAATCAAGCCCGGCCTTCCAAAGCATACGCTCACTGTCGCCTGAAAAGAATTTGCGCCGCTCAATTTGGAATTTATTACAATTAGGTTGATTGTCCAATCGACCTGCATTCCCCGTCAGCTGCGCGACAAACACCGTGGGTTCTACCTGTCTTACTGTCATTGTTAAGGCTACGAGAAGGAATATACCCATCGCAAGCCCAGCTTGCCGGAATGCATATGGTTGACCTGGAACAATCACAAATCAATATGCATCTCTAAGGGCCAGGAAAAAAGGAGGCTCACCAATGATCCCAGCGCCAATAATACTGTTCGCCATGTTCATGAAAGCCATCCGCATGCCGCTCTTTGGCCGTGCATTCTCTAGTAGATCCTCGAATTCAAAGTCATTTGCGACGGTAACAGAAGGGGCTTCTATCCCTGTTAACAGCGGAGCTCTGGTTCCCTCCCTAGCCTCACTCCCATCCTCCTCCTCCTCCTCCTCCTCGTCTGAGTGCAGGAAGTCCTCTTGATTAGTCCAACTCCTATCCTCTACCCTCTGCTCTTCTTCATCGCCGGGGGCCTCATCTAACGCAAACCGCACTCTGTTGGGCGTTCGTGGGACGGGGGCTATGGGGGGTATTGGGGAAGGGGTGGGCTGCGGTGGTGGAATGGTAACGACAAGATCGTCAGATGAGCTGCTGCTCCTGGTGGATAGGAGTGAGTTTGTTTCGGCGTGTTCAGGTGAGCTGCGGAGGAGGCCAGCGGTGTCGGAGCAGTCGTTGCTGATCATTTCAAGGCATCGTTTGAGCTCTGTTTGCTCCCTGAAATCTGGCTGTTTGGTGGTCTTGCGGCTGTTCCGGTGTGGTGGGTTAGATGGGCCTTCGAAAAGGAACCGAAACTTTTGGCGTTACACAAGCGGCACTGCAGCATTCACGTGTTGTCACTCGTTGCAGCATTTCGTTATTTGGGTTACTCTATGGAGGGACACTTGATATTATTGTTTGCGCGGTACAATTGGTGTTTGGACGAGGATATTATGATGAATGGCTGTGACATATGCCATAAAAACTCGATACTCCCTTCTACTACTAGTACTTTGCCTGGCTTGAATTGTAAGAGAGTGCTTGGCTTTCTATAAGAGTCTAGCTTCAGTTATTCGATTACTTTGTCGTTATCAAGCATAGTAGAGCGAATCCACTTGATTTCCTCTTTGTTCTTCGAGCAGTAATAATTAAGGCACTAAAGTCACCAGTGGTAAGAGCTTAAGCCTACAACAAGCCTAAAGTGTGGAATGTGCATTTTCGGTATCTAGGTGGTAAGTTGTGAGGCGCCATGGGAGTATTTCGGTCCATCAATGCCCCTAGCTTTCCCCGCCTCTTACAGTACCACTGAACCGTCACTTGATGCGAAATACCGACGGAGTTCCATTTTTGAACCTTTCTTAGCGATTTCAACCACAGAGTTCTATTCCTGTATGAGGTCGATCTATGTCTTGAACGGGACATGGGAAGTCTTGTGGACCGATGCGCGTGGTGGGTAGCCGCTATCTGTGCCGAACCTCACTGCCCCACAATATCTCGCTATGGGATCCTTCAAAACCCCTGCTCAGGCAATCAATTGGGAACGAGCTGTTCATGATGCCCAATGGATCGCGGGTTTCTACATCCCAAATAAACCCCCGAATACCAAGCAACTAACCTCCGGCTAGCAATGTCTTTTAAAGAACCTCAGGCTTTCATTCCCGAGCCCCATGTAAAGGTAGTGTAGCTGCTACATCCAAGGATAGCCGCTCAGGAGCTGCCTGTTCTAGTCTTGATACGTAGATACCCTCAATCGTAATGGACCTAGGCCATTTTCTTCAGGATCCGCACTTACATTGGCAGGATGTTCATGTCACCTTCCGATTGCGCTCACAGAATCTCACTCCAGGATTGACAGGTTCCGGAACTTGATACCTCTACTTCCCGAGAATCTCCCGTTGTTCATCCCGGATGTACTCGAGTACGTGGTCTGCGAAGTCCCTAACTTACTTCGTATGACACGGGGATCCTGATGATGAGGTGTGGAGTATGAAGATGCTAGGCTATGGGGCACAGGGGGCCCCTTACTAGAGGATATAGAAGCACGCTCAAGAATGCCCGTTAGCTTAGATATCCCCGAGGGACCATCTTGCCACGGCCGTGGCGTAAGGATAGCACACAGACTCACCGTCCACGTAGATGCAAACCCTAAGTTTGAGATCCTCGCAACAGCCCTGTTTGACATCGTCTCGACGGTAGCTCAATACCAACCTTTTGCAAACCCGAAGAATTCCGTAGGGCCTTCCCATTGGAGGCTCCCTGAATTCGAAACGCGTGGTGATACTCACGTACAGATTATGTATAGTTTAGGCCATTTTTAACTGCGCCTTACCCGGTGCATAAAAACACGATTAACGCTCCCGGCGATGACAAATTTATTGAGAGGTCAATCGCGGCATGAGGTTTGACGTCCCCACGACTGGGAGAGGGCCTCGTGGTCTACAGAAAATACTTCATGAATCCAAGCATTGTCAAGGCTACGGTAATTACGCCACTACAGTTCCAAGACTACGATTGATGCCCCACAGTATGGGGAAGATCAAAGGGACGGAAGGAGGATCGAGGTGTCTGTTTTAGTACTTTATTCCGAGGGGGCCTTGGTCGTTGGTACAATATCGAGGGGGTTTGGAAAAAATGGTTGGAGGTAAGGGGCCGCTGACGGCTGAAGATATTGAGAATGAGGCGGGACACTTCTTTGTCGAGGAGGAGCCGGAGGCCGTTGTAAGATATGTGAATACCGTAACCACTGCGTATATAGAGACCGTTGCCAAGGGAAGGTGGAAAATTTTTGCGTTGAGCTATACTCTATGCGGAATAAAAAGACGAAAAAACATCAAAGCGGACGGGAAATCAAACCTGGTTTCACTTGCTGATTGGCTAGAGAGCTGAGTTGTGTGTCCAGACAATCCAAATTGGTTCTAAGAGTGGCGAATTTCTTGCGAATTACCCCATTGGCAACGGTCTCTATATACGCAGTGGTTACGGTAAGTGGCTTAAGGAGAATGTGGGGCTTAGTGTCTAACTTGGTACTATATTGGAGAGCTATGGGTATACGGCTATTTTCGGAGGCCTAGGGCGACTTCTCTATTTTTTTCTGGTCATAATATACCTTGTATTTTATGTTAGTAAATATAACTTTTTCCTGGGCGCAGAAATTTCTTGGCGGGGGAATACAGATAAAGGTTTTCTCGTGAATACGTTGTATGGTCGGTATCGTCTTTTGCGTATTCAGGATCGTTACGGGCTTCTCGGACGTTCAACTTTTTCTTAATAGATTTCATGAAAGTCAGGTCGGCCTTTGGGGTGATGGTTAGCTATTTGGACGCAATTGGTAGAAAAATACAGCATTACTCACTCGCCTTCTTTTTTTAAAGCAGAAGAAGACTACTGTCTTTTCTCCGATTAGGTCTATTCTGCTGGATATTAGATCACGATGTTAATAGGTATGGTCTCCCAGACCTATCACTTACAGTGTCCTCTCAAGTAAAGGGAATGCCGGCTCGAAGTAAACCTGTAGCCAATGGTCAATACCAGCAAACAATCGACGGCAAAGATCCTGGGTCGTATATACGCAGTCGGCAGCTAGGATAATATCCATAGGCTTCTGTGATATCGGCTCGGGTATAGGTTCACTCCTATGACAGGAAGATAAGAAGCTACCCCTGCACTGTCAAAGCAGACACTAGGTCTTACCAGTCTAATAACTGAACCTTGACCTTGTCCTCGAACCCATTCAATGCCACGTTCCTCGCCATAATCTCCATCATAGCCTCCATATCGGTAATGTAAAGCTCACTCTCGGAGATATCACACCCCGCCGCAACCGCAAGCCTAACCTCCTATCAGCTCTCCCACCAGCAAATGAACAGCTATCCCTAGACAGTACTAACCCAACCAACCCACCTCCGGCACCCAGCTCTACAATCCTCTTCCCCCTCAACTCATTACTGCTACCCCCGTAACGACGTAAGAGGTACTTCGCGAGCGTTTCCCCAGCAGGCCAAATCCGCCCACCGCAACCCTTGGCGAGGTCTTCGTGTAGTACTATCGGGGACAAGAGGAGGCCGTCAAATGTAGTTTCTATGATACGGGGTTTAAGGATTGGTGCAGGCTCGACCAGACCTGCGCCAAGGGGCTCAACTTCACTGTCGCTGTTGTCGCCAAAGAGGTCCATTGTGTAAAAAATGGTTGGTGGGGCATACTTGAGGCTTGGACGGTTGGATTATGGGGATGAGAAAAACCCCGCAGAGGCTAGGGTCTTGGCGGACATGGAATAGCACTCGGATTTGATGGCTTTTTGCATCCGGGAGGGCCAACTGATGAACGCCGGGGCAAAAGGGCCCAGAAAATTAACCTGGATTTACTGCTACGGTACTAGTGTCTCTAATAAAATGGGTCTACTGTATTAGGTCTTCCGGCCAATTCTACACTTCTGAAGCTGGGCACAGTGTGAGAACATAGTAGTGGTTTTTTTGGGGGATAGCTAGGCTAGACACACACTGATTGATCTTTAAGTTAGTGACCCAAAGGACATTGTGCTGGATATGTCTAGTTACGTATTTGGGTTGCTTGTGTGATATTAATCGGTTCATTTTGGGGGCTTTAATTCACATTCTTTCTTGAATCTCCTATGGCAGCACAGTTTGTCAATCGCAGCAGAGCAGTGACATCGATACCGGTGGATGGTGATTGAAGAGAGAGGGCCGATCGAGATGCCAAGCCATGGAGACCCACAGAAGGGTTTGTGGCGTTGATTCCAAACAAACCTCCTCTCATCGATACCGTACCTTTCCGGATCCTCCAGACAGCGAACCTGGGAAATTAGCGATATCGTTTATTATGGATTTCACTGAACTGAGCCTTGTGAAGCCTTCAGCAAAGGAGCTGCGCAATTCTTCAGATCCGCTACTTCGCTCTGTGAAACAGGTTGAGAAACGAACCTTCCCCGCCGGTGAGATTTTTGATTTCGACAGCGAGCTTGCTAAGCGGACTACACATTTTTATTGTGCGCTCAAGGGGGGCGTAGGGGGCTCTAAGAATTTGGAGTTGTATGGGTATATCGTCTTTGTCCGCTCGAGGCTAATCACGCGTATACATAAAGTTTGCGTTGTCGAGGAGCAGAGAGGAAAAGGAGTTGGGAAATGGATGCTGGGCCTTGTGCTCGCTGAGCTCAGGAAAGGTGGAGCAGAGAAAGTGGACTTATGGGTTGATACAGATAGGGAGGCTGCACGAAGGCTTTACCTTTCATGTGGATTTGAGGACAGGGAGACTGTGAATGACTACTACTCCGCTGGACGCCATGGCATAAGGATGGAAGTTATTTTAGCGAATTAGCAATCACTATCATGGCTACACTTTTCTAAGTTACTCTTTCTGGGGTCTTCATCCTTGGAAATTTCTCGATGGCGTTATTTTCGGCGATGGATTTGGCTCCCCGAAGAGCCCCTTACATTAGTCTACACTGAACTCCATACCATTCCGCGCACCAGATATGGAAGGCAACAACCTTTCCTCAATTGCGATGAATGGCAGTATCTTCTCGCACAGTGGGATCCGCCCCGCGACCATGAGGTCCTCAAGCCTGCGTTCCTTAGGTTTTGAACAACTACGCAAGGGAGAGTCTTTAGGATGGGGGAACTCAACGGACTTGAGGGTCCATGTAGCTCCTCCCCCAGGTTCTCGAGATATCATTCCGAGATTCTCTTTCACTCTCTTTCGCTCTCTTTCCCCATCAGACGCTCTTTTTTGTCGAGAAAACCTCTTTCGTTTATTCCCACACTCCTTTTGGGCTACTGCGTGCGATTTCTAGTCCGTCTTTTTGACGAATAGTCCGGTCATTCATTACCTTTTCTTTTTGAATTTATCTGCTATATTTCTCTGGGGGTTGGTTGGAAGTATACTGATATAATTGGAAGGCTTGCGGGTAAGTACCTTAGTCTAGATGGTAGCTGAAATAGTTAACTAACTGTTCATAGAGAGGCTGCTCACCCCTTCATATGTCTTTTTTATTGTTTCTTTCCTTTTCCTCGGTGGTTATCGGTGCGCCTTTTGTAGCCTTTCCGATAAACTCGCAAGTACCACCAGTTGCTCGAGCTGTTAAGCCTTTCGAGTTCGTGTTCTCGTCATCGACGTTCGTGTCGGATGCTCAACCTATACAGTTCACACTGAGCGATGGCCCTGAATGGCTACGACTCGATAGTGGTAGTCGAAGGCTCTATGGCATCCCATCAGAGAAGGATTCCGGCCCTTTCAAAGTGAAGATAAAGGCTCAGGATGCTTCAGGGGAATCTGTAGACCATGAAGCTGTCTTTATTGTATCTACAGAACCTGGGCCAAAGGTGGTAAAAACGATTGATTCACAACTCGAGGTTTTTGGGCCAACGGATGGCAAACGGGGACTGGTGTTCGCTCCCGGGCAAAGATATGATTTCACCTTTCCACCTGATACCTTTTCTCCACGCGATAAGATTCAACGTTATGAAGCGGTTTCTTCGGAAAATACGCCTCTGCCTTCATGGATAAACTTCGACCGAGGGATGATGAAGTTTTCTGGGACTACACCTGATATCACTTCTTTGATAGCTCCCCCACAAACATTCGATATCACTCTTGTGGCATCTGACTATCCTGGATTTACGGGGGCGTCTGTATCTTTCAAAATGGTGATAGGGGCCCATACCCTTCATTTCAGGGACACCTATATGGAGACGAACGCAACCACGGGCAGTGAATTCACCTACAAGATCCCACTCGAGTTAGTTCTACTTGATGGTGCACCAATTTCACGAGAAAACCTAACGGGGGTGTCGGCAAATGCATCAGACTGGCTATCATTCGATAAAGACACTCGCACGCTAAGCGGTACGCCTCCGCCAGGCACCGAATCTACGACAATCACTGTATCCGCCAAGGACGCTTTCGGAGGCGGTGCAGAGATGGCTATCAACATTAATGTGAAATCAGAAGTATTCACTTTTGATATTCCGGACTTCAACGTAACTAGTGGCAAGGACTTTGAGCATACACTCAACAAGACACAGATTGCTGCTGCCGGTGTCCGACTGTCTGCAGCTTATGAACCAGCGGTGAATTGGATATCTTTTGATCCTGAGGAACTTAAGTTCAGCGGCCGTGCTCCCGAGAATCCACAATTGGTGAAGATTAGTCTTTCGGCAAGGATTTCGTCTGGAGATTTAGTAGATTTCCAGAGCCTAGAGATGTTAGTGACTGAGGATGACACAGTTTCAATATCTGCTATATCCACCACATCCTCTACCAAGAAAACCTCATCTACACCAACGCCCACCCCTAAGAGCACCTCGAGAAAAAAGGCTACGAATGCCGAGTCCGCAGAGAACAACCGCAAAAAGATCCTAATCATCGTTCTGGCCACTGTACTGCCACTTTTAGTGGTGGCTAGCTTTTTGATTATTTGGTGTTGCATTGTGCGTAGGGATAACGGCAACTCTTACGCAGGTTCCTCGATTCGTCCAACGTCCCCGGTACGTGTGGATATTTCTCGTCCCCTTGAGCCGCTTCCACGACCTTCTGGAGCGGTCGTGGTAGAGAAGAAAGATACATCGCTACCCTTGGGAAGGCTGTCTTCTTTCGGGTATTTCACAGCAGATGAGAACGGTGGTATATCTGGAGGCTTCCTGGCCTCTCTGAGTAGCGATGGCGACGGTGGGACAGTGCTGCGGCTTGGGGGATCACCAAAGGCCCCTGCGCCTGAGCGGCCATCTCACCCACCAGCGGAAAAAGCTCCAGCACCCCCCGAAGAGCAGGACAGGACACCTACTTCAGCGCCCGTCAATTTTTCGAAAATCGCTTCTACTCGACACACAAAACCAGGTTCTCAACAAAAATATGGCCGTTTATCCCGAAGGTTGAGCGATAAAGGTATGGATCGAAGGCCCTCAAGTGTGACTAGTAGTCGCCGGTTCTCACTTGCCCCAAGCAATGGGAAACCGCCTTATGGCGGACCGCCGGGGTATGGGGTCCCAAAGAGATCATGGAGGAAAAGTATCATGAGCCCAGCCCAGTGGGCAGGGGGTGGGCGGGGCTTGAGAGAAAGCGATGGGTCCTTCGAAACAGTCTCCACAGAGATATTCAATCAAATAGCCCAGATAGGCCAAACCAATCATATCGATCACCCCAGTATTCGATTAGTCGGCGCTGGGTCTGAGGTGAGTGAAGAGCGAGAGCGGTCAAGCTTCAGCCGACCAAAGGGATCCTCGCCATTCTTCGCAGGCTCAGCAAATGCCTGGAGGAGGATCTCGAAGATGCCATTGGGTGGTATGGCTTCCCCAAGAGAAGAGCCTGAAGGTCAAGAGAGCCTTATAGACGATGTTATACGAACCATAAGTCGTGAACCAAGTCAGACAAGGACTATCGGAACCTATTCCTCTGTCAACCTACCAGAAACGCCACTTCGGCGATACGAAAGCACCCGCCGCCCCGGAAACTTGGGAGCATCCTCATCATTTTCAGACTTGCGGCAATACCCTACCGGAAGTACGGGGAACGAAGGCGACTCCGGCTTCTCGCACATGGTGGACGAGAGCGGCCAACGAGTCTGGCGCCCGAGTCAGTCTCGGGAAAGTGGGATTACAGCCATGAGCCGGGGCACGTCCTCGTACTACCAATACGAGCCAATTGAATTTGGGGTTGCCGTGACATCTGCGGCAGCTAAAGTGGAAGGGTTGAGAATTTCAGGCAGAAGCTGTGAGAATGTACGGCATTCTGGAGCCTCAGAAAGGGCTGGGGTGGAGGGAGTGCGGCCACGGGCAAAGCTGGTGGATTTCACCAAGAAGCGGCCTATTAGTATCAGTGAGGACGTCAGGGAGGATGGCAACATCAAGAGCAGTTTCCCGGGGGATATGGCATTTCTGTAACCTCTCCTTTCTTTTCTTTTTTCGAGCCTTTCACTACCTGGGAAGGGTAGGATAAATTACATCCTTCCTGTGTCTTTCCTTTTTCGTACTCTCTAGGCTTGTTTCCTTCTTCCTCCCCTTTCACTCATTCATCGTTTCATTTGAAGTGCCGTATTATTGATCATCCACATTCATTATTTTTTTTCTTTCGTTCCTTTTTTTAGAGGGGACAGGTGTTGTCTTGCGCTTGATGTAGGCGACTTTGAGCCAGGGTTTCAAGGATTCAGCACCCCCGGAACCGAGATTGGCAGCTGAAGATCTATAATTATTAAAGGCTGAAATAAGTGAGAGAGGGAGAATCTGTATAGGGCTATGAAGGACGAATGCATGGTAACTAGCGTTGCGTTAAAATTGATAGCAAAATAGTCCTGTGATAGGCGATTAATTTAATATAATATTATTATCCTGAAAAAAACATAGCTGGCATCCTTAAAGGCGAGGCACGTTCAGTGATACGGTACCGTATTAGCCTTTTTGGAATGTTCACCTCTTGCGGCCATAGAAGGCTTCTACGGTAACTCGGAATCTCAATTGAATTGGTAGTTACTCGAGTATGGCACACATTGCATATGATACATAACATCCCATACATGGCGTCCGGTACGATACGGTAGGTGGGAGGAATTGAGATCTAAGACCAGACTTTCAGGTTCTTACGGAACGCAACAAGTGATGTCGTAGGCACTAGATTCTATCGCCGCGATGAACTGCGGGGTGATCGATTACCTGCTGAAAGGTCCTTTCTGCATGGGGTAGAAATGTATCATTTTGTTGGCAGCCAAGTTGTGATTGATTGGTATTCTACTGTACTTGGGGGTAGACAAAAGTCGGGCGCACCCCATATACGGTAACCAGGACTTTCCCCCATACAAACCCGTTTTGTGGCTTTTTTTTGTAAGGGAGACAAAAGTCGGGCGCACCCCCGGAATAGGAAATAAACCCAGACATTTCGTGGCACCGCGCCCCATTTACCCTTGATACCGA
>Ga0307507_10005167_pt1 | contig 21829 bp, 18 predicted proteins | sample 7_EM_MG_FD_207223 | JGI IMG/M metagenome (GOLD analysis project Ga0307507, IMG submission 207223) | Populus trichocarpa ectomycorrhiza microbial communities from riparian zone in the Pacific Northwest, United States - 7_EM | ecosystem: Host-associated > Plants > Roots > Unclassified | place... | reverse complement strand
TATCATCACCGACAGGGGGACACTATTCACCTCAGACCTATGGAAGGAAACTACCGGGACATTAGGAATCGAACGAAGGCTCAGCACGGCATTCCACCCACAAACAGACGGACAGCCCGAAAGGACCAATGCCATATTGGAACAATACCTACGGGCATACATCAACTACCAACAGGACGATTGGTGTGGTTACCTACCACTAGCAGAATTTGCATACAACAACGGATATCAGGAAACCATGAAGAACACACCCTTCTTTGCAAATTACGGAATAAACCCTGAATAAGAGATGATCGGTCATCTGATACACGGAAAGCGGACCAAACCGCAAGAAATGACGCAGTTACATGAGTCATTAAAAAATCAGATGGTGACCGGAAAATTACGACAAAAAGGAAACTACGATCTACACCGAAAACCCGATCCGAACCTACAATCAGGAGACAGGGTGTGGTTGTTACCACGAAACATCAAGACCACAAGACTATCGAAAAAACTGCACTACAAGAAAATCGGACCATTCAAAATCTTGGCAAAGATTGGGACAAGCGCATATAAGCTGGCCTTACCACGCTCAATGGCCATAGACAACATATTCCATATCTCCCTCCTCGAACCTTACCAAGACAACCGATTCCCCTTACAGATTAAAGAACCCCCTCCTCCTATCCAGATACAAGGGGAAGACGAATACGAACTCGACGAGATCATCGAGTCTCGACTCCACTACAACAAGCTCCAATACCGAGCTAAGTGGAAAGGTTACTCACCAGAACACGACAAAGTCTGGTACCCCGCCGAAAACTTCAACAATGCAGAACACACAGTTCAACGATTCCACCGGCACTACCCAAGAAAGCCCGGAGTGGATACACGTCACGATCAACAGATCGTCCTCCGCACCTCCCCCCGTCGTCAAACAAGAACCACGCTCATACACGCCAGAGAGCGATGCCAAGCGCATCGCTCGCAACGCTACCCCCACTAGCCCAAAATACTCGGGCTCACCAAAGAGGGAGGTGGCACACGCCTCCATGAACTGGACGGACTGCACGGACAATGGATGTCAAATCCATCTCCGCGAGAAACAAGGGTCAGGCTGGTACCCACAATTCACCAGGAGATCGAGAAAACCAAGTGTCGCCCACAACCACGACTGGCGACAGGTAATGGAAGCGAACCCAGGAGAGGACTGGGCCCCACAACAACCTCGCAGGAGAAGAGCCAGAAGGGCTCATGACGAAATCAAAAGCTGGGAGCATTGTTTCAACGACATTTGCAACGAACACTGATGGGAAAAGGTGGACGCCGGCTACTACCCCCGCCAGGTAGGAGAAAAAGGAAAACTGTCAAAGAATGACAAAAGGGAACACAAAAAGAGGAGAGCCGTGAGGACACGGCTGGGAGGAGATGGGAGCGAAAAAACCATTCCAGATGTGGAAGCCCTGGAAGGAAAAAATCTCGGACCTCCAAAGCCAACTCGATCGCGCCGCCCAAATCATTGTGGCGAAGGACAACGACCTCGAACGGCTCGATAAGGCAAAAGAGAAACTCCAACACGCATACAATCGGTGCAAACAAAGGATGCGCCAAATCGTGGGTATGCTGTGGAAGGAAGGAGTTTAGCATCGAGGGACCGATGCAAGAGGGGGAAGGGAGCTAATGTCACAAACGGTAACTAAGTAAGGCAGACTTTCACACGACTAATAATTATTAGTCGTCGGTTTGTTATCTTTCACACTATGACATCAGTTGACTCATAGGTTTTTACATGACGACGCAATAGGGTGTCATTGGTTTATTGTTATTGGTTGATATTTGACATGACGCACGATTGTGGTCATGTGGTTTATGCATTTCGCACATGACTCATAGTTATGAGTCATGGGTTTTACGCATGTGACCCCGTTAGGGCACATGAGAGGTTTTATGAGTTTTGATTGGTTACGAGATAGGGCGCAGCTGACTCGGACAAGTCAGCTGATGGATTTCACACTATGACTCACTATGAGTCATGAGTCCCGTGACGCGAGGGTATGAGTCACGCAGGGCTAGGGTTGAGGGAAGAACCCCTATATAAGGGCACCCTCGGGGCAGGAGATTTGCGTTCTTCACGCAACCATCTAAGTTCTTTCATACACTATACTTTCAATACAAAGATCTTTATCTATCACGCTTTCGGGAATCAAGACCAGGCGGTCTTATATGAGCCTAGCGATCGATGTTGCCGGATAGGAGTCAACGGACTTAGCTATCGCAACAGTTATCGGGCAAGGAAAGAGTGATCGTTAGGCAACTATCGGTTACCTGCTGCAAGTATCACCCAGAGAGGAGAGGATTGTAACATGAGAAGTCTATATTACGATCCAATGATTCTACCAAGCAAACTTTCTGCCAACAATGAAAAACTACACTTGAAGGCAGTTCATCCCCGGCTTCTGCAATCATATAGATTACTTCTAAAACCTCTAATTTTGGTGCTGCTTCACCATGCTTTTCATAGTAATCAACCATGTACTGAACAAAGCGGCGCCAGTAACCAGCTTTAGGTGACCAAATAATACCAACATCAAGTGGTTGCAACCAGGCTGTGGTATTAGGAGGTAGGTCGATCCATTTAATAGGATCAAGTACTGGAGGTGGCGGTGCCTTATAGTCTATAGGAGGACTCTTAGGAGGGGGGTAAGTGGGCGCATTATCGGTAATGAGAGCTATTCGGCGATCATGGCTCCTTTACTATTCTTTAAATATTGTAAATGTTCATACCAAAGGCCTGAAGGCATCCAGGCTTTGGGGTTATATCGATAGGTGTGGGGTCGATTTTCTGGATTTATACAGGCCTTTCGCAAGGCAATCAGCTTATTTTGATTTGTTGTCCAATCTTGCTTAACGCTTATCTGATCCATCCGCATTTACAGTAACCAAAACTGTAACCTGAGTCTTATTTTTTTTTGACACTCTGGCCACCTTCCCTTTCTGAGCTATTGTCGTATCTGGTCTCATATTGTATCTAAGATAAATAGTATTAGCTTGAAAGTACCTAATAGTATAGGTATTACTTACTGTAATGCTAATTCATCACAATTGTAAATATCACGAACCGCAAAGTCTTTGAGAATCTCTTTCATACTCTCACGCATAGCTGCAATCCCAAAAGCCTCTGCATCATCCATGATTGAATCCCCTTGGGTTTTTACTCGCCCTAAACCATTTCTATTTTTTAATGCCCCTAGCCATCCAACAGAAAACTCAAAACCTGTGTAATCCTCTACTTGGTCACTATCTTTTGAACTAGATAGCTGCTCTGTGAATCGCTTTGCTACTACTAGAATAACATCATTGGTAGTTATTACCCTAGCTAGCTGGGCCCGGTAGACTCACTCGACCACATGACGTTCAAGTACTGGAAAGTCCTGCCGGCGAGCCTTCTTTTTCCAAACATCTGTAGCCTTAATATCAATATTTAGATACTTGCTACTATTTTTGAGAATGGTCGACAGAGTTGACTTTGAAAGTGGCAATCCGGTAGCTTGATCTGCAAAGGCCATTATATATCATTAGTTATTGCTCAATTTGGGACAGAACGATTTTGTCACACACGAGGGAATAATCTCGCAAACTCATCCAGCTTCATCTTCTCAATTTCCTTTGACTTGATCCGTTTCTTACAAATCTCATACTTTTCTAACACACTCACTCCCCATCTCCGCTTATCGTGGGCACATCCGAATTGTGTAGCCATTTGGTCGATTCGGCCTGCAACAAGTATAGTGGGAGGTGACATCGATGGGCTGGAAGAAACCGCCGGCAAAGCGACCGACATTGAACTGGTTGACTCTCCACTCTCATGATTTGTGCGTAACATAACTCTGCTTAAATCCTGCTGTTTCTATTATGCTTGCTGTGGCCCCGCTCGCTCTCACCACTTTTTTCTTACTAGCACCCCTCACTACCAAGACTTCCTTAGTCATCTTCGCTATACTGAATAACTTGCTATAGTGAACGCTACGGGCTCTGTTTTTCTCGTTCACTATAGCCAGTGGCGACTGTATCTCAGAGTTCGACATTATGATACCTTTTTTTTTTTTAGCACGGAGGTTAAAATCTTGGGCATGGTTGCTCCTCGGGAAAGCAGTCAGCTTGGCACCGCCGATTTCAACAAATAAGTTCGTGCCCAGTTGCACACCGTCTCCCCGTCCAAGGAGGCTCCAGATCGGCACAGTCTCCGGTAAGAAAAAATCGGACAATGTAGAAAAGAAAAGTCAGAAACACGGTTGCTCAATTGGCCCGAGCACACCGAACGCTCTAGACCCCAGAACCCCGATCCCCGTTTTCCGATTTTTTTCTTTACCGGAGGCTGTACGGTACTGGCACAGCAAGGCTTATTTAGTTCTTGAACTAGTTATGAATGCCGAGTGACACATTGTGTTTGCTTACTCAGCCTATAGGCAGGGCTCCATCATGAGATGGCGTTCTCAAGTTTAATACCCGAGCGCGCTTAATTTTCCTGTTTTTCGACTAAGGGCCCGTTTACCTATAGACGTCCGCCTAACAGCCTGAAGTGATGCCGGCCGTTAAGGGCGGCAAAGTAGATGGCCTTTACCTAGAGTAGGCAACGTAAATTTTTGACGGTCTAGCTACAAGAATCTAGGACAGTGGAAAATTTGTCAGGAACTTTTCGCGCCGTTTACCAGATAACGGTTGAGACGCCACCGTCTACTCCAACCACCTATCACTAATTTAATTTTTGGAAATAGGTAGATAGTTAAAGGTGTGTAAAGAAGATAGAATGGTTCCATGTTTAGCTATTATAGTGTACTCTCTTGTATAGCTTAAAGCCTGTTTGTCTAACTGACTTTTTTTGACGGTCGGAACTGTCTCTGGTTGCTAACCGGCCGTATAGGTAAACGGGCCCTAAAATTCTTCCCGGAAAAAAACAACTCCTAGTTAACTTAAGCGGCGTATCATTCGAGAGGGTTTGATAAAACTTGATCGCATGATAATCCCAGAAAAATAATATTAGGAGGTTGTATCATAGTATTAGAAGGGTCACGGGAGTGCGGATATCGGGGGCGCATATGGAGGAGCGCAGAAGTGCGGACGTGTGTGGACAGATGCATAGGGTGTGATACCAAACGAAACTGGGCGGGCTACAAGCAGGGATCAATTACCCGTAACCTAACATTGATGAATTACTATTTTGCCTGCCAAATACAGCATCGTGCAACTACAGCATTATTTAGGGAGGCTCGAAATGGCGCTAGAGCTGTGGCCGCCCGGTAGCACCTAAGTAAAGGGAGGCGAGATAAGCGAATATTAGAATAGCTCGGGTACCCATTAGAATAGAGATAGATTTTACTCGTGCTTCTCAGCCAAGATTTGCCTTCCCCATTTGTTGTAGTAAGGTTTGCTGTTTTTTTTCTGCCGAAGAGGCATAAGCTAGTACTTTCTCAGCAGTTCCATTAAATTTTGCTGTCATTCCCGCTTTTTTTCTTCTTCTCGCATGACGTTCAGCTATGCATCGGCTAATACGACGGCTATTGGCTCTACACTTTGCGCTCATGGTATCAACCATTTCACCATCTCACTTAGCTCTCCCGCTAAGTCCCTATCCGCATTTCCGGTACCGTAGCCCTGTTCGTCACGCTCAGGTCACGCTCAGTCTCGTCGCGGCTACGGTTAAGGCGATACAATGCACGCCTCACCTTGAGGCGTGCATAGTGATGGGCACGATCATGATCGATCAGATCATGGGGGTCATGCTCGATCATGATCTAATCGAGGGGACCATATGATCGAATGATCGATCAAATTGGTTGATCCTGATCGAGTGATCGATCATAATGTCTGCCCAAGCACTTGGGAACCTGTATATATATTCCAGTTAGCTGTTATTGTTATAATGGATAAGAGGAATTTGGAATACTTCCAGAGTTGGCTTCAGACTATCGTTAAAAGACGTATATGTAGGAGAGTGATCGGTCATGATCGAGTTTAGTCGAGCAGTACCAATGATCGAGAGGCCCTTGTGATCGAGTTGATCGAGCACTGTATGATCGTTCAAAACTCGATCATGATCTGATCGTGTCCATCACTAGCCTCAACATCTCCGACCGGCTACGCATCTGAGAGATTCTTTCACCCTCATTAATATTACGACTTGAGCCTCTAGTAGGTCAGTCATTCAACTGCTATAAGGCTAGAAAAAGGGCAAGAAACGTAAATCCCCTTCTATCAATTAATCTATCTACTAGTACATGCCTCACAAGCAGAGATATTAAGGTCGGGAATGAACTAGTATATTCTAGGCAGGTTCTGTCTATGCAGAAGATGGGACGAAAGTGCAAAGCAAGGACCTCAGCATTTTTAGTTAGGAGGTCAGGAACACTAGAACGAAAAGAAATACGAAGCGGATGAAAAAAATTTAAGTGGATGAAAGGTTTAGAGGTGAATGAAAATTACTAGAGAACTGAATGGAAATGTATAGGAAAAGGACTAGGGGGAAAAGCTAGCCAGGACCTAAGGGGATTCTGTGAAGAAAAAAAGACTAATGTTTTCAGTTTATGATTCAGGCGCTCCTAACAATAAAGACTGTCATAGCTTGATCCGTGAAAAAGGATAGATAAGTAGCGAAACTATACAAGTGAATAGAAATCCCATCAATTGACCGACTAACCTGCGATACGGGATAAGCTTCTGAGCTTAGCGGATTGGAATGAAATGCCAGGTCTGTTATATAGAACACACAGAAAAAGCCAAAAGAGAAGAGCCAATGGAAAACTAGAGCAGTTTGTCAGGGTCGGAGGAACCAACGGATGGGCTTTGGGTCCGGTGAGAAAATATAAAAAACCCTTCCGCAGGTGTCCAGGAAACATAAGAAGAGAAAAATATAGTAAAGGAAAGAGTTTCGGAAGACATAGGGAATCCGGGTGTGGTGAAAGCCCAAAAGGGAAGGAGTCAATACTTCAGCAGATACTCCCGGAAAGCCCGAAGCAAGAAACCAACTTGTTGCGATCGCAGGTATGGTAAGAGCGGTAGGGTTGAGAAAGGAAACATGCGCGATTCTGAGGACAGGTGATATGCCATGGTGTTGACGCTGAGATTCAGTTCGGCAGGATCCCAAAAAGTTGCAGTCTGCTATTGTCCTCTTGTAATATCCGCAGTGACAAAGTTAGGTTCTGTTTGGCTACAAGTAATTTAGGATCCTTATTCTTTCTACGTTGCCAGAGGTGTCATACATGGACACAAAATTGACTTTGGAGGAAACTTCTTCCTCAAAACGGCCCACTGTCTCTCCTGCTGCTCGGGGGGCTTCCTCACCTCCTAGACGACCCCTTCAAACTTTTCCAAAAATGTTTTCCTTCAATCTCCATGCCCTGTTTCTTCTAACATAATTTTCCCTGTCTTCAGCCCCTTGATAGTCCCGACACCTCCCCCCTGTTTCTGAGATATCATAGTATGATGCCGATCCCGACTCCTAACAGCACCTATTGTCGATCACCCGCGCTCACTCTGCGGTAGGCCACCGGTGGTGATGCCTACTAACCCATCAGTTAGAATATGCTAGAAGGATATCGGAGGATTCCTTGTCGCCAGGCACGGGATGAAACATGTGAGAAGAGGGGTTGAAGTCACACCGAAGTGGGGAAGGAAAGTGGCGAATGAGGTGTAAGGAATTTTGTTAATCACCAGCGCTCTCCCGGAGACAATACCGGCAATCCCATCTGTAAGAATATGCGAGAAGAACATCGGAGGTTCGCAGGAGTCAGGTGCTCGATAAAGCATGCGAAGTGAGGAGTCGAAGGTACACCAAAGCGGGGAGGGGAATGCAGGGTAAGGAAGCCGCGTGAGAAAGTACGGAAATGGCGTGATTATGTTCAAGAGACTCCCGAAAGAGTTTGCAATGATTTCTGTATTTAAAGGGCCCCCTCCGACCACAATTTTATGTAGAGTAGGTCACCGAATAACAAATCTGGATTTGGTATCCTAGTTCCATCTCTCTGTACCCATCTCAATCAAACGCGGCACATTTCCCTTCACCTGGAGGTTGTAGAAAATGACCTTTGTGCTATCATGGGAGTAAGCAAAGGAGTGGAGAGACGCATAGAGGAAAATAAATATGTGCGGTGGTCCATGGAAGGTTCAGGATTATTTCGTTATGCTTCGAACATCAGTATTTACCCCCAGTTTGGCATAAGTGAGAACGAAGTTACGAGCTATCCACACTTGTTGCCGTTCGGTACCGTATTTGATTCCAGGTAGTATAGTAGAGTGATAATCTATCATAATATTATAATGGCAATAAAATAGTTGGTAAGGAGGGATTGATGAAGGCGCGAAAACCGAGGAAAAAATTAAAGAAATAGCTATGAAGGAGCTAAGCGCTATCCCAATGAAGGGTCAGCTATCGGATGGAAGGTGTTTCAATGGGAAAGGCAGACTGGCAGGATTGGCCGAGATGGGCCTTGGAGTACGGTAAGTTGGACGGGTCAGGTGGGGGGTGCTTTCCCGGCAGCTGATGCCTGGTGTCATACCGGTCGAATACGTTTTGAGGTTGCCGCCACGTGCTTTTGTTTAATAAGCAGACCTGCATAACTAACACCAGCATTAGAATGCTGGTAACAACGGGCGACGGCCCCTGTGGATAAACCAAAACTCGCTCCTGCGACGGGCGCGGTCACCCTAATACCTGCAGCCAGCGGTACCGGTACCTGGCATGATAGGACGGCAACTCATAGTCTCATACCACTACTCAGACACACTAAGACCCTGAGAATGGGTTCATCTGAACTTGGAAACCTTAACTTAAAGTCACTCACACCCGGCACTAAGAATAGAAACCCTAGCCCACTCCCGCCCGCTTCGATTATTTGGATCCCACCACCCCACCCCACTCCTGCTCCTATCATACTAGAAAATACAAGTGAAGGAATCAAAACCACACCACAATCGCGGCCAATCTCTCTTACCCGCCGTGTCCACCAGCCTACTTCTGCGCCTTAGATAAAGCGCGCCAAAAACCACCTCTAGTAGCACCTACTATCCCCAACTTAGAAAAATTTAAGAATTTTCCCAATAATAAAATTTAACATGAAGATGCCCATAATTAAATCCAAGGTTACAGAAAACATGCTAGGAACTCTGAGTGCCAGAGTTCCGGGGGAAGAGCCCCAAAGAACTGCTGAGATAGCCGGTCTGCATTAGATTTATGCATGGCAACCGTGCCGCTATCTTTACTTATCTACAAGCCCCACTAGTATTTAGCCGAACAAGAAAGTAAACTTTGGCAATTTTGTATGTATGCTAAACCCCCTGTGATTCTCTTTCCTTTGATTACTGCTTGAAGAACAAAATTTATGATGCACCTTTGCGGTGGCTGGCTAAACTTGGAAATTTTGTATGGGAGTCAGTTTCTTTTGTAGCACAATAGTCAATTTTCTCCTGGTGTAAATTTCTAAGATAGGGGCTCATCTAGGATAAGCATGGGTTAGGGCTTGGGCTTGCGTCTCCCGCAGTTGCTTCATTGGCTTTTCGTAGGGTATTCATGCCGCATGCATGCCAAGATCGAATCACACTCTGTGACTAGAGGTACAGCAGCACCCCGCTACAGCTATCGCCCCCCTATCCTGTGAAAGGAAGAATGGCTAGAGATATTTGGTTATAATCTGATGCTTGCGATTGTTGCCGAGACACCTTCTTCGGAATAATAAATGCAGGCTGTGTGGGCCCCGTAGCCAGCTTGCGTATCTTCTTAGTAACTGTTGGGAGGGTAACTTTAGCCTAAGTTTTCTGGCTAATGAAGCAGAACAGCGCGGCTACAGGCATCGATAGCGGGATTCCCGGGAAACAAGTTGGGATCTTGGCAAAAATGTTTATTTTGACCGCAGGCGCGAAGAGAAAAGAGGGATTTCGGAGCTCTACAGTGGAGAAAGGTTAACTTGCAATTGAGTTCAATAGGCAATGTTAGCGCATCAGGGAAAATTGCGTTCATGACCAAATCATAACTTATAATTAGCACACACGATATCTCCGATTTCTACTACAACATTTCTTTTTTTTTTTTTTTTGAGGACTAGACCGGGAAAGGCAGGCATAATAAAAGTGTCCGCTTCTTTTATGATGAAGTCGGGTCAATGGGAGGGGTGTTGGGAGAAAGGTGGCACGGACGATGGTTTGTTGTGGGGGCGTTGACAAATTCTTGATCCCTTGTCCGAGCCCGTGACACCGCAGCTGCCCGTCGGACTGAGTGTCGGATATCCCTTAAGCGAGACCGTAACCGCAACCCTTAACTAGCCCCGATCGCACCACCCCTGAATCAAGCTGCAGGCTGATGACGAAACTGAGCGGCTGATGAACAGGGATCAACGACACGTCATTTTTTGTAACCCTAACCTTGATGATTTACTTTTTTTCCCACAAGATACCCCTGTTCGTCGCCCGCAGTTTTCGTCGCCGTACGGTCGGGGTTGTAAGATCTCCCTCCAAAATTCCTCCCATGGTTCGATTATTCGTGGACCATCACCAGAGGCTTCGCTTCGCTCTTTAAAAGTTGAGTGAGTGGTATGAGTTACCAAAAATTGAGTTTTCGGGGAGGACCAGAAAATCACACCGTGCTGTGCCACCCCAAAATCCACCAGCCGAAGAGGCTCCCCGGGTGGTCAACTGGCACTACAATACCGGTATGTCCCCACACCGGTACCAGTAGTGTAGGATATATATAGATAGAGAGCTAGTACAATTTCCTAGCAATACTTTGGTGAAGTTTATGGCTTTGAAACATATCGTAGAATAGGGGAGGGTATTCGCAAGCTAAATTAGAGCTTGCCACGACAGGTGTCCGTCGGATCGGTGGGCGAACGTTATCTGCAGCTTTCTAGGCATGACGGAACTGTTGGAAGCTTTTGATGCTGCTCGGCATGCTCGGCATATCGCTTTATCGTTCGTACAAAGCATTCGGGTATACGCTTTGGATCGATGCAGCGCCGGAAGGAATACGACCATGAAAAAGTCAGATGCGTGGAGGCTATGAGCCGTTGGAGCCCTTTACAAACCTTGTCTTTCCTTTCGTTAACACGGAAGCCTGCGGCAGAGAAAAAAGTACAGAAGAGAGCGGACATGTCGTGATCTCTAGAAAGATAGGAGGAGGACTTCGCTGGTTTATATATATCCCTGTCGTTGCCGTTGGCTAGTTTAGTTTGTTGAGAGTTAAGCTAGAGCGCGTGAGAGCGAGCATTTAAATGAGAAGAAGTTCTCCACTCTAAGTTGTGCGTCGGCTGCCGAAGTGTTTTGTGGCCTTAACTCTTGGTGTTTGGTTTTAGTTGTTGCCGTTTCGTTTCGTCGCTTCGCCTTTCGTCGTCCCTATCGCTGTTTAAACGGGAGCTAGCGGCAAGCTAATCTTTCGTCATGTCTCTGATCCTGAGAAGTGGGGTGCGGTGTCTGGGAATCTCTTAGTACGGTAAGGAGGGGGAGACTTCGCGTAATAATGAAAGACACGGCTATTATCGAAGCGAATAATACTCGGTGCAGTACTCTGAGTACAGTTCTTGGACGATACCGTTGGTCATCGTCGGTTAGGTAGAGTACCGGCGAAAACGCACCAAAGTAAGCGAAATCCGACCCCAATTAAATCAGTAACACATTAAAAACCTCATTACCGATTATTACAGGAAAATCACCAGCTGGTAGACAGGAACTTGGATATTTAGCACGTGTCACTTAGTAGGAATTGATGTTGAATTGGCCCCTGTGTCGGCAAGTGCAGCTCAGGGTGTCGAAATGTTCCTGATAAGCTTTGGAATTTGTATGGAAAAGGTGGAGTGGTAGATGATTTGAGAACTCGGGTTTTCACAAGCTCACCAACAACGCAAAAAAGGTCTGATTCTGCTAAAGGTTAAATATCGTCAAGTCAGGATCGGCTTCTAATTCTAGATTCTTGGAAAAAGGTAATTAATATAGTAACTCTCACTCAATCTATCCACACGCAGCACGGCGGATATCTTGAGGCCAGGATGGCTTAGAGTATTCTGAGGTGGTGCTATCTATGCAAAAGATGTGATGCAAACTGCGGAGGGAGAGCCGGAATGGTTTTAGAGAGGATATTTACTCATAAAAAAATAGATATTGGTGAAGGCTAAAGTGGAAACAAATCTGAAGCAGAAGAGAAAAAAAAGACCCTTTGAACAGCCGTTCTGAGAGAGGAGTTTAGGAAGGGATAGGAAATATGGGAGTGGAGAGGGACAAAAACAGAACAAATAAATGCTTCAACAACCGATACCTAGGGAATAATGCGTATTCGAGACCAGGGCACCGCCAGGTATATAGCTTCTCCCTACTATACTTGATGTTCCTAGTTGACTGCCCAGCCAAACCACCAGCGTAATGCAACCGCAGCCATGAAAAACCAGAAAGATCCAAGAAGAAAGTGTACGCGATGCTAGCTGGGGAATGCATAACGGTGTGGATGGTTAGGTTTGGCTCCGGCGGGACTCGCGTGGCAGTTCAACTTGATGCTGATCCCGCACATGAGCGCGAAGGTTGTCCTTCCTCTTGATTCCTTTATTCCCGACTCTCTGGCACCCGGGAATTGGACAATCGCAGCGTTTTTGGAGATGCATCGCCTCACTGTGACGGGTTAAGCCTTGCTTCGTCTCGAATGGCGATGGCCAGGTGCAACCAGGTTCATTGCAGAAATACCTCCTTTGGGGGAATTCTTGGAGGTTATGCTAAGATTGAGAGGAAGGCGCAAGAATAGGGACGGGAGGGAGGGACTCGGGGACCCAGAGAGGAATAGCCGACTTATCAGTGGTAGCTATAGGGTGCTGGCGAAGATGGAAAGAAATGTTGGAGCTTTGGCTAGCGAGGTTGTAAACTCGGTTATCCAAACGGTGAGTCGTGGGGAGTTCGCTACGATTGACATGAAATGCAGGACCGTTGACAGAGTAGAAGCCATCGTCATCTAGAAAGAGCGGGAGACCCTCAGGCTTTGAGGGGGGCGGATGTGGTATTTCCAAATAGCTAACCAAGACTTCCTCCCAATCGCGAATGCTGTCGTAAAGGTCGGGCCTATGGTACAAGTACTCAAGTTAACAAATGAAACCCCATGTATACTATTCACACACTTGGGCTCTGAGGTTTGTATTCCATGCCATGTACCACATAATGCAAGGTACGATCGGGGCCAGAAGGTACAGAAGAAACATCTACTCTTCCCCCAGTTTCACTGTATTCTTTTGAGGATACCTGGTGATAACCCCGAATAATACAATGTGTATCTTTAGGCCATCCGACGTAGCGGACATTTTGCCATCAAGCCTCGCAATTGGGCTCGGGCTGATTGGGCCGGGCCGGGTGTCAAGGGATTTGGGCCGGGTCGGGCCGCCCAAGGGGCAAGCCCGGGTAGCCCAAAAAAGCCCGAAATAAAGCCCGAAGAACTGTCACTTTTGTTTTATTAAATCACAAGATATCACTCATGTCTTTCAAAAGTGCTGTGAAGCCTCGAACTTGCGTCATCCCCAATCTAGTATTCTGTTGAGAACTTTTCAGCCTCACATTTTTAATTACCCCATTTCATCCCCATCAGGTTGCTGAACGTTGATTTTTCACAAGTCATCTCCGGTGAGGAACCTCTTTCTTTAAGATTTTAGAACATCGCAAGCCTTCATACAGCACCATGATTATTACGCAGGCTCAAATTATGTCGGACCTCGAAGACCATATTAGCGAACTGTCATCTGTTTCTTCCTACCCTAGGTCTCGCGCAGCTTCCTCCCAGATTCAACTTCCTCCTCCAGCTGCCATCATGGAAACCAACTTTCATTCAACGACTAAAGTTATAAGAATTGATATCTTTGAATAGAATTGACTTAATCCCGGCACTGGAATAGTTTGGGCTGTTTGGGCGGCCCGGGCTTTGTCGGGTCGGGTCGGGTTCGGGTCGGGCCCACCATGGTTTGGGCAGGGTAGGGGCCGGGCTTAAGATTTTGAAGCCTGGGCCGGCCCATTGCGAGGCTTGTTTGCCATACTCTGCAATGCAATACTCCTGCAGATCTGTTTGTAGGGCACTCACAAATTCATAATGCTTTCTGGGGAGGCGTATGGCGTTTAGTATGGCCATCAATCAATTCGTGGGTAAGTGATGGAGTTGTTTTGTCTAAAGAGATATTCTGCCGCTGACGTCTTTGGGAGAACTGCTGGGCACACTCTCCTCAACACTAGGAGACTTTAAATCCGAGAACTTTCTATCCTTTTGTAGAGGAAGTCTTCCTTGAACGCATCGAGGGCTCAGTCCGGTACATCCAATCGCAAGCCGGATTTTGTGAGGGCAGGGAAGGAGGAAGGAAAGCCTGCAGTCTTGCACGAGAACTAGACACAGCCTGCAGAACATAACGCGGATCAGGGGACAGGGGGTACAGGGGGGGGAACAACACACTAAAGGATCTGGTGCTAAAGGTGAAGTTCAGTAAGGCTGTCTGCCGCTACCACTTATATTATTAGCTCTGACTGAAGCTTAATTGTCAATAGGTTTGTGAGACACATTACGAACCAAATCCAGCAGGGATAAGATGAACCATAAGTACTCTGGTAATGAGAATTATACTAGGACATTGGGCCGCTCCTCAGTGCAAGACGCTGTGTATTTACCTCTTCTTTACCACAACAGAGGACTGAGGCTGCGGTTATTGTCCGCCCCTTCAGTGAGGAGAATTTCAACGACCAAGTAGATCTCTGTGGTGTTCGGCATCTACGCTAGTCACGAAGTCTTAGCAAAAGTAAAAAAGGTCCAATGTGTCAAAGCTTCTCGCCCTTCCTTGCATTATTCCTACCAAATTAGATCATATTTCGCCCCTGACGGTAATCAGTACCCAGACTTAAAACCCCTGTTGGTCTCCGCATTTACCCTCATAGTATATGCTAGAGTCACTCACAGCGAAGCGAGAATGGCCATAGAACTCTTATAGGACAGGGACTGTTTCTATAAGTATGGCCATTCTCATTATCCGGTGGGCTCACTTTGCCATGAGAAACTGGAGCATAAGTGAGGTACTTCGCAGAGCCTCAGCCGCTGCATAGCCGAAGTATCGTATAGTAAATAAAAGGTCTGATGCGAGACTGGGGAGGCAGGGGTAGGGGCGAACAGGCACTTATAATATTAAGGCCGATCAGAGATGATTCCGGGAGGCTATCTCGAAGAAAGCAAACCATTTCTTTGTCCTGAAAACCAAGAGACCTGCCGGTGTGAACAGCTATTGTGTTGCGATGGCTGTTTGGTGCTCGTGTAACCGGCAAAGCAAGGTATACTAGGGGTGGAGCTTCGCATGGCGGCTCTGATTTTAGAAGGAGCAGATATATTGTGATGGGTTTCCATAGTGGAAACTTGGTAGGACAGTGAAGGAGGAGAGCCAAATGGGAAAAGGTTTTGTGCGAATTGGGGGGGCTTCGTTGGGCAAGGGGCGGCAGGCCGCCAAAATATACCCGAGGGGTGATGCATGTTCTTACGAACAAAGATTAGGCTGCCATTGTCTTGACTGGGGTTAGGCTATTGTATGTCGTGGAACGTGTGAATTGCAATCCCTAAGATCACCCTTAACCGACTTTGCGAACATAGCATCGAGGGGAGCCAAGTAGGGATGGTCCCCCTGTACCACAATCAACGTTCCCAGCCCGAGCTCTGTAACAATAATTTCTGCCGCCCAAACTCCTGGTAGAAAATAGGAAAACCACTCAAAACCTTGTATACTATCCTTTAGCATCAAATGAAAACCTTCACCCTCTCAGGCATACTCTTGTTAGGTTGTGAAAATAGTCTGTATCTAGTAACTCTCAGCAGTGCTGGCATTTTTTGATAGCGACTTTATACATATTGTGATCGCACAGAAAACAAGAACACAGTATTAGATTTTGAGCTGAGACGCTTGGTTGTGGCGCGGGGTGTTAGCGTTTATTTGGCACCCGGGATACTAAGATCTAGGCAAAGTGGTGAATTTAGGGGTACTGTCACTACAGGGAGGCAAGGCGAGGCTGTACGACTGGCGCACAGGGGTACTCCATGGCAAAACTGGATTGGTGAAGGCTATGGTTATGTGTGATTGATCCCTGTTCGTCATCGGCCCAGTTTCGCCCTGCCGGCGGTGAGTGTCTGCAGCCCCAGGAGCAGTCGGGTTAGCAGGTGTTGCCTCATTAAGAAAACTGTTATTGAGTAAGCTCATGCAATGCATGCTACTTGAAGGCCTAAAACATAGCACAGGCAGGTTTCTTATCCACGAACCAGTTTTGTCATTCCGTTGTGAGGATGGTGATAATTGATCTAATTATCCTCGGTAATTCGGGCCTGGTGGCACAGGCTCTCTCTACTAGTGCCTGTTGCCCTCCTTTGGGAAGTGCACCCGACGCAAAATATGCCTCTTGTGTTTTAGCTGGTGGCTTGAAGCTACCCTGCAGATGCGCTCCGGTGCACTTCCTGCCGGAGACGTGGCAGTTTACCCGGTATGTGGACCTGCCTAAGATGAAAGGAATGGCTGATGAGCTTCCTGAAAACTTACAGTCTGAATCGTATGCGGAATGGGATGTGCGCAATGTGTATGTCTAAAATGATATTCGTGGAATGGCATGAGCGGAATGGCAAGGAGGGTTTGGGTGAAAGGGAAGCCAGAGGCTGAGAATGCTTAGTATATAGAATAGTACACTCTCCGTAATCCCAGGAGCTAGGAATTTTCAAGGGAATGGATATTGACACGATTATGGAACTATGTTTATTGTTTATTTTCTTCAGACTAGATTGGGGAGGTTCCAGTGATATTTAGTAAGGCTGATTTGATGGCCACTAAAAGAAGGGTACAGCACGAGGGTGTCGACTTTATTATGCCGAACTTTGGCTCTTTGGATGGAATAACTGTACCATGTGTATGACAATTATTTGGTTTTTTTTCCAACAGATACTCGCAATGTCGAAGCGTTTTTAGAAAAGACTGCTGTTGCATACCGCCAAAAATTGGGCACTTTCTCTCGAATTTGGGTGGTATGCCATAGCAGTCTTCCCCAAAAGCCCTCCGACAGTGGAAGTAAACGTACTCGAGTACTCACCCATCTACGTCAATTTTTCGGACATGAAAAAAGCTTGTGAAACTCTCCGCCAGTGACTAAAACGAATCCCGTTCTCGGAGTGGGCAAAAGGGGAACTGGGACAACCAGAGGGGCCCGACAGACCTACCGTAAAAACTTTAATAATTGAACCATGTGTTATGAAATCCGCAATTCCCTTCTCTGGAATATGGGCCCAAAGCACAGCGAAAATTCAGCCCCTTTCCCCCTGCTGACACAAAAAAAAAAAAAAGAGATTTCTTGACCTTATTGAGAGGAAATTTCAATGACATGAGAGCCATTTGGCCCCGGTACCAAGATCAAAGTTTCCTCGAAAACCTTTGACCCAACAGATTGGATGGGCTGAGAATGTAGGCCTACAAAGGAATAGTACAATCAGCCAACCAATGAAGTGAAATGGTGTAATCTAATTACAAGCCAATAGAACGTAAGTAGATGGAAAGTTCAGAGGGTGCACAAATGCTACTTTACAAGGATTGAGGTTAGTGATGCGGCAAAAGAGAAGAAGTACAGGGTTAGGTTTTCCTATTCCCCGTGAATTTTTCTCCTTTCGGTCCTGTGGCTTACTTTTGTGCTGACAAATTTTCAGTCAGAAAACATGTGTATCATGGCAGGGGCCAAACTCCCCTATAGCACATGGTGTAATCGTTCAAGTTTCTACGTTATCTTGATATTCAGTAAGCTTAAGAAAGGAGAAGCTGTAATAAATAGGTCTAGCGACCGCTTGTGTTACCGCCGAAAATGCCCCTTCTTTGAAGCCTAGTCCGCTCAGGCAAGGTCAAGATGACACAAACCTGGGTTGTTGGTCCAGCTTTGTGAATGCCTAGCTGTGGCGGCAGTCTTTCAAGACGTAATTTGTATGCTAACACTTTGCTAATCTAGAGCAGATATCAGGGGTTGTGGGCAGGTATATGAAACCATCATCTGCCAGCCTAGATGTGGGAAATACAAAGAGAAACCAAGGGTATTTCGGTATACTTAAAGCATTGAGAGTAGTATAATATGGATGCTGCGCAATTTCCTATCACTCAATATATTCTCACAATGTGGATAGACTACTCACACATTCACAATCATTCCTTAGTTACCAAGCCGTCACCCCACTACTTTAGTAATACTACCAACTTTGAATCCTTGACACTTTGCCGTCTGATATCTTCTCTGCCGTCTGGTCCTCTGGGCACTCTGAATCATAATGGTTCCGGATGGTAAATTTTTGTATTTCCGGACCCCGAATACAGGGCTGGGTATCACTCTTTGGGCAAGAATAAAAGTGTAGCTCCTGTGGTGCAATGAGATCTGCCACAACGGGCCTTGTAACCCCCACGATCCCAATCAATGATTGTGGAGAAAACATACCATGTGGGTTTGGTGCCCTTTTTCCTCTTTTGTCCAGTACTGTTAGGCTCAACCAGCTCCACCCCCCGTTCCGCTCTGTCTGGAAACGCAAACCTTCCATTGCTTAAGAGCCTGGAAAGAATTGTTTTTTTGGTTGATTTATTCAATTGAACACCAGGCATTCCATTCATCGAGTATATCTCCGATATCTACAAGTAACAGACAAGAAGTATATGAACATGAGACCTTCACCATATATGGTAATTTGTCTGTTTGTCACATGTCTCATGTTCATATACTTGTTGCTTGTAACCTGTACAAGTTATCAATAGTTAGTACCTGCCACAAAAACGGGATAATGGCCGCAGATATTGTTTTTCTTTTCGATTTCAACTAGCGCTTGATAATCGTGGCCAGTACCTGTACCTTCTGTTCTAGGTTCGGGGAATTAGCAAGTTCTTTGCCTGTCTGATTGGTCTAGGTTTTTTTATGGTCCCTTTCTGCTGTATTGGGACTCAGAGTCAGGATCTATTGAAGCTAGAATACTGGTAGAGGATACATTCGTGGAATTTTCAGGACACTGGTATCCGGTTTCTGTAGCTCCAGCTTGACCGTTTTCCTTTTTTGCCCACCAAATACCCTGCTACTTATCTTTTGGGCTTTGTCCTGAGTACAGACAAAATTGTACAAGTACTGAATTCAGGTAGAGAGGAAAATATTGGGACTAACAGGGGGCGGTGGAATTAGAAAGCAGTAGTTATTTCCTTTTTGGTTCCACACTGTTTTCATTAATACTTCCAAGGTATTGTGCCTTGACGGGATTAACTGTGCATCGGCAAACAGACAGAATTCTAGCCATGACAACAGCACCCCCCCGCCACCAACCTCACTATCATGAAAACTATAATATATATATCTATAAAGGTAAATACATGATAGAATACATAATTTAAATTAAGATTTGATCTAGAGAAGTTTCTTTAGGTGTTGAAAATGTGGGGTGATGAGGGGGTTGCACTGCTATCAACCGTTTGGGCACGGCTAATTTTTGTTAACAGCCAATATGCACTGGCCTCTGCTCCCCCTGCTCGTCCCAATACTTAAGTCTACTACTTTATGCAAGGCAACATATTTGACTACATCTATGCACGAGCCCCCTGCCCGAGGTGTGGAAAATCTTTCAGTGACTCTCCCTTGCAAATAAAAGTTTAGAAAGTGGAAAAAACAAGAAAAAAGTAGGGGCAGGAGCGGGCGTCAGTCTGAAACCGAGCAACAAGCTGGTGATATCATTACAACCTGCGGTAAAGATTAGCAAAAGTTGAATGGGGTTCTCATTAGCGCATTCAGTGTGCTTGGACCAGGTGAGCAACTGTGTTTCTGACGATTTGGCTCTGCATTTTGCCGCCCTTTTGACCAAGGCTGCGAATGCCAAGGCCTTGTGCCTGGTTTTAGCCTGGCCCTACATTCGCCCCACGCCAAGCACAATTGCAAGCGCAGCGCTTCTGGATGCAGGTGCTCAGAAGTGCTATGAAACTATTTAGCACCGTAGTTATAGGATTGGATTGCAGAGAGTTGAAATTTAAGATGTACGACGTGTGAATTGCATGTTGTGCAATGGTGGCTACAGAATGGAAGTTTCAGGTATAGAGGCAAGCGGGGCAAGGGGAAGATGAAGAAGGAATAAACAAGTGGGGTATATGGTCAATTTCGATCTTATGCAACAGCATGCGGGGTTATGGGGCTTTAAGTGATGACCCCAAGTATCACGGGTCTCGATGTTTACACAGCCTTTTCCCAGAAAGGCTTTGCCAGAAAATAATGCGAAAACCAGGCTCCAAGGCTGCGTGTTGCAATCCCACAACTGGAATAATTGTACCTTTGACTCAGTGGCCTGAAATTCCCCTCTGTGGGTGACGGGGGAATTGCTACAAAATGAAGACTAAATTTCAGTCCTCTGCGGAGGTGGATATCTTAGAAGTTGTCAAAAGAAGCTAGGATTTTGTAGTTGGTTGCGGAGGTTAGAAAAGTCTATTAGACTTTTCCGGATCTTACTATATTTATTATCATGGGAGCCTGCAGAGGAATTGGGATATATGGGGGGGCATGCTGATATATGTAATAAGAGAGAGAAGGATTAGGCTGCTTAAATTGTGTGCCGCCCGTACTCCCATCTTTACCGTTAGTTTAGAGGAAAAAAGAAAAGAATGATAATGAAGTTTATGATGACACAATTCATCGGTGGTTGAACGGCAGACCACAGACCACGAAAAGGCGAAAAGGCCTATATGGGCCTCGATCGCCAACTCACGATATAATTAGGGAACTTCTCATCTATTCAACTGCTGGCTCTGGCTCTCAAGACTCACACCTCAACAACGCTCTCAAATAACTAAACTAGCTAACAGTAAAAATAGGAGTAAGTATATAAAATCAATAAAGCCTTTCTCCCATCCTTCCATTGATTGCGACACATATCCATTCTCTTCTAGGCATGGTCCCCTTTCGCTTCGGTAGACTTCTGTACTAAGAAAAGAAAGGCAAACGTCGCAAACACCTGTTCTTTATAGCTTTCATGCATTCACCGATGTCAGAGCTGGGTTCATTCCGGCGCTCCAGCGACCCCAGGGCCTGGGCCCATATTCGAAGGGTTTGCATCCACGGTGGGGGGATGGGCTACGCGCTCGACTGGGCATGTCGAGCAGCATCAAAGACTTCCAACATCCTTCCGGGAACTAAACGTGTCAGCCGTTCGAGGTTGTAGCCGATTCGAGAAGGTGCGAGGGTTTTGCAGTGAATCGTTTTATAACTTTACTGATTTACAGAGATCTCCTAAGAATCTCTTTCTCTTTCTTTGGAGTGTGTGGAGGAATGTGGAGATGCGGGGAGATACAAAGATAGATGGTGAGATTTATGGAAGGACAAAAGAGTTTTAATTATCTTTTACTTCTACGTCTGTCATTACTGTCAGTTTAGTTTGTAATAATGAAATTGTGGAATACACTCCCCTACCTTTCCCACAAAGTGCGCAAGGCAGGAGCGAATCTTCTCACTCTGCCCTCTACCCCCGTACTATCTATTTTCCTATATTAAAATCCAGGGCACAGTACGTTAGGCGATATCATGGGATCACTTGTTCAGTAGAGCCCCCTGACATCCACCACCTCTGCCAGGCCCATAATCTCCGGGTTCATGGACACAATCTCCGAAGAGCATTATTGCAATGTTCCCACCAGGCCCAATCCATCTATGTCGGATGTAGGTCGGACAAACTACAGGGCATAGTGGGTCACTTTGGGGGTGAATGGATGACCATACCCGACAGCCTCTGGTCTAGATAGATAGTGGGCCCAAGCGTCCTATATAATGCGGTGGGCTTTGGACATTCGCCTTATGA
>Ga0307507_10005166_pt1 | contig 21834 bp, 7 predicted proteins | sample 7_EM_MG_FD_207223 | JGI IMG/M metagenome (GOLD analysis project Ga0307507, IMG submission 207223) | Populus trichocarpa ectomycorrhiza microbial communities from riparian zone in the Pacific Northwest, United States - 7_EM | ecosystem: Host-associated > Plants > Roots > Unclassified | place... | reverse complement strand
CAGGGGTGCACTAGACGCGTAAGCGGGTGGTTGGTGCACCGAACGCGTAAACGCGTAGTTGGTGTACCGTACGCGTAAGCACGCGTTCGGTACGACAGGTGCTGTAATTATACAGTACTATTAACAGAAGATAGTAGTTCCGAATTCTAAACCTTTATAATTTAAGATACTTAAATTTATACACAACTTCCCTATAGTAGGACATCCTAGCTATATAAAGACCTATAAGATTGTTTAATGAGCATATTACTGGCCTATAATGCATAACTATATACGGAAATACGTTTAAGCATATAGGATGTGCATACGTGGAAAAACCTCTTATATAAAGAAGTAAGGAGTACTTTAACCGCTACCAATCCTAATACAAAGATAGCGTAATATCTTAATTGACTTTGTAGTTGACTTACCTAGTAGTAATAGGTTCACAAATATTATAGTAGTAGTTAACCATCTTATAAAAATGTGATATATGATTCCTATGGACTTGATTAATGCGATATTAGTAGCTAAATGTTTTATTAAGCACGTCTTTAAGCTACATAGACTTCCTAATATAATAATATCCAACTGCAAAAGCTAGTTTGTTTTAGACTTCTGGCAAGCTCTATATAAACAATTAAGTATTTAAATATAACTCTTAACTATGTTTTATCTAGAGATAGATAGTTAAATAGAAATTGCAAACGTAATTATAGAATAATACTTATAAATATACTACTCCTACCTGTAAGACGACTGGGAAAAATAGCTACCTTTAGCTAAGTTTACTGCGAATAATATAATAAATGTATTAACAGGTGTGACACTGTTCTACGCAACCTATGGACAAAACCCTTGACTTAGATTTAAGCCATAACCTAATATTAATATAATAGGACCCATAATTAAACGGATCCAGTTAATTAACGTATATAACTTTACTAATTAAATAAAGCAGTTAACGGAACTATTATAAAGTAAGTTAATATATACTTAAATGTTATAGGAATAGCATGCAAATAAAGGACGAGCTCCTATATAGGACTTTAAGGAAGGTAATATGGCTTACCTAAGTACATAAAACCTAAAGACTTAACAGCCTTTAAAGAAACTTAATTGGAAGTTTGCGGGCCTATACCAAATTAAGAAGAAACTAAGCCTATATACCTATAAGCTTAAACTACTAACTAAAATAAAAATACACCTAACGTTTTATGTAAGCTTGCTGTAACCCTTAAGAAATGATCCTATAACTCGCGAAATTCCACCGCCATCTCCTATAATTATTAATAACGGTAACGGTTTGTACTTTATTAACTTGATTAATAATATGCAATAAAAAATATAATCTAAACAATTTAAACTTCTTATTAAGTGGGAAGGATATAAAACACAAACCTAGGAAACCTATAAATAGATTAAGGCTGATGCGCCTTCCCTAGTAAAAGAATTCTATAAAGACCATCCTTTGCGGCCTGCTCTGGCTGGATGGACATAATATAAAGGTAAACAACTGCTATCTAATATAAAGACATAAAACACGATAGCAGGAAACTTAAAATTAAAAAGAATTTAAACCATATTATGACGCTCATAAGGCAATAAGTTATGAATTCTTAACTAAATTGAATTGTTTTGGACCTTTAGCTAAAGGGGGGGTACTATAATGGGACTAGCCCAGTTATAGTAGGAATGTCTTGGTGAAACACTTAACAGATAAATTCCAATGCTTTAATTAAATTCTGCTAAATTCCGCTAACTTAATTAATTTCCACTAGTCTCTACTAAATTCTACTAACGTAATAGAATTTGGTTAAAACCTGTCAAAATCCGCGTGGGCTTATGCCCACGCGTCTGCTGCCAAGACCACGAATATTTAGTTATAAGTTTCCTATATTCCTTTCTCTTCTTCACGCAACGTCTTGTACTCTGCAAGAGCTATATACCCCTAGATTAGATAGAATTTATATTTGTTCCTTCAAATCTTCCCCAAAGCCTCTTCGCGCCCTCACACAGATATAGATTTGGTACCTTATTAAGTTGGTAGAGTAATACAATAATTATCTAAGAGTTTAGCGTCCTCCTTAGGCCGAAGTATACACAACTAAGCCTTATCCTTCCGTACCTCTCTAGTTTCCATTAAATTCATTAAACAGCTCTATAAGAGCACTTAGATTAAACCCTACACTATTAATTAGTGGCGCCGGCGTTAATAAGGATTTCTAGGAAGACGTGTTGCCATTCGCGCATATAGGGCGCCATATTCGACGGAGGCGACAATAAGAGCTACACCACGATCTAGAACAAAGACCACAATATTGGTAAGAAAGAGAAGTTACAAATAGCTTTAAGTGCAAGGAGGTGACCCTCCACTACATCTAATTCTGCTAGCTCTACATACTAATTTAGGCGAGGCTTAAGCGAAATTAGATACCATCGCTGCTACGCGCGTGGGGGGGGCGATACTGAACCTCCCGGACCCTGTATTATAGTAAAGCTATATCTAAGTAATCTACATTATAATTCTTGGCATGGTGTTGTATATAGAAATATTCAATTATAAGATTTTGGTTGAGGAACTTCCTGCTAAAGACACTATATTAGAGGTCTCTTAGGCCTTGTAGTGGGGGGTCTCTTAATTAGGGGGTATCTCTGGCGAATAAAATCACAACAGTAATATGAGGGGACTTTGTAGACAGGGGGCTATAAGGACACGATTGTGGAATAGGATAGATTGGTAAGAGAGACAAATCCTTAAGGAGGTAAGGCCTCTAGGATCGTGGAGACTATATACTACGGGCACGTGCCTTTGGCACGTGACCGGCGACTATCTAAGGGGCGTCCGGAGGTTGTCCTAAAGGCAACCCAAGGTGTCCGCAATAATATCCCTTACATTGCCCCCCCCCTTTTTGCGGTTGGCCCCCGATCGCTATTACCTTACAGTAGGGAGATTATGAGGGCTCGTCCCAGAAGGGGTTTGGAGAGATATTGGTAAGCTGCTGTATATTATCTATCTATTTAACCCCTGCTTTAAACTCCTGAAAACCTTAATAAGGAAAAATATAACTAGAGAAAAGACGTAAGGATTACTAGGAGACCCCTTAGAAGCCTACCAGAAACGTGCTGGTGACTACCTAGGCTAACTAAGGATTTTCATGCAACTCTACTTTTAAGCCTTTATGCCGGTCTGTAATTAATTGCGAGTATTATAGGCAATTTAGTGTTCCTAATATAGTTCCATAGAACCTTTTAGTATAGGATTTAACGTATAGAGCCTTAGCTTGCCGTTATCTTTAACCTTTAAGATATTAATCTATAATCCTTTCTCGTTAGTTCTGTGCTATATATTTAGCGTAGCTTTACTGCCTAGCAAACAGAAGGGATACTTCGCAATAGCGCCTCTAGCTATTATACGATTTGTTAAGAACGTCTATAACGTTATTCTTTAATACTATAGTATTGTTTAGGTATAATTTTACCTATATACGTCTGTAATTAATGTCTTAATTGCCTTCCCTGGCCGCGTAATTAGTTTTTATAAGGAAGTGATAACTAAATAGCTTATACGCGTGTTTCCTTCCTTTTGAATTACGCTTGTCACGGCACTAACCTAACGCATACTGTTTTATACTATCTCGTACTGTTCCCTACTGTTGGCTAGCCCACCACTAGCGACTTAGCGGCCGGCCCTACTATTTGTATATAATACCCCCTTTCCACCTTCTTCCCCTCTTTATACTATAACGTAGTTATTTAGTCTACTTTATTGCAGCACTGTAACAGTTTATGGTATCTTCAATTTGCGCCCTATCGCGATTACTAATTCCCCATACCCTAGCTAATTAACCTCTACCCCAGAGCAATCGCGACCTATACGCGCCTCTACTAAAACCGACACGTCCCTAGCACAGTCCTAGAATAATCCTCAGTTTTTACCTAGCGCCTAGATGGGCGACATTAATGACGCCAAAATAGCCAAAACCCAGAACCCCCGCAACGTTTTCGCAGACCTATTTATAGAGACATACCCCAATATCGCGTGGACAATCCGCCGCTCCCTACTATACCCTAAGACCTTTAAGCCTAGCAAAGCTTACCTTACCCTTGTTAACTATACCAATGAGTTCCTTAACAACATTGAAGCAGGACTATAGTATATATATAACACAAACACTGCCAATAAGAAAGCCAACAAAAACCTTAGTGCCCTTATTACTTCCTAGACAGGAACTATTAACTCCTAAGCAGAGACTATTACCGTTCTAAAACAATCAACCCCTATAATAACAGTAGTAACCTAGCAGAAAAAACGGAGATCTAAAGACCCGCCAATATTTAGCGGAAAAGGCACCCCGCTAGAACAATAAGCTAATTTTAAAACCTAGCATATTAAGATTAAGGGAGTCTTTAACCAGGACTAGGACTACTTTAATATAGTTTAGTCCCAGATCTTTTATATCTTGGACATACTAGAGGACAAGGCCTATAAGTTTATTAAGCAGGGCCTAGAGCTTATACATAAAAACCCAAACAATATATCTATATAGAAATGGCCTACTAAGGAAGATATGCTTAAAGACCTTACTACCTACTATAAGGTCCTTAATATAACCCAGGTCGCAAAAAACAAGCTTAACTATTTCCCCTAAGGCGAGCGTAATTACTGGTTCTGGAAGGGAGAGCTTAATAAGCTAATAGTCTACGCTAAAAAGACAGACAAATAGAAGGTAGACCTACTCTAAAAGTTTATCTCTCCAAAGATAGAAGAGCTGGTACTTAGACTAGCCTATAAAATCAATAATAGTAACTATATAGGTTGGAGCAAGCAGATGGATGTGTTTGCTAAGAACCTTGCAAACTATATACACTAAGCTAACCTTAAGAAGAACGCTAACTACCGCCTACCTACCTAAGCCCCTGCCCCTATATTAACCCCAACCCTAGCAGTAACTAGAGAACCTATTGACCTTAATAGAATCTTAGACACAGAGCGCAAGCGCTATATTAATAATAGACTATGCCTTGCCTATAGCCTGCCCAACCATTAAAAGGATGCCTATAACCCCGCCAAGATAGCAAACCCAGTCCCAATGCTACCCTATTAAATAACGCGAACAAATAACCGCGGATACAGCAACCGTGGAGTCCATTATGGACGCGGCGACCGCGGAGCCTATTATAGCCGCAGCGGATAACCCCCCCCTTTTAACCCTACGGCTTAGTTACTCCAAACTATGCCCTATATAGGAGCCCAACCCGTTAACAACGCCTAGTATTAGCAACTTTGCGCTAGCGAATACAAACACGGCTATATTATTAGTAAGGTATTGTCTTCCTATACCCCAACCAAAATAGAGACTGACACCGCTAGCTAGACAGATACTAGACCACCCTACTAAGACAGCCCCGTACCCTAGTCGTTAAAAGGCAGACCCTTAAACTAAGTCGCGCCCAAGGGTCTAAACCATATAAGAAGGAAGATAAGAAGATTAGGTCCCTATTACTAGATTAATTAGTCCTTTCTATTAGTAAACTGCTACTTAATCTTAAATTAGTAAATAGTAACAAGAAATTAATCCTTATTTAAACCTAACTCTCCTTATTACGTAACCCATACCCCTAAGTTTATATTAATACAGTAAGCCTAGTGGACTCCGGTAGTACTATAATGGCATTTGCCAACGCAGAGTCTATTATAAGAAAGTATAATATTACAACTAAGAAGCTGCTAGCACCTAGGCCACTGCGCCTTATAGATAGTATCCCAACTTCGCTTATTACGGACTACTTTACCGCCCAAATATTAATCAGCCTCTATACTGAAGCTATACTCTTTTTTATTACTAAACTCTCGCCTACTACCCTAATTATCCTAGGTATGCCCTAGCTTTAAAAGCACGAGCCCTGTCCTAGCTTTAGGAAACTCAAGATCTGCTTTAACTTAGACTACTGCTCTAGGCACTACCTCCTATAAGGGATAGCCGACGTTAGCAGGGACGCCCTATATAGATACTTAGCACTACTAAGCCTAGTGCCTAGGACTATATACAAAGCCCTAATAGTAGAAGACGTTCCTAATAAAGGGGAGCCTATACAGCTGCAAAGAAACAAGATAGTGGAAGACTAGACTAACCTAACACTTAAGACTAAAATAACGGGCTAGCTAGCCCTACCAAGACTAAGGAAGAAGGTCCGCTTTATACTGCTACTATTAAGAATCCAACCCTAACCTAGGCACTGTTTAAACCTTAGCTATCTAGCCTAACACCTAGAACTAAGCTATATGCTATATACGCACACTATAGCTTGCGTTATAGTAAGGACTGGCTATGGAACTACTAAGACCTAGATAATAGAAACCGCGCCACCGTAACGCCTAACCTTACACCCGTCTCCCGCGCGTACTATATAGGGCCGCTGCCTCGTTTCCGCCCCCCTAGGCCGACTAAGCCGTGCTAGCCTAGCCGTAGCACCAGAGAGCTAAATACGCCCTAACCTAGACGATATTAAATGCACCTATACTATTAATTTTACCCAGTTCTATAAATAAAAAGACGTAAAGGTAATAAGGATCTATATAGCGGAGCTAGTAGAACTAGTTAAATAAAATAAGCACTAATAGCTGCTTAAAGAGCTGCCTATAGGCCTAATAGAAGTACTAAACCTATTAGAAAGGTCTTTCCGCTAGCTAGTAGAAGGTAACTATACAATAAAGGAAGCCTGTAAAGTGCTCCCCCCCTATTTCTATAACTTCCTTAAGATAAATCTAAAAACTAAACCCAAGCTTTTATGTCGGAAGATAGTTAACACCAATATTAAAAAATTCCTAAAAGGCAAACCAGGATTAACCTATAAAGACATTCTATAACGCCTACTAAAGGAGTTTAGTAAATATATTAAGCACTTTCTCCCTAAAAACGTAGATAAGCTGCCCCCTTACTAACCATAGGACCATAAAATTAAGATCACCCCCGGAAACTAGGCCTTATACTATAAAAATAGACCACTCTTACTTGCTAAACTTAGGTGTGTAAAGAAGTGGATTAATAAGATGCTAGATAAGGGTTTTATCCGTAAATTAACCTTATTAGCTACCATACTACTCCTCCTCACTGCTAAGCCTAGCGGCGGTGTATAAATCTGCCACAACTACCGAGGCCTAAACATAGTCACTATTAAGAATTGATACCCACTGCCATTAATCCGCGAGACACTTAACGCACTTTATAGCGCCAAGTACTTTACTAAACTTAATATAATTGCTGCGTTTAACTGGATCTGGATTGCGGAGGGCTATAAGTAGCTTATAGCATTTATTACCCGGTTCGGACTCTATAAGATGCTAGTTATACCATTTGGCCTCTATAACGCACCCGCTATATTCCAGAACTATATTAACCATATTCTATATAACGCCCTTAATAACTACTGCACTGCCTACCTTAATAACGTCCTTGTCTTTTCTAAAATACGCGCCGAGCACACTAAGTATGTAAATGAAGTTATCCAAAGACTTAGCAATGCTGGACTTTAGATTAATATTAATAAGTCTAAATTCTACTCTACTAAAATAAAATACCTTGGCTTAATTATCTTAACTAATAGCATAACTATAGACCCTAAGAAGATACAGGCCTTATAGGAATAGAAGAACCTAATATTAATTAAAGAACTATAACAATTTCTTAGCTTTGCGAACTTCTACTAATAATTTATCTAAGGCTACTCTACCATTGCTACACCTATAATAAAACTCCTAAAGAAGGATATCAGATAGCTATAGGGACTAGAATAAGCCAAATTGTTTAAGGCCCTTAAGGGAGCCTTTACTTTAGCACTAGTACTAGCATACTATAACTACATAAAGAAAACAGTGGTAGAGACAGACGCATCAAATTAGGCTTCCGGCGGAGTCCTTTCCCAGTACAACAATAACGGAAAATTAAGACTGGTTATATTCTTCTCCATAAAGCACTCCGCGCCGGAATATAACTATAAGATCTACAATAAAGAACTCCTAGCTATTATTAAGGCTTTAGAGAAATAGTGTCCTAAGCTATAAGGGACTAAGGAGCTGTTTAAAATTATTACCAACCATAAGAACCTATAGACGTTTATAACTACTAAGCAGCTAAACTAGCGCTAAGTCTAGTAGGCAGAGTTCCTTTTACAGTTTAACTTTGTAATTATATACAGACCTAGCAGTAAAGCCACGCTCCCTAATACCCTAAGCCGGCTACTAGGAATAAGGCCTAAGGACGCTAATAATAAACGCCTCCGCCACTAAGCCTAAGTTGTTATACCGCCCCAGAAAGTTAACCCTATAATCTTAGAAGAATTACTATATAAGTCCCGTAACTCTAACGACGCGGAGTTTATAGCCGCTCTAGACCCTAAAATAGCCAAAAAGTCACTAAACGAGTTAATCTAGCTAGGATACCAGGAGAACGAACTTATAAGAGATATAGTAGCAGCCCTATGTAATTAGAAAGCTCACCATTAGCTAAAGAAGATTAGGAAATTACTCCATTGCAACAAGTTAGAATATAGTATCGTTAACAGACAGATCTACTTCCGCTAATATCTCTTTATCCCTAACGCCCTAGACCTCCGCCTAGAAGTTACCCATTACTCTTATAGTAGCGGCCCCGCTGGTTACCCCAGCTGGGTTAAGACTCTTAACCTCTTAAACCAAACATACTGGTGGCCAGGAATCTCCCAGTTTATAGCTACCTTTATTAAAGACTGTGCCCTATGCTTTTGCACTAAGACCCCCTATTTTGCCCTGCCCAGTTTCCTAAAGCTACTAAAATTACCCGCCTGCCCATAAACCGATATCTCGATCGACTATATTATAACGCTGCCAGTATGCCAACGCTATGGTAAGGCATATGAATATATCCTTGTTATTATAGACTGCCTAACTAAAATGCAACACTTTATTCTAGTAATAGGACTCTTAACAGAGGAGCTAGTTAATGGCTTTGTTAACAACGTATATAAGCTCTATAGTACACCGAGCACAATTATCTCTAATCGCGGTATATAATTTGTTAGTGACTTCTGGTGACGACTAAGTAAACGCCTTAAGACAATCTTGTGACTAAGCTTAGCCTAGCACCCAAAAACGGACGGCCAAACCAAAATTATTAACGCCGCCGTAAATAAATACCTTCGTGCTTTTGTTAGCTTTATATAGGACAACTGGGTTGACTACCTACCACTTACCAAGTTTGCTACGAATAACTAAGTTAATAAGAGCATAGGCTTCTCCCTATTTTTTGCAAACTATGGCTTTAACCCTTACCTTAAAATTAAGCCTGCTGGCCCCTACCTACTAACACTATTAGCATAAGCAAAGAAGGAGTTCTTCTACGCAGACTCTATGGCCAACCGCTTTAAGCGGATATTAATATAGCTCAAGGCCCTAGCCTGGATTTCATAGTAACGCTATAAAGACAATGCTAATACCCATAGGGACAAGAGCGCGTTATTCTATAAAGGTAACATAGTTATAGTTAGCTTAGAAAATATAAAGATAAATAGACCTAAGAAGAAATAGGACGATAAATAGGACAGCCCGTACCCCGTACTCGCAGTATATTAAGGGGCAGTCGTAGTAGACCTCCTGGACCACATCTAAGTAAATAAATCCTTTTATATATCTAAGGTCCGCCTTTAGGCTGCTGAAGAGATCCCTAGCTAAGTAAATATTAATACCACAGAGCGCCGTAATGTATAAGGACAAGTGGCAGAGAGAGATAATAACGGCAATATAGAAGACAAATGGGAGTTTAAGAAAATCCTTAATGTACACAATAAAGACCCCTAGGGCCTAACTTATAAGATTAAATGGAAATATCATAAGGATACAACCTAGCAGCTAAAGGAAGACCTAAAGGGTTGTGAATAAGCTGTATAGCGCTTCTATAAGCAACACCCTAAGAAGCTAGGACCCCCAGACTGGGTATAAGATAAGGAAAAGTCACGCTAAGGTTACAGCCAACCACCGCATTAAAATTTGTGGTGGTTGAAATGTTATGGAACTTTAACTAGCAGTTAAAGTTATCTAATTGGCCAAATTCTTGCCAAGAAACGCTACACGGACTAGTTTAGGTGGTAGTATAGAGTTCTACTAACCTTACTTACTAAACTAACCAATTAGGATTTTCTATGCCCGGCATGGAAAATCGCCATTGGCTCGGTTAAGGGCGGTAAGCAGAACTAATATCTTTGTGGTAGAAAATAGGCAACCCCGTACACTGCCTATTTTTAAGTTATCTGTTTGGTTTGGGGACCAAACCATCTAGGGGAGAGGAGTACTGTCACAGCACTGACCTAACGCATACTGTTTCATACTATCTCGTACTGTTCCCTACTGTTGGCTGGCCCACCACTAGCGACTTGGCGGCCAGCCCTACTATTTGTATACAATACCCCCTTTCCACCTTCTTCCCCTCTTCATACCACAACGTAGTTATTCAGTCTACTTCATTGCAGCACTGTGACAACGCTATTGTAACGGAGTTATATCGGCAAGGTTATAGCTATTTACCGGAAGGGTATTAGGAGGTAAAGTATAGAGACACCTTACTTATTAAGCTGCTCCTTTTCTTTAATACCTTACTTCCCATTATCGCCCTTCGTCTAAATTTGGACGTATCTTCAATATATTATTAAGATTTTCTTTTTTTTCTATTATTAATTTAATATGCCTCTTTATTCTCCTACTAACTGCTCTTCTAATCTAATTCCACAGCGTATTCTAGCCCTACCGCTATATATAGAACCCCAACCTCCGCTAACCTATAACTGGTGCTGGTCCTGCCTAAATAACTTTATATACACGTCCTCAAAAGACTAGAAGTCTAATAAGAAGATTCTGGATGCTTGTAATAAGACCTACTATATAAGGTCCAACACCTTTAGTCCTTATAATTAATGCATGTGTACTAAGAGCGGTAGTTGTGTTAAGGTAAGCTTTCCTATCCTTAATAGGTTTCCATTGCTAACTTTAGGCTTTAATATAGCCTGGGCCTAAGTGGCGACGATCCTTTAATATCCTTAACTACTATATCGCCTGGGCTCTCTCTTATTCTAGCGCCAACGCTAAACGTCTAGGTTGAATTTAAGACTATGCCACAGCTATCTACACCGCCTATAATTCCTAGCAAGCTAGCTAGCAACGCCTAATAAGGGAGCAAGGTTGGTATACTAAGGATAGGGTAAGGGATGGGGGTGATAAGAAGAAGGTCGCCATTTACTATAAGAAGGAGTTTATATATACGCGTTAAGTTTCGAAAGAGCACAATATAATATGGTATTAGGTAGGTTGCCCTTTAGGTACCTAGCGGATAGGTAACTAATAATTGCTATAGCAAGGTCTTGGTGGTTCTAGTCTTTACTAGCTAGCTAACGTCTCTATTTATTCTAGGCTTAAGCATGTCTTTATTAACTACAAGCTTACGCCTTAAGAACTTTGTTAGTACTGGTTTGGGCCTAATATTAGTATTAAGCGTTTAAGGATCTCTGCTCTATCTATACCTTATTAGCCTGCCCCTATTTTTATGCTTGCCTATACTTCTACTAAGGGATCTAGATCTGGATCTCATTCCTATTAGCCATTACTTAGTGGGCCGATAGATACTGATCCTGTACCTAGGGATAAGGCATAGTGGCTTTTAATTTAGGCATTTGGGATTAATTCTTATATATAGTAGCAATTAGGAAGGCCTTGTAAAGCATTTAGGAAGGCATAGGAACACTGTTCCTAATATAGACTAATAAATAGGAATATAATTCTAGCAAAATACCCTATTAATTCTATACTATATACATAAAAAGGCTAAGGACCTATTCTACCTTAGGCCGTAGCCCTAATTAATCCTTATGGTTTCTGGAGCTTGTCTATTCTATATCTAATTTAATCTATTTACTCTTTAGGGCCTCTCTTAGCCTACCGCGAGCTTTCTTTATAGGTTGCGATGACACTGTAGTATTAGAGCGCTTTCTGCAATTTGTAGATTATGGACCTTGGTCCTAATATTCTTTTAGAATATCTTTATAATAATTAAGGTGATCCTCTAGTTCCTATATAAAGTTCTTAGCGGGCCAGCCTAGCTATTTAACTTTATATTAAAGCTTGTTCTTAACAGACTTATAGTATAGTATAGCTTTAACCTTGTACCGCTCGCCCACTACTTTAGGGTGTTTAATTAGGCCTAGACGGAAGTTCTTTTCTAGTAGTGGTCTGTGCTATGGCTCTAGTAGATTTACGTGAAATACTAGATATATACGGGCCATAGATAGGGGTAGCTAGAGATAGTAGGCTAGCTTACTAATTTGTTCCTTAATTTAGAAGGGACCTAGGTATCTTGTATTAAGCTTCTTTAATAGTTAACAGGTCTTAATATTTGTTAAACATAATAGAACCTTATCACCTACGCTGAAATGCTTGTCCTGGTGTTTGCGGTTGTACTAAAGTCTCTGCTACTCTTGCGCATTTTATAGGCTCTGCTTTATATGCTTCTATTACTTCTCCTATTCCTTAAGGTATCTTTATACTCTCCTGTGGATATCCTTAGACTTCCCGGTAGGATCCTATAATTAATTATGCGGCCTTAGCCAGTAATTGTTGGGTATACCATTAAATCCTAATAGTTAGACGCTATAGGCAATCTGGATTAGTGCAAACTAATACAATATATATTATTTTGAGTTATAAGCGTACTCCGCGTATAGAAGTAGCTCGCACTAATTGTCTTACTAGTAGTTTAAATATATTTGTAGATATAACTCCAGTTCCTAGTTCTGGTATTCCGTTTGCCTATCTATCTGTGGGTAGAAAGCCGTACTATAATAGTAGTCTATCTTTAAATAAAAGTATAGATCTAACTAGTACTAGCTTATAAAGACGCTACCCCTATTAGTAATAATGGAGTGTGGTTAATCTACTTTAAAAAAGCATTTCTTTTTAATTAGGTTTATAAGCGCTTATGTGTTAATTATCTTATTAACGGGAAGGTATTAGACGTACTTTAAAAACCTATTAATAAGTACTAGAACCGAATTATATGTTTATTCTTACCTATCTTTTAAGGGTAGGAGATCCGTAATAAAGTCTATAACATAATATTGCTATAGCTTACTAGTGGGGGGAACTGATTTAAGTAAACCCCATAGCTTATACCTTTGGATTTTGTATACTTAACACTTCTTGTAGTAGCTAATGTACTCCTTTGCTTCCTGCTTAAGCTTTAGCTAGTAGTATTTGCGTTAAAGTAATTCCACTGTTTTAGCTTGACTATAGTGGCCGCCTAAAGGATTATTGTGATTCCTTATAAGGATCTTCTATTATAGATTTGCTTTTTATGGCACCTAAACTTTACTATTTCTACGCAGTAGGCCTATTGGGTCCAGTTCCCAATTTTAGCGCCTTTTAGCTTTCTTTCCGTTACGTTTCCGGTCTACTTCTGCATTGAAGATGGCATAGGAGGCGTCCCTCTATTGCACCTTACGGATAAGGTCCATTAACCTTTTGGATAGTTCCTGGGTAAAAGCTGTTTTGCCTTATACTGCTTTAAGTACGAGACTAGATGGTACTATAGATCTTATAACTTCTTAGTATGCGTGTGTTAGGAAGGCCGCTACGAGGTTAAAGTCCTTTGGTTATTATAGGGCTCTAGGTTCCGATTGCTCTATAGCTTTACTTTTAGTTTAAGGGGATAGCTTAGTAATTAAGGGTAATATATTACCAGGTTCTGAACTTGTATTGGGGATATCCTGTCTAGGTATTTTTGGACCCTTATTAGCAACGGACTAGGTACCAGCTAAAACGTTAGTAGAGACTAATAGGGTTTGCACTGCCTAAGACTTAGTACGTGGAGCTATAGGTGCTTAAGTATCCTATACCCAGAGCTTGTTCTATAATGTAGGGAGTAAGATGTCTATTATCTGTTTTCCTTCTCCCGTTTTAAAGCCTTTGGCACAGTCTGGCCGTTATAATGGTCTGTTAGTAGGGTTATTTTCCCCTAGCTTATATTTAATCTTAAAGTTAAATTATGTGAGCTCCTCTACCTATCTGGCTTATTAAGGTATAAGCTCCTTTATAGTTATAAAGTAGTGTAGATTATGATGATCTAAGAGTATATAAGTGGTATGGCTCGCGTACTTAAGGTAGTGTCACTACTGTTTAAAGTAGTTGACTATGGCAAGCAGTTCCTTGTCGTGGGTATAATACCTAACTTTAGGTCCCTGGAATTTTCTGCTATAGAATACTATTGGTCTCTAGTGGAGCTAGGTAGCGTCCGGATGCCTATTAGGTTGTAGTAGGATACTAGTAAGGGCAAAATTTAATATATTAGTGACTATTATTAGTGGCTAATCTAGGTTAAAATGCCGCAATAGTGGAGCTTTTATAAACTTTGTGTGTAGTTTCTAAAAGGCTTCCTAGACCTTTCCGGGCCATATCTATAGTTTGTACCATTTAGTTAGTCCCTTTTTAGTTTTCTTCCTTTCTGCCTTTAAGCTTTTTGCTCCTTAGGCTAGGTCTTAGGAAGCTTTAGTAATGTAGTTAAATAGGTGTTAGGTAATATCTAAGTAGTTATAGATAAAGCGCCTATAGAAATTGGTAAAGCCTAGGAATATTTAAATATCCTAGTAGCTCTCTGGCTCTGGCCACTCTTAGATTGTCTATACTTATACTAGGTCTATAACTACACCTATAGGCGTTATGATGTAACTTAAGAACTTGACCTACTTGGTGTTAAAGACATACTTTAATGCCTTGGCGTAGAGGCCCTAATTATCCAAGCGTTCCAGCACTTTATAGATATATTGCTTATACTAATCCTTATCTTCTAAGTAGATTAGAATATTATCTAGGTAGATAATATATATGCGGTTAACTAGTCCCCCTAAGGCTCTATAAATATATGATTAAAATGTTGTAGGCGCATTAGCCAGCCTAAAAGGCATTACTATATATTTAAAGTGGCTGTATTGGGTTTTAAAAGCGGTCTTCTACTTATCCCCTTCTTTAATATAGAGCCTATAATAGGCGTCTTATAGGTCTAGCTTCGTGAAGATCTTCGCCCTAGATAGTTAGTCCAGCATTTTACTAACTAGTGGTAGTAGGTAATAGTTCTTAATTATAATCTTATTAAGACTGCGATAGTCTATATATAGCCTTATAGTCCTATCTGGTTTTGGGATAAAGAGGATTAATACGCCTACTAGTGACTTACTAGGCCATATCTATCCCTTTTCTAGTAAGCTGTTAAGGTACTCCTATAGGATCTTAAGCTCTTTATAAGAGAGGTTATAGATAGGAAGGTATAGCAGTTATTTACCTTCTTTTAGATTAATTGTATAATTGTATTCCAAGTTCCGCTAAAGGACTTTTACTCGCCTATCCAAAAATACCCTTAGTAAGTCCCTTAGGCCTGCTGGGATATTTAACAAATTGGGGTTGTGTTTATCCTCCGCGTTATTGTTAGGTAGGTTCTAGAGGTCCCTTAGGACGTTTGCGGGCAGCGTCGCGCGCTATAGTAGCTGTTTATACATGGTTACCACTATATGTTAAACAGTTTTATATGGTAGCTAGTAGAGGGTAAGGAACTCTTTAACACAGCGTTTAAGGTGTTATAGTATACTCTCTATATATTGCTTGAGCTAGAGTAACCTATGGCGGTAGAAGTATCTTGTGGGATCTTTAAGATCGCTGCCTTCTTGTAGTGTCTCTGTGACTTGTCCGGCAATTCCCTATAGGGTATCCGTTATAGAAGGGTTATTGCCTATACTAGGCTCTATACCTATTTTGCTATAGAATAGGGGTTAGATCTAATACTCCTTTAGGTATAAAGTGTATACTATTTCTCCTGGAGCTATATCTTCTAGGATATCTTTTAAGCTTATTAGTGAAATACGCCCTTCCAATTCTTTATCGTTTCACTATTTAAAGGCTCCTGTTTTAAAGCGTATCTTAGGATCTGCTTTTGTAAGCTAAGGATATCTAAGAATAAGGTTATAGCCTATAAAGTCAGCTACCTAGAAGGGTTGCGGGCCAACCACCTTAGTGCGGTTATGTATATTGGCCACTAATACTATAAGCTTATAGGCACTGTGTAGTTTAATCTAATGCTTATCTAGGAACCCTATAATAGGTTTCCATTACTTTAGTGATGGGATAAGCTTATGCTCTTTTACCAAATTATATTATATAAGATTAATTTCGGCGCCGCTGTTATATAGTGCTTGGAACTAATGTACCTCGCCTATAGGGAGTACCATTTCCAGCTTAATAGCAATATGGAGAGTCTTTCCTTCCGTATCTTACCCTAGTTGCAGCTGGGAGAGGTCCGCGACTAGGGCTTTTCTTTTTTTGGATTATTAGTGCGGTTATTACCCTACTTATTTTTCTAATTAGGTTTGCCTCTGGAGAAGTTTTCTCTTAACTTTTTAGAGTGTTCCTATAAGGGTACTAGATGGGTATTGGGTTGGCCCTAGGAGTCTTTTCTATTACTTAAGGTCCCTAACTTTAACCCTTTTAGATTTCTCTTTAAGAACGGCTTCTTTAAAGTTTAGGTCTGCCCTATATTACTACTAAAGTGCCTGTGTTTTTAGTTACCCCCTAGCTTCTTGCTAGAAGAGGTCTGGTTCCTTACCGTATCCTCAGCGTTTAGAACTGCTTGTTTAAAATCTATATATATGGTAATCCGCAATAGGGCTTCTATATGCTTTATTTTATTATAAATTACTAGCTTAATTCTAGCCTAGATAAATCCGATTTTCTTCTTCTTATGGATACTACTGTCCTTGTTTTTAAAGGGCTCTAGATCTATTAGTTAAGCACAAGTTTCTATAAAGTTTATAAACTGGCGGAAATTGTGGCGGTTAAGCTATATCCTATTCTAGAATAGTTCTGCGTAATTATATTATATAATATATAGATCTTAAGTCCACTTCTTTAGGAAGGTTTATAGCTGCGGCTATATAGTAATTTGCTCTTTATTAAGCTAATTTAGTATAATCTGGTTTAGGGATTGATCTTTAATCTTGTTAATAATCTAATAGGTACGCTTTTTGGTATTATCTTATATTATTAGCATTTTAAAGAAGTTATCTATTTTATAAACCTAATTATCTAACTATTGGGCATTAGGTCTTTGGTGGAGTTCTAGACTATTAGAGGCCTTAGCTAGTTAGTCTATATCCTTTTTCTATTTGCTATATAGATACCTCTCTAAGTCTTCCATACCTTCTTAGGTAGATACTAGGTATCCCCTAGGAGGCCCTTAGCCTTAGCTAGGTTATAAAAGATTTTATTTAGCTTAAATTAAGCTCTGCTAGATCTAGACCTGCCCCTAGAGGTTTTTAATATATTTATTAGTGGCTTCTTCCTATATGGCTTCTAAGAGCCTTGTAGCAGCTTCCTAATATCCTCCTTAAAGAAAATTAGTGTGGGGCTCTTAACTTTCTAACCTTAGGCCCAGGGAAGCTCTAGCTATAGAGGTAGTGTTAGTACTAGTAGCTAATACAGGTTTCCCTATAAGGCTTAAGTCTTAAGTTAGTGGTTAGGTTAGATTGCCTAAAGGGGTAGGCCCGCTTGGCTTATAAGCAGTCTATATGCTACTACTATGCTAATTATAGGCTGGTGGTCTTCTGGGAGGGTTCCAGTTGGGTCCCTAATTAGGCGCGTTAGTGTATTTCTCTGGCATTTCTGGTTTAGGGGAAGATTTTGGGGTTATATCTGGCGCTTGATCTTCTAATTAGCCTAAATAGGGCTAGAGGGGTTCCGGCTGCTTTCCAGCAGTGTTGTAACCATTATAGAGAGTGTTTGCGTTTTCCTCAGCGTTGCTGGTGACTATAGGTGTATGAGAGTCTTTGAGCTCTTAGTGCATTTGGGTGTTGGGGCTTGTTTAGCCGTTTTGCTTAGAGGTTTATATTATTGTAATCTTTTGCTGTTGGAGGGACCTTCCTGTCTTAGCGCGACGGCTGTCCATAAGGTATTTATGGAGTTTCCATTTAGGTTATCGCGAGATTTTAAAGGAGGATAGTGGATATAAATAAAAGATGTAAATAAACAATCTGGTCCTTAAAGCCAGCTGCCCTTCTAGATGGAGTAGGAAGGATTCGAATGTAAGGGGACTTTATAGATAGGAGGCTATAAGGACATAATTATGGAACAGGATAGATTGGTGAGAGAGATGAATCCTTAAGGAGGTAAGGCCTCTGGGATCGTGGAGACTATATACTATGGGCATGTGCCTCCGGCACGTGACCGGCGACTATCTGAGGGGCGTCCGGAGGTTGTCCTGAAGGCAACCCGAGGTGTCCGCAATAATATCCCTTACAGGTAAGTTCTACAATTGCTTTGATTTGGAGCTAGCCTAATAAGATTTGGGCTTGCTCAGTTACTGCAGGAAAGTCGTGATGCTTGGCGTGGTGTTGAACTTAGGGTGCCTCTACCACTGCAGTGGCAGAGACACCCCAAATTTTCTTACGATTAAGATTTTGGTAATCGCGACCAAAAATCTAGTTACCTAAAATCTCATCAGGGAACGTAATTCAACTACCCCTACCCATATTATGCTAGAGGCAAATTAACGTGTAAAAGTAATTTATTTGGGAGTTGCAAAGGTGATTTAAATAAAAACTTAAGAGAGGGGGAAGAGCAAGTTAGTGTTAAGTAAGTGGCAGATAGCAAATAAATATCCCGGACGCTTTGACACCGAAGTACTCCAAGACATGCCACCGCACGGTTATATTATCGTATTTGGTGGGTCCCATAGTACTAAAAAATGCCACATTGTCTGTGCTGTCGGGAGAGGGGCCGAGGGAGGGGGAGGTTATTTACCTAATAAACCCGAATCCCCTGCGGCAACCTATTCTTCTAAGTCTCGAGTATTGCAGTGCTCACCAGCTTCTGGCTCAAGCAAGTGTTTAGGAGGGATTGATTAGATAGCTGCCTGTATTAATCGCGTTCTCATTTCTTAGCTTCTTGTGAGCCTGCCATTTAACTGACTGAGACGCGGCGGCAGAAGTAACTAAGGTAGGAGAATCTTGGTGTAGAGCTTGGGTGGCGATTGAGCGGTGTTGATTGATATATTGATCTTGGTGGTGACAAAAATACGTGCACCGTGCGGCAGCTGCGGGGTATGCCGGGGTAGGGGGGTATTGGTGAACATTGCATTTGTATGGCTTTTACTAGTAAAATAGGTGCTTGAGTAGTGTCTTGGCTACCTCACCGCCCAAGTTTCCGCATGATTTGGAAAAGATTCGGACAGTAAAGTTACTGCCAAGAGTTACTGTCCGGATCCTGTCCGGAATTACGCCATTTCAACTAGTTGTAGAAGAGGACAACATTGAGTTGGCTCGAATACTACTGCGCGCCGGCGCAGATGTCAATGCTCCACCAACCGGCGATTCAGGATCGACCGCACTTCAAGCGGCAGTTAGCAATGATAATATTGAGCTAATTTGGATCCTGCTGGACGCTGGTGCAGATGTCAATGCTCCGTCTCGCCATGGTGGAACGACTGCACTTCGAGAGACAGTACTCTGGAAAAATATTGAGGTGGTTCAGATCCTACTGGACGCTGGTGCAGATGTCACTGCTCCGCCAACTTGTGATTGGAGACTGACTGCGCTTCGAGCGGCAGTATACAGTGAAAATATTGAGCTAGTTTGGATTCTACTGGACGCTGGTGCGGATATCAATGCTCTACTGACTGCATTTCATGCGGCAGCATCAGGAAGAGATATTGAGCTAGTTCGGATCCTCCTGGACGCTGGCGCGGATGTCAATGCTCTACAGTCTCCCCATGGTCTGATTTGATTGATCGAATCGTTCTGGTGTTCGCTAGCTGGTCGTTTGAACGGTTGTCTAGTTGCGACGGTCCTTTGGCTGCCGTCAGTCTGGTGCCTTCCTTGTGTCTACCCAATATCCTTGTCTCTCACCATCAGTATATCCAAGCTAGCCTATGCATCTGGCTTTTACTGGCTTCGTGCTCTGGCGTCTTGCTCAGGTTATCGCGCTGGCTGGGCTCTCACTTGGATGCCATATGAGGTTGTTACGCTGTGGTGGGGTAGGTCGATTTTGTCGAGTGGTTGTGTATCTGGGTTGAAGGAGGTTAGGTTCGTACGGTCGGGTTTAGTTCGATCGATGTTCGATGCGATCGATATTTGATCGTCCGTCCGTTTGGTAAGTAAAGAAGCTCAAGACACTGCAAAGGTGGAAGAAGTAGTGACTTCTTAAATAAGGTAGCAGATTGATTGCTTAACAGATAGTGCAACAGGTAGTGCGATCCAATTAATTGGTTAGCGGGTAGTGCGATCCGGGAGTGCGAGCCGGGCTCATAACTGTAACAGTGCAGTGTAGGTGAATTGAGTAAGCGACTTAATTGTAAATGGAGATCTAAAGTGTCTATATATACACGAGGAAGGTATGGAAATAAATGAAAGGGGAGACGAATACGTAAGCAAAACAGCGTGATACGTAAGTGATATGTAGGCGATACGTAGGCAATACGCAGATAAAACAGTGGTGGTTTGGCAGGGTACCGTAGTCGGTTACAAAGCCAAAGGTAAGTTAAAGGTAAGTCGAAGTTAAGTAGAAGGTAGAATAAGCTTTACGTATTTAAAGAATAATTGCTTTCTAACCTTTTCTATTTAGAGACTAATTACTAGTTCTTCCCTAGAGGAGAACTAGCTCCCTTTATAATCCTTTTTAAGATACTAGTAAAACTCTTTACCCCCTATCTATCTAACTATATCTTCTCTAAAATATTAGTAGGATATTAGTAAAACCTTTATCTATTTTATCTAATATATACCTTTTAGGAGAGCCTATTATAATTACCTCCCTTTTAAGGGTTTTAGTTCTTTAAAACTTTGCCTTTTAATAAACTTTTATAGAGTTTTAACCAAAAACTACTAGTAAAACCCCTTATTTTAGGGGAAAGTTATTAATAGAAAGGTAATATATAATGCGGTTTACTAGCTCTTTACTAGTATAAAACCTTACTTTATCTTCTATTCCTCTATTCTTTTTTTACTATAGCTCTTTATAATACCTTTATAATAGAACTTTTATAATAATAATAATAATAATAATTAGATAGGATTTACCTTTCTTATTATAAGAGTTTATTATAAGCTAATCTAGAGGTTATTTTATATAATATATAAACTAACTACTATCTCTATTTACCTAAAATAAGTTCTAATAATAACGTCTTTATTCTAATTTCTTCTAGTTTATAAGCTATTATATCTTATACATCTTTCTATTAATAACGCTTCGCTTCTTAGGCCGTTGTTATAAGGGATATTATTGCGGTTACCTTGGGTTGCCCTTAGGACAACCCCTGGACACCCTTGGATGGCCGCCGGTTATATACTAAAGATATATATCTATAGTATAGAGTCTCTCTAATCTTAAAGGCCTTACCTCCTTAAGGACTTGTCTCCTCCACAATCTATTCTATTCTTATAAACGTGCCTTATAGCCCCCTGTCTACAAAGTCCCCTTATAGCTGTCTTATTATATTTTAGCTTTTAGCTTCTATATTTTTTAGCTATTTGTTTATAGCTGCCCTAATCTCTTTTTATAACGCGTCTATAAGTAATAAAATCCCTATTTTATCTCCTATAACGATATTAACATCCTATAGTACTTACTTATAATAGCTTATAGTTATACTGCGCGTCCCTAGACTGGCGGCGGTGTTATCCCTTTTTTAATCGTGTTACGGCGCTGGTGGAAAACGGTGGATCTTGGCAGACGTGGATTATAGTAGACGCGAGTCACGTGACTTAAGGACCGCATAAAATATCAAGCGGCGCTGCTAT
>Ga0307507_10005165_pt1 | contig 21836 bp, 22 predicted proteins | sample 7_EM_MG_FD_207223 | JGI IMG/M metagenome (GOLD analysis project Ga0307507, IMG submission 207223) | Populus trichocarpa ectomycorrhiza microbial communities from riparian zone in the Pacific Northwest, United States - 7_EM | ecosystem: Host-associated > Plants > Roots > Unclassified | place... | reverse complement strand
CCAACCCCGGAACAAAGTGCCGGAGCAACAGGAGGAGGAGGCGGAGGACGACCCCCCCCTACAATGCATGGGGCAGCGGGAGGCACCCCTGATGTTGGAGATAGAGAAGCAGGAGGTAGCGACGATGAGAGTAGAGGCCGGCGGGAAGAGAAACACGACAAACATACTCAGAAGCCTGCAGAAAACGAGAAAACTGATGAGGAGAAATATGGAGAAGCTATGGAGGATGAAATACAGTTCTCCAAGGCCTTAGGGAAGGCCATAGGAGAAACGATAAACCGTCTAGCGCAATCCCCATCAGAATACGAGCATGCCAAACACGAGGATCTCTGGTTTTGGCTAACTACCTGTAAGGATTTTTTCGATCAAAACCCATACCAGTGGCAGAATGAGGCGGATAGTATTAAATACGCCTTGTCCAAACTTAAAGGATCACAAGTAGCATCCTTCGCTATGACCTATCGGAATAAAATGACCGGCGAATTAGGCCATATACTACAGCAAGATTACGAATTATGGGACGTATTCCCCGAACAAGCTATACGCCAATTCGGTCCCACACATGAAGAAGAAAAAGCAATACCAGAAATGTTCAAAGTCCGATACAAGAATGACTTTGACCAATTTTCCTTGGAATTCGAAAATTGGAATGTCAAAGCAAAATTTACTGGAATCGCCTTTAGGAAATGAATCAGAGACCAAATACCTGATGAGGCTGTACGGCGAATGTCAATGCATCAAGGTTACGCCGACGACTGATATTGGATAGAAGGTCTCGGCCAAGCGGTCCGCGATGAGGAAGATTTCGAGGGTAGGAAAAAGGCATAAGGACAATAATTGCTCAGGGGCGAATTCAAGTGGGAAGAGGAAACGGGACGAGCCGACGACGACAAAAATAACGAAAAAACCTAAATATATGGCTAAAGACAAAACGGTATATCAGGCAAAGAAAAAGGAAGAAAAGGTAGAGAAAGGGAAGGCAGCGCCCCGGCAGAACATTATGCTGCGAGTTTGGGCTGACGAACACACCGGTATCGACGAAAAAAGTAGTCAACGAACGAAAAGCCAAAGGGCAATGCACTAGATGGACCCTAACATACCACTAATTGAAGCAGTGTCAGCAAGAAATTCGAGTCAGTGCCATCCAAAGGAAATCGTGCAAGTGACAGGGAGGAAGAGCGAACCACCCAAAGCCTAGAAAGCCAAGGGTAGCCGCCGTGGCTCACGATAGCCATGGAGCAACCTCGCGGCAAGCGAGCCACAGGCCATTAGCATGGACCTTTATGGAAGATGAGGAGCTAGAAGCTCACTGGCACCACTAGCAACGGCATGTGGGTAGTCCGGCCATCGAAGAGGGAATCGAAAAAATCTGAAGTAAACTCTTCATCTCACACCCTTTGAGTGCATCGCTCCCAAAAGCGTGATAAGTTCTGACTGGGAGTTAGGTAGTACCTGGGTGTTGTACGGCGAAGAGAATCAAAAGTCTATATCCCCGATAAACGCGAGACAGCAGGGAATGAATCCCCCTTGAGCAACACGACGCGAACACGGCTCCACTTGTTGGGGGGACCCCTAGGACTAACGACGGTTAGTAGAAGAACTAAGAGGACACAAAGACAGCAAGAAAACAGCCAAGTACGGAACTCGAGCCAGGGTGATGAGTGAGAAACTGGCATCAGACGAGAGTGACACCAGCGCAATCGTCCCCAGAGGCAGGTCATAAAGTACACAATCGAAAACGATCAAAAGAACAGAGTCTCATGAGGAAAAATAACCCACGAGTGCTATGGGTCGCACTACTAGACAACAAGACACCCCATTTGGTTGCCATGTCGGACCACGCGCGCGACCTCAAGATCTCTCTCATAGTAGTTGGGCACGTTCATTGTACACACAGAACCACTCCCCACCTTATAAAGAAACTTTAGCTCGGGCTGGAGGAATTAGGTGAGAGGTACGGTAGACTCTTCGTAACTACCGATAAGTGTGGATAAGTCAGACAGAACGGAAGGCGCATCCGAGCCGCAAAGCACGAATCATCAGACGAACTACCCCTAGTATATGGGAATCCCTCGGCAGGGAATAAAAACCTCTAGTAGTGGGCTGCCCGATATACAAACAGATAGGATTTTACCCTTTACGAAAATTACACTCCTTGGAAATCCCCAACCATCACCAAACCAACTTATTTTTTCAAAAATAGTTGGTGAATGGAAAAAGCAGTTTGTCTGAGGAGGCTTCATGAGTGGCAACTGCGCACGGGCGGTAACAAACCCAAAGAGTTACCATAAACAAGAGCGTTTATGAGACACGAAGCCCCGGCCCTAAGCGGACAAAATACAACCCGAATCCACAGCACTACGAGTGCCCTGAAGGAAATCCCATCCTATTCATATCAGACAAAGGGCATAAAATTAGAGTCTTACTAGACTCTGGCTCTAACATTTTTCGCTTAAACCAAAACACCGCACGCACCCTCAAAGTCTCTTACGAAATAAGAGAGAACCAGCTCAAAATAACTGCATTCAATCGCGACGTATCCTTCACAGGAGTAAAATACTATTCACATCCGATTCAACTAGACATTGGTACCAATGGCCATACAACTATGGTCTCCTGCGAGATCGCGGAGGAAGGCAAATATGATATGATCATACCGTCCGGGTGGTGGCACCACGAACCTCCGATAAAAAAGTATTCAAACCCCTGAAAAATGGTGTTTCGAAGACGGCAAATGTGTAGAACATGTACAAGCTGAAGGCATCGCTGATATATGTTTGAATAGGACGAGACAGTTGCTTTTGACGAAGAGGCAAGAATGATAGGGAGGATCGGATCCACAAGACATGAGGAGGTAAAACTAGAAGGATTACCAAAGCTGTATTGGCAATAAAAGGAATTATTCAAAAATGAAAAAGCAGAAATGCTAGCTCCTAGGCGAATCTTCGACCATGCAATTGACCTCAAAGAGGGAACCACACCACCCTGGGGACCTATATACCCAATGTCGGCTTACCAAATAGAAGAATTAAATAAATATCTTCACACAATCGTGGCCGAGGGCAAAATAGTCCAGACCAAATCTACGGCAGGCGCACCAATCCTCTTTGTCCCCTAACCTGATGGAAGACTACGGTTATGCGTAGACTAGCAAGAACTAAATAAGTTAACCATACTCAACAAATACCCTTTACCGGTCATGACCGAACTGAGGGAAAGAGTAGCCGGTGCAACCATCTTCACCAAGCTGGACCTGAAAGATGGTTACAATTTGATACAGATCAAAAAAGGCGATGAATAGAATACCGCTTTCCAGACCCGATATGGACATTACGAATACAAAGCAATGCCATTTGGTTTAGTCAATGCACCCGCCACGTTCCAAGCCATGATGAATACTAGTCTGCGAGAATTTCTGGATCATGGGGTCGTAGTCTACATAGACGACATCCTAATTTGCTCAAAACCTATGGAAGAACACGAGGCTCTGGTTAAACAAGTATTAGCCAGGCTAGAACGCCATGACCTCACAATATCCGTAAAGAAATCCGTGTTCCATGTCGATACAGTGGAATTCCTCAGATACATCGTGGGAACAGGCGGCGTCACTATGAGCGAAAAAAAGGTTGAATGTATTGTCAATTGGACAGCCCCACGGTCGGTAAAAGTCATAGAAATTTTTATTAGTTTTGCAAATTTCTACCGACGCTTCATAGAAAATTTCTCAAAGGTTTGCAAACCAATATCCGACACATTGAAAACCAAGGGAGGAAAACATTTATGGTTTTGGGAAGAAGAACAGGACAAAGCCTTTGAGGAACTTAAGGGAAGATTCACCTCAGCCCCTATTCTAGCACACTTTTACCCGGACCGAAAAACCTGATCAAGACAGACGCTAGTGACTTTGCACTAGGCTGTATCCTTTCACAATACTTGGGAAAACAATTGCACCCCGTCGCATTCCACTCACGAAAGCTAAACAATGCCGAACGGAATTACGAAGTTCATGATAAAGAGTTATTGGCAATCCTGGAAGCATTCGGCGAGTTGAAACACTACCTACCGGGAGTAGACGATCCGGCGACGGCATACACCGACCACCAGAACCTGCAATACTTCCTCACGACTAGAGTCTGGAACCCAGGACAGATCCGATGGGCTCAATGGCTAGCCAATTTCAATTTTAAAATAGTATACCGCCCCGGTAGCAGACGGGGCAAACCTGATGCATGAAGCCGGCGGCCGGAGGACCGCCCTGAGGAGGAAGCTACGCATCGCGAACAGAAAATTCTGAAACCGGAACATTTCGAAGTTTCACTTTGCCACATCAGGGACCGAATTGAGGTCAGCCTTGTGCAAGGAAAAAAAAGGAGGACAAAAGGGCTCAGAATAAAAAGACTACAACACAACGCGATAGTCCCAACAAAAGGCTCCAGGATGGCAGCTGGACATGACATTTACGCCCTAAAGGATGGCACTATACCAGCACAAAGCCACATGTTAGTGGACAACGGCATCGCAATAGGACTGCCTAGAAGAACATACGGTAGACTGGCAGCAAGAAGTGGCATGGCAAGCAAACATGGAATCGCAGTGGGCGGCGGGTTTATAGATGCGGATTACACCAGCGAAATAAAAGTAATACTCCCGAACCATGGGGACACCAGTTACAGATTCAAGGCAGGTGACCAAATCACGCAGCTAATCGTGGAAAAAATTGAAGCGCATGATGCCATGGAAATCGATAATTGTGATGATACCGAAAGGGGAGCTCAGGGATTTGGCTCAGGTGACCTTGACCCCAAATGGCTAATTACCTCTGAAGAACTTAAAGTCAAAATGTGTTTCCTAAACCCTGACCCACAGGACAACGAATATTTTGATGAAGAAGACATTCACACACACAGTAGCCTACGAGACGAAATAACCATCCTGTCCAGTGCCATGATTGCAGCAATACAAATGCAAATCATTGACAACTCATTCCTGGACAAAATAAGAACTGCAGGAAAGGAGAATAACACTTGGACGGTGCGGAAAGGGGAGTTAAGCCGGATAAAGGAAATACGGGAAGCACTACCACAGTACTGGGAACTGAAAGATGGGCTACTCTATTTTAAGGGTAGACTATTCATTCCTTCAAATGAAGAACTCTGAACCGAAATTGCGAAAGGATGTCACGACTCCAAGGTAGCCGGACACTTTGGACAAGAAAAGACAATTGAATTAGGCACAAGGAACTTGCATTGGGAAAAACTCAGCGAATGGATAAACGACTATGTACGGTCATGCAATGAATGTCAACATAATAAATCTCTACGACACGAGAAGTATGGTTTACTCCAACCATTAGAGGTACCATACCCAGCATGGACCTCCATCACGGTGGATTTCATTACCCAGTTACCCGAGTCCCAAGGACAAACCCAGATCATGGTAGGAGTGGATCGTTTTACAAAAATGGCACATTTTCTCGGCTTAGGGCCAAATGCGACCGCAAAGGATGTCACAGATATCTTCCTCAAAGAAGTTTGGAAACTTCAGGGGCTCCCCTCCGAAATCATATCGGACATGGACGCCCAGTTTTCGGGCGAATTTTGGGAATCATTGTGCAAAGCATTAGGAATTCAACGACGAATGTCAACGGGGTACCACCCACGGACGGACGGACAAACTGAAAGAACCAACCAAGTGCTGGAAGGTTACCTTCGAAAGTTTGTCAACTATGATCAGGACGACTGGTATCAGATGGTACTGTTGGCCGAATACGCTTATAACAATTCCAAAACAAACGCATATAAACTAACCGCCTTTTTCGCAAACTACGGGTTCCATCCACAAACTGAATGGAGGAAGGAGAGAGAGGCTCAAAACCCAGGAGCCACATTGTATACGCACTGGATGAAAACAGTGCAGGAAAACCCGAGGGCAACCCTGGAGCAAACAAGAGAAGCCAGGAAGAAATACTATGATCGGAAAGCAACACCACAGCCCGACATCGAGACAGGTGACTTGGTAATGTTGAACGCAAAAAACATTAAGAGCAAACGACCGACAATGAAGTTCACCTCACGATTGTACGGCACTTTGAAAGTCTTAGAGAAAAAAGGGAATAGACTGTTCAAACTCGATATCCCGGCTCGCGGGAAAATACACCTTGTATTTCACGTTTCACTACTCGAACCCTATAAAGTCTCTGACCGACCCAACCGGGAACAACCGCCACGAGAACCAGAGGATGTTGAAGGCGACCTGGAATGGGAAGTTGAAAGAATCCTTAATTGTGAGATAAACACCTACACGAGAAAGATCAGAAGGGTAAACAATGAGTTCAAGGAACTCCAATACTTTCTAAAATCGGCAGGATGCTCAGAGAATGAGAATACCTGGGTACCACCGGAGGGGTTGGAAAACGCCAGGGAACAGGTGAAAAAGGTCTCATAGGGAAAACCCTGAGATGCCGGGGCCGAACTTGGATGAGTAGCATGAGAAAGGTTTTCCACAAGTGGACAAGCAAACGCTTCTGGTTTTTACCCTTACCATACGGAGCTCATAAAGGACGAAGAATGTATTACAGTTAGACAAAGATTATTCGGGACCAAACTTGAGAGGTGGGAGCTCATGTTAGGCAGACAGCTCCCAGAAGCATAAGGGGGTCAAGTTGCCCTACCTTCGTGCACAAACCTCCGAAAAAGAGTTAGCAACACCCCCCTCCAGCCCCGATGTTGAGACAGTAGGTCGCCATACGTCACCTGGGAAGTTGCGTCATCTCACCAAAGACATCAGTAAAGCAGACCCTACTTGCAACACCGTATACGTCGCGGCCGTCCATCCGACCGGTCCCGGTTCGCAGGATATATGAGAGGAGACCTCAGAGAACCTGATGCAAGTGAAAGCATCCAAAGCGTAAGACATCGCATAGAGTGACAACCACTACAAGATTAGGTATCGAAAAGTGATTACAAACTCACGCAACGATTCTACGTTAGTTGGGCTTCCTCGGTCTGGAATGACGCCCAGTAACCAGTAGGAATGCACTATGCTTGGAAAGGAAGTCGGGGAACTCCGAAAGGGTTGTTGGCAAGAGACCGATAACTATAGTCGTAACCATTTGTTCGATCGATAGGAAAGAGTCGTGTTATACCGGATAAGACTAATGAATGCTTCCTGCATGCAATATCTAAAAACGGAGGCAACAATATGAGGATTGGCCATCTTCTATCCCAGGGAATAATCATATGATATGCGAACACATGGAGATTATTCGTAAATCTATTTAGCAACGGATACATGATGGTATAGCCATCTAGGTGGACGGGAACTACACCCTCCCTATGAGAGAGGCATACGTAGCAATAAGTTGCGCAAAAGAGCGTAGAAAGATGACGGATGTGCAGGGTCAAGTTGGGCTCCCACTTCAAAGAAGTTGAGCTAGGTGAAAGAAAGATACTTAGTTATAGGGAAAGATTATGTAGCCCACGAACACCCAGACGCGGAATATAAATATTGAGGTGTCTTCGTAGCTGCTATCGATCATAAGCAACGGAGAAGAGACCTTAAAAATATATACACGTTAAACAAATATTTATCGTTTCACCTCTTATACTTCCATCTTGAGTTTCGTCTCCCTAGAGGTATTCTCCGAATCACCAACGATCGGGCTTAGCATATTTGCTGGTTCTTAGAATATTACTACCCACATAACACTGAAACTGTTGAGACTGGGACTGTCTCATCGCTGCTCTCTGGAAGAGTCCCGGTGGCAGGCCGGGAGATATTCTGTTCTCGGTGGATCTAGCGATCCTTGTGTTTTGCGATGTCACCACTGGAGCTTGGGACTCAGAGAGTTCGTCTGTCTCCATAGCTTCTGGTCCTGCTCCTTCGGGGTTAGACCACGACATTTTTGAAGTAGGAAAGTGTTTCTTATCCTTCTGGTGATAAAATTAGTTTAATTGAGTTGCGATTCCTTTTTGTGATTGATATCGCTCCTCTGTCTCGGTAACGTAGAGAATAACAATATACTGTTATGGGGGTAGTAATATTCTAAGAACTAGCGAACATACTAAGCCCGAATGTTGGTAATTCGGAGAATACCTCTAGGGAGACGAAACTCAAAATAGAAATGTAAAGTAGGTACCACAATAAATATTTGTTTTAACGTCTATATATTGTTAAGGTCTCTTCTCCGTTGCTTGATGACCTTCTAATTACCCGGGCTATTCCCCGCTACTTATACACTTTCCGGGGGTACTTCAGACACCCATTGTCCTTAAGTACCGTCGGTACTTTTAGCGAACTCTCATGAATGTGCGAACACCCTTTGACCCTGACAATTCGCACACCACTTTGACTTTAAGCATAGCTAAGTTAATTGCGTCCAATTACTTGTTTTCGATCTTTAAGTCATATGAACCTAGTCTGTATATGTAGCCTGGCTCGCTATCATACCAGTCGTTCCTTCCGGTCATGTTGTGATCAGCATTTCTCATGCCGGATAAGAATATGCTTGCGTCTTATATATCAGACTACATATGTCGGTTGGCTTAACTTTGAAGCGCCAGTACTTTTTATCTAACCGTTCAAACTCCGCCGTATGACTTCCTACTTATAGAGATTGATTTCTTCTATAGCAGTCAGTAGAAACTCTTAGGTCGCAGTGCTCGTGCCGATGCCTGGAGCCTGATCCGCAATCCGAGTATAGTAATAATAACTATACCGGGTGTGTGGGTCCAACACGTGACCTCTGGTAAAAAAGTCCAAGATCGTTTTCGGATGTGCGTGCGTGAACGTAGGGTAACTTGACACCCTTATCGTTCTGGGAGATCTGTGCCTAACGGGAAGGAAAAAAGCGGACGACAAACGGGCTCAGAATAAAAAGACTACAACAAACAGCGATTATCCCCACAAAAGGTTCCAGGATAGCAGCAGGACATGACATTTACGCCTCAAAGGATGGAACCTTACCAGCCAAAAGACAGATGTTAGTGGACACCGGAATCGCAATAGGACTACCCAAAGGAACATATAGCAGCCTGGTGGCAAGAAGTGGCATGACAAGTAAACATGGAATTGCAGTGGGCAGTGATGTTATCGATGCGGATTACACCGGCGAAATAAACATAATATTTCGGAACCAACGGCATGCCAGTTACAAATTCAAAGCAGGTAATCATATTGCACAACTAATCGTGGAAAAAATAAAAACACACGATGCCATGGAAATGGGTAATCTCAAAGACACAGAAAGGGGAACTCGGGGATTCGGCTCCGGCGATATCGGTCTCAAACGGCTAATTACCTGTGAAGAACTCGAAGTCAAAATATGTTTCCTAAACCCAGACCCTCAGAAAAAGTCATACTTTGATGAAGAAGATATTCACACACACTCTAGCCTACGAGACGAGCTGACAATGCTGTTCAGTGCCATGATTGCAGCAATACAAATGGAAACCATGGACGACTCATTCCTCGACAGAATAAGAGCGGTAGGAAAAGAGGACGACACTTGGACGGCACGAAAGGGGAGTTAAGTCAGTTAAAGGAAAAAGGGGAAAAACTACAATAGCACTGGGAACTGGAAGATGGACTACTGTAAAACAAGGGTGAACTATTCATTCCTTTAAAGGAACAACTCTTAACTGAGATCGGGAAAGGATGTCACGACTCCAGGATGGCCGGACACTTCGGGCAACAAAAAACCATAGACTTGGTTACAAGAAACTTCCATTGGAAAAAACTCAACGAATGGATAAACAACTATGTCCGATCGTGCAACGAATGTCAAAATAACAAATCTCCACGACACGCGAACTATGGCTTACTCCAACCTTGGGAAGTACCCTACACAGCATGGACCTCTATCTCAGTATATTTCATTACCCAATTGCCCGAGTCCCAAGGACAAACCCAAATCATGCTAGTAGTGGATCGTTTTACAAAAATGGCCAGCTTTATTGGCTTAGCAACAGAGGCCAACGCAATAGATGTCGCGGCTACATTCCTTAAGGAAGTTTGGAAACTTCAAGGACTCCCCTCCGAAATCGTTTCGGACAGGGACGCAAAGTTTTGGGGGGAATTTTGGGAATCATTGAGCAAAGCATTACGAATTAAGCGGTGAATGTCAACGGCATATCACGCACAAACGGACGGACAAACCGAAAGAACCAAGCCAATACTGGTGTTAGGCACAGAGCTCCAGGCAGGATAAGGGGGTCAAGTTAGCCTACCTTCGCGCACAAACCTCCGAAAAAGAGTTAGCAACACCACCCTCCTGCCCCGACGTTGGGACAGTAGGTCGCCACACGTCACCCGGGAAGTTGCGTCCCCTCACCAAAGACATCAGTAAAGAAGACCCTACTTGAAACACAGTACATCGCGGCCTATCAGAATAGTCTTGGACATTTTTACCGGAGGTCACGTGTTCGACCCACACAGCCACCATAGTTATTATTACTATACTCGGATTGCAAATCAGTCTCCAGGCATCGGCCCGAGCAATGCGACCAAGGGGTTTCTACTGACTCCTACAGAAGAAATCAATCTCTATAAGTAGGAAGTCATACGGCGGAGTTTGAACTGTTCGATAAGAAGTAATGGCGCTTCAAAGTTAAGCCAACCGACATATGTAGTCTGATGTGTAAGACGCAAGCATATGATTACACGGCATGAGAAATGTTGATCACAACATGACCGGAAGGAACGACTGGTATGATAGCGAGCCAGGCTAGATATACGGACTAGGTTCATATGACTTAAAGATCGAAAGCAAGTAATTGGACGCAATTAACTTAGCTATGATCAAAGTCGAAGTGGTGTGCGAATTGTCAGGGTCAAAGGGTGTTCGCACATTCATCAGAGTTCGCTAAAAGTACAAAAGGTACTTAAGAACCATAAGTGTATGAAGTACCCCAGGAAAGGGTATAAGTAGCGGGTAAGAGCCCGGGTAGTTAGAAGGTCATCAAGCAAGGGAGAAGAGACCTTAACAATATATACCCGTTAAAACAAATATTTATCGTTCTACCTACCTTACACTTCTCTTGTGAGTTTCGTCTCCCTAGACGTATTCTCAGAATTTCCAACGATCGGGCTTAGTATTTTCACTAATTCTTAGAATATTACTACCCCCATAACAGCGGGCAGGTTACCTTCGTAACTTCGTCAACTATGACCAAAATAACTGGGATGAGTTGCTACCGTTGGCTGAATATGCCTAAAATAATTCCAAAGCATGCCCTGATAAACTAACCCCCTTTTGCGCCAATTACGGATTCGATCCACAGACGAAATGGATGAAGGAGAGAGAGGCTCAAAACCCAAGAGCCACAATGTATAAGCAGTGAATGAAAACAGTGCAGGAGAACGCGACGACAACCCTCAAGCAGAAGAGAGAGGCCATGAAGAGATGCTACGACTGGAAAGCGACACCACAGCCTGACATCGAGACAGGTGACTTGGTAATGTTGAACGCAAAAAACATTAAGAGCAAACGACCGACAAGACAGTTCACCCCACCATTGTACAGCCCTTTTAAAGTCTTAGAGAAAACATGAAACCGGGCGTTCAAACTCGATATCCCGGCTCGCTGGAAAATCCACCGAGTATTTTACGTCTGCCTACTCGAAGCCTATAAGGTCTCTGACCGACCCAACCGAGAAGAACCCCCACCAGAACCAGAGGAGGTCGAAGGTGACCTGGAATAGGATGTTGAAAGAATCGTTAAAAGTCACATAATCACCTTGTTAGGCACACAGCTCCCAGATGGATAAGAGGGTCCAGTTACGCTGCCTTCGTGCCCGAACCACTAAACAAGAGCCAGGAACACCCCCCTCCAGCCCCAACGTTAGGACAGTTGGTCACCATACGTCGCCGGGGAAGTTGCGTCCCTTCCCCAAAGACCAGAGTGAGAAGACCCTACTTACAACACTACACATCGCGGCCTATCGGAATACTCCTGGACATTTTTACAGGAGGTCACATATTCGACAAACCCACCCGTCATAGTTATTATTACTATAGTCGGATAGCAAATCAGTCTCCAGGCATCGGAATGAGCACGGCGACCGAGGGGTTGCTGCCGACTCCTATTGAAAAGATTATTCTCTATAAATAGGAAGTCATACGGCGGAGTTTCACCAGTTGGATAAGCAGTTATGCCGCTTGAAAGTTAAGCCTACCGACATATGTAGTCTGATATGTAAGACGCAAGTATATGATTACCCGCCATGAGAAATGTTGATCACAACATTGAAGGAAGGAACCACTAGAATGATAGCGAGCCAGGCTACATTTACAGACTAAGTTCATATGACTTAAAGATCGAAAGCAACTAATTGGACGCAATTAACTTAGCGATGGTTAAAGTCGAAGTGGTGTGCGAATTGTCAGGGTCAAACGGTGTTCGCACATTCATGAGATTTCAATAAAAAGTACAGGAAGTACTTACAAACTATGGTTGTATGAAGTACCCCGGAAAAGGGTAGCACTACCGGGCAAGAGCCCGGGTAGTTAGAAGGTCATCAAGCAACACAGAAGTGACCTTGGCAATATATACACGTTAAACAAATATTTATCGTTCCACCTACCTTAACATTTTATCTTAACTTTCGTCTCCCTAGACGTATTCTCCGAATCAGGAACGATCGGGCCTAGTCTATTTGCTTGTGCCTACAATATTACTACCCCCATAACAGGATATTGTTATTCTCTACGTTATGGAAACACGCGAGCGATATCAATCACAGATACGAATCGCAACTCAATTAAAAAACTCGTATTCACCACAAGGATTAGAAACACTTTCCTACTTCAAATGTCGCGGTCTAGCCCCGAGGGAGCAGGACCAGATCCCATGGGGACAGATGAACTCTCCCAGTCCCAAGCTCAAGCGGTGACATTGCAAGACACAAGGATCACTATATCCACCGACAATAGAATATCTCCCGATCTGGCACCCGGGCTCTTCCAGCGTGCCGCGATGAGCCGGTCCCAGTCCCAACACTCTCAGACACCAGCAGAACCAATATGATCTCCTGAGATGTCCAGAACACTTGACCGCATCAACCAAAGTTTGCACCTCTACGAGGACAATCTAGCCCAAAGCATCGATCAGGAACACCTAGCGTTCCATTCTCTTGCAAACGAAATCCAACATTTGGTACAGGAACTGTGCAAAGTCAAACGAGACATAATGACCGGCGCCACATATATAGGGACAGAGCTGGAACAAATACACACCAGCGTGGTACAGGTGCAGGTAGCAACAAATGAGCCCCAAGACGTGCTCAAAAGGGTTGGTGGAACGATGGACGGACAAGATAACCGTCAAACCCGACATGAACAGGTTACCTCACAACTCCGTCAAACTATACAAGCGGCAAGACCGGCGGCAATGGGCACGGATGAACGGTTAGGACAAGAGCTTCTGGAAAGGAAAGCCCAACATCAATGAGAACTACAGAACCATGAAAGAATATTCAACGCTATGATGGCTGAGTTGGAGGCAAACAAAGAAGCCAGAGAAAGACAAGAACGCCACATAGCTGAGTTAACTACGGGCGTTACCTCCTTGATGGGCCAAGTGAAAGGCAAGCGTTCAAACCCAACCCGGAACGAGGTGCCGGACCAACAGGAGGAGGAGGCGGAGGACGACCTCCCCCTACAATGCATATGGCAGTGGGAGTCACCCCTGACCCTGGAGATAGTCAAGGAATAGGAAGTAACAATGAGAGACGAGGAAGGCAGGATGAGAGACCCGACAAACGAAATAAGAAGCCTACAGAGAAGGACAAAACTGATGAGGGAAAATAGGTAGAAGCTACCGAGGACGAAATAAGGTTTTCCAGAGCCTTAGGAAAGGCCATAGGAGAAGCCACAAAACGTCCAGCTCAACCCCCATCAGAATACGAACATGTCGCACACCAGGATATCCGTTTTTGGCTAACAACTGCAAGGATCCTTTCGATCCCAACCCATACCAATGGCAGGACGAGGCGGACTGTATCAAATACGCCTTGTCGAAACTAAAAGGATCACAAGTAGCATCCTTCGCTATGACCTACTGGAACCAAATGACCGGCCTGGTAGGCCATATACGACAGGATGGTTACGAATTATTAGATGTCTTTGCCGAAGAAGCTATACGTCGTTTTGGTCCCACTCATGAAGAAGAAAAGGCCCTACGAGAAATGTTGAAAGTCCGATACAAGAATGACATTAACCAATGGTTATTGGAATTCGAAAATTGGAATGTCAAAGCAAAAGTTAGTGGAATCGCCTTGAGAAAATTAATCACAGACCAAATCCCGCATGAGGCTGGAGGGCGAATGTCAATGCATCAAGAAACCGCCGACGACCCAGATTGGATAGAAGCTCCCGGCCAAGCAGTCCGCGATGACGAAGATTTCCCGGAAGGAAAAAGGCTTAAGGACAATAATTTCTCGGGGTCGAAATTCAAGTGGGAAAAGGAAACAGGATGAGCCACCTACGACAAAGACAATAAAATAACCTAATTATACCGATAAAGAGGAAAGGGTATACTAGGCCAAGAAAAAGGAGGATAAGCTAGACAAAGGGAAGGCGGTCCCCTGGGAGAAAATCATGCATAGGGTCTGGGCCGACGCGCATACCGGTATCGACCAGAAGCTAGTCGACGAACGAAAAGCCAAAGGGCAATGCACTAGATGTACCGTGACAAACCACAGATAGAAGCACTGTCAGAAAGAAATTCGAGTAAGCACCATCTAAAGGAAATCGTTTAAGTTACTTGAAGGAAGCTCAAACCACCCAAAGCCCAAAAAGCCAAGGGTAGCCGCTGTGGCTGAGGATAGCCGTGGAGAAACCTCGCGACAAGCGAGCCAAAAGCCACTAGCATGGACCTTTATGGAAGATGAGGAGCTATGACGCTCCCTGGCACCACTGGCAATAGCATTTGGGTAGTCCGGCCATCGAACCGGGAATTGTAAATATCTGAAGTGAACTCTTCAGCTCATACCCGTTAAGTGCATCGTTCCCAAAAGCGTCATAAGTTCCGACTGGGAGTCAGGTACCACCTGGGTGTGGTACGGCGAAGATCTTCAAAAGTCTATATCCCCGATAAACTCAAGAGAGCAGCGAAGCAACCCACCTTGAGCGACACGGCCCGAAAATGGCTATACTTGTGGAGGGAACTCTGAGGACTAACGACGGTTAATAGAAAACCTAAGAGGACACAAGGAGAGCAAGAAAAGAGCCAAGTACAGAACTCGAGCCAAGGTTATAAGTGCGAAACTGGCATTAGACGAGAGTGACAGCAGCGTAATCGTCCCCAGAGGCAGGTCTTGAAGTACACAATCGAAAACGATTAAAACAACAGCCTCTCACGTGGAAAAACCACCCACGAGTGCCATCGGTCACACTATACTATAACAAGGCACCCCATTTGGTTGTCATGTCGGACGAAGCGCGCGACCTCAAGATTTCTCTCATAGTAGTGGGGCACATTCATTGCACACACAGAACTGCAACCCACCTCATGAAGAAACTTCCGCTCGGGTTAGAGGAATTAGGCGATAGGTACCGTAGACTCCTCGTAACTACCAGTAAGTCTGGATAAGTCGGTCAGAACGGAAGGCGGATCTGAGCCGCAAAACACGAATCATCAGACGAACTACCCCTGGGATATGAATATCCTTCACCAGGGAAAAAGACCGCTAGGAGTGGCCTGCCCGATATACAAACAAGATTCGATTTTACCTTGCACGAAAAATTCTACCCTTGGAAATCCCCAACCATCATCAAACTATTTTATATTTTCAAAAATATGTGGTAAAAGGAAAAAGCATTTTGTCTGAGGAGGCTTCATGAGCCGAAACTGCGCAGGCGGGGTAACAAACCCAAAAGGTTACCACAACGAAGAGAGCTTATGAGACACGAGGCCCCGGCCCCAAGGGAACAAAATATAAACCAAATCCGCAGCACTACGAGTGCCATTAAGGTAATGCCATCCTAGTCATATCAGACAAACGGCATAAGATTAGAGTCTTACTAGACTCTGGCTCCAACATATTCCTCCTAAACCAAAACACGGCACACACCCTCGAAGTGCCTTACGAAATAAGAGAAAACCCACTCAAAATAACCGCATTCAATGGCGAAGTATCCTCCATAGGAGGAAAATACTATTCACATCCGATTCAACTCGGAATCGGTACCAATGGCCATACAACCATGGTCTCCTGCGAGATTACGGATGCAGGCAAATATGATCTGATCATACTGTTCAGGTGGTGGCACCACAAACATCCAATAAGGGATATCGAAACTCCGGAGAAATGCTGTTTTCGAACACACCAAGTGTGTAGAACATGTACAAGAAGAAGGCATCGCCGACTTGTTTGAATGGGACAAGACGGTAGCTTTCGATGAAGAAGCCAGAAGGATAGGAAGGATCGGATCCATAAGGCAGGAGGAAGTACCATTAGATGGATTGCCAAAGCCGAATTGGCAGTACAAGAAATTGTTTTGAGAATAAGAAAGCAGAAATGCTGGGTCCTCGGCGAACCTTTCACTATGCGATTGACCTCAATGAGGGAGCCACTCCACCTTGGGGACCTATATACCCAATGTCGGCTTACCAATTAGAAGAACTAAACAAATATCTTCACAAAATGTTAGCCGAAGGGAAAATAGTTCATAGCAAATCTCCGGCGGGCACACCAATCCTTTTTGTTCCCAAACCTGATGTAAGACTACGATTATGCGTAGACTACCATCAACTAAATAAGTAAACCATAGTCAACAAATACCTTTTACCTCTCATGACTGAACTAAGGGAAAGGGTGGCCGGTACAACCATCTTTACGAAGTTAGACCTAAAAGACGGTTGTCATCTAATTCGAATCAAAAAAGGAGATGAATGGCAAACCGCCTTCCGTACCCGATATGGACATTATGAATATAAAGTAATGCCATTTGGGCTGGTCAACGCACCCGCCACCTTCCAGGCCAGGATAAACACTATCCTCACAGAATTCGTAGATACTGGAGTGGTAGTATATTTGGATTACCTCCTAATTTACTCAAAGACAAGGGAAGAAGACGAGGCTCTGGTCAAACAAGTACTAGCCAGGCAAGAACGGCATGACCTGGCGGTATCCTCAAAGACATCCTTGTTCAATGTCATTACAGTAGAATTCCGCGGATACATCGGAGGAAAAAGCGGCTTCACTATGAGTGAAAAAGCAGGTTGAAAGTAACTTCTATTGGAGAGCCCCGCGATCGGTAAAAGACGTTCAAATCTTTATTGGTTTTGCAAATTTCTACCGAAGCTTCCTAGAAAACTTCTCAAATGTTTGCAAACCGATAACGGACACTTTGAAAACCAAGGGAGGAAAACATTTATGGTTTTGGGGGGAGGAACAGGACAAAGCCTTGGAGGAACTTGGGCGAACAATTACTTCAGCCCCTATTCTCGCACATTTTTACCCGGACCGACAAACCGTGATCGAGCCAGACGCTAGTGACTTCGCACTAGGATGGATCCTTTCCCAGTACTTGGGAAAACATCTACACCCCATTGCGTTCCACTGACGAAAGCTAAACGATGCCGAAAGGAATTACGAAATGCATGATAAAGAGTTGATGCCAATCCTGGAAGCATTCCGCCAATGGAAACACTACCTATTAGGAGCGGACGACCCGGTGACAGGATACACTGACCACCAGGACCTACAATACTTCCTCACTACGAGGGTCTGGAACCCGCAACAGATCCGATGGGCTCAATGGCTAGCCAATTTCAATTTTAAAATAGTAACCGCCCCGGCAGCAGAGGGGGGAAACCTGATGCATTAAGCCGGCGGCTGGAGTACCCCCTTGAAGAAGGAGCTACACATCGCGAACAGACAATTTTCAAACCGGAACATTTTCAAGTTTCACTTTGCTACAGAAAGGACCGAATTCAGGTGAGCCTCGTGGAAGGAAAAAAGCGGACAACGAACCGGCTCATAATAAAAAGACTGCAACAAAAAGCGATAAGCCCCACCAAAGGTTCCAGGATGGCAGCAGGACAAGACATTTACACCTTAAAAGATCGCAACATACTAGCCCAAAGAGAGATGGTAGTGGACACCAGAATCGGAATAGGACTACCCAGAGGAACATACGGCAGGCTGGCGGCAAGAAGTGGCATGGCGAGTAAACATGGAATAGGAGTGGGCGGCAGTGTCATAGAGGCGGATTACACCGGCGAAATTAAAGTAATATTAGGGAACCCAGGGCACTGCCGGTTATGAATTCAAGGCAGGCAATCGTATCGGACAACTAATCATGGAAAAAATTCAAATACACGATGCCATGGAACTGGATAATCTGGAAGACACAGAAAGGGGAACTAGATGATTCGGCTTAAGCCATATCGGTCCCAAAAGGCTAATTAAGTGTGAAGAACTTAAAGTCAAAATCTGTTTCCAAAATCCAGACCCTCAGGACAACTCATACTTTGACGAAGAAGATATTCACACACACTCTAGCCTACGAGACGAGGTGACAATGCTCTCCCGTGCCCTGATTGCAGCAATACAAATGCAAACCATGGACGACTCTTTCCTCGACAGAATAAGAGCGGCAGGAAAAGAAGACGACACTTGGACGGCATGCAAAGGGGAGTTAAGTCAGTTATAGGAAATACGGGAAACACTACCAAAGAACGGCGAATTGGAAGATAGACTACTCTATTACAAGTGTAGACTATTCAATCTTTCAAAGGAAGAACTCTTAACCGAGATCGGGAAAGGATGTCACGCCGCCAAAATAGCCGGACACTTCAGGAAAGACAAAACCATTGAATCGGTTACAAGAAACTTCTATTGGGAAAAAGTCAGCGAATGCATAAACGACTATGTCCGATCGTGCGACGAATGTCAAGATAACAAATCTCCACGACAGACGAAGTATGGCTTACTCCAACCTTTAGAAGAACCCTACGCAGCATGGACCTCCATCTCAGTGGATTTCATTACCCAATTACCCGAGTCCCAAGGACAGAGCCAAATCATTGTAGTAGTGGATCGTTTTACAAAAATGAGTCACTTTATTGGCTTAGCGACAAATGCGACTGGAAAAGATGTCGCGTATACCTTGCTCAAAGAAGTGTGGAAACTTCAAGGACTCCCCTCCGAAATCCTCGCGGAGATGGCCGCAAAGCTTTCGGGCGAATTTTGGGAATCATTGCGCAAAGCATTAGGAATTAAGCGGCGAATGTCAACTGCATATCACCCAGAAACGGAAGGACAAACCGAAAGAACCAACCAAGTGCTGGAAGGTTACCTTCGGAACTTCGTCAAGTATGACCTAAACGACTGGTATCAGTTACTACCGTTGGCCAAATACGCCTACAATAATTGCAAAGCAAGTGCACAAAAATGAACCCCCTTTTTTGCGAATTACGGATTCCATCCACAGACGCAATGGATGAAGGAGACAGAGGATCAAACCCAGGAGCCACAATGTATACGAACTGGATGAAAACAGTGCAGGAGAAGGCGAGGACAACCTTCGAGCAGACGTGACAGGCCATGAAGAAATACTACACCCGGAAAGCGATACCACAGCCCGACATCGAAACAGGTGACTTGGTAATGTTGAACGGAAAAAATATTAAGAGAAAAGGACCAACAAGAAAGTTTACCCCACGATTCTACGGCCCTTTTAAAGTGTTAGAGAAAAAAGGGAATTGGGCATTCAAACTCGATATCCCAGCTCGCTTGAAAATCCACCCAGTATTTCACATCTCGCTACTCAAAGACTATAAACTCTGTGACCAACACAGCCGAGAACAACCCCCACGAGAACCAGAGGACGTCGAAGGTGACCTGGAATGAGAGGTTGAAATTATCGGTAAAAGTGAGATAATCACCTACACGAGGAAGGTCCGAAGAGTAAACAAGGAGTTCAAGGAACTCCGATACTTTGTAAAATGGGCAGGATGCTCAGAGGAGGAGAATCCCTGGGAACCACCGAAGGGGTTGAAAAAGGCCAAAGATGTGGTGGAAAAATTTAATAGGGAAAACCCCGAGATGCCGGGGCCGAACTTGGCTGAGTCGGATGAGACAGGTTTTCAACAAGTGGAGAAGTAACCGCTTCTGGTTTTTACCGCTACCATACGGAGCTCATGAATGATTAAGAATCTCATATAACTAGACACAAAAGTATTCGGGACGAGAGTTAAGAGGAGGGAGCTCGTGTTAGGCAAATAGCTCCCAGATGGATAAAAGGGTCAAGTTACCCTACCTTCGCGCACCAACCCCTAAAAAAGACTTAGCCTCACCCCCATCGAGCTCCGACGTTGGGACCGTAGGTCACCATACGTCGCCGGGGATGTTGCGTCCCTTCACCAAAGACATGAGTAAAGAAGACCATACTTACAACACTGGATATCGCGGCCTATCGGAATACTCCTGGACTTTTTTACGGGAGGTCACGTGGTTGACCCACACACCTGTCATAGTTCTTATTACTATACTCGGATTGCATATCAGTCTCCAGGCATCGGCACGAGCACTGCGACGGAGGGGTTTCTGCTGACTCCTATGGAAGAAATGAATCTCTATCAGTAGGAAGTCAGATGGCAGAGTTTGAAGGTTTGGATAAGATGTTATGGTGCTTCAAAGTTAAGACAACCGACATATGTATTCTGATGTATAAGACGTAAGCATATGATTACCCGGCAGGAGAAATGTAGATCACAACATGACCGGAAGGAACGACTAGAATCACAGCGAGCCAGGCTACATATACAGACTAAGTTCATATGACTTAAAGATCGAAAGCAGGTAATTGGACGCAATTAACTTAGCTATGATGAAAGTCGAAGTGGTGTGCGAATTGTCAGGGTCAAACGGTGTTCGCACATTCATGCGAGTTCAATAAAATGTACAAGAAGTACTTACGACCTATGGGTGTATGAAGTACCCCAGGAAAGGATATAAGTACGGGGCAACAGCCCGGGTAGCTAGAATGTCATCAAGCAACGGAGAAGAGACCTTAACAATATATACACGTTAAACAAATATTAATCGTTCCACCTACCTTATCGTTTTATCCTAACTTTCGGCTCCCTACATGTGTTCTCCGAATCAGTACCGATCGGGCCTAATATATTCCCTTGTTCTTACACTATTACTACCCGCATAACAGACCTACACGAGAAAGGTCAGAAGGGTAAACAAGGAGTTCAAGGAACTCTGATACTTTGTAAAATGGGCAGGATACTCAGAGGATGAGAATACCTGGGAACCACGGGAGGGGTTGGAAAACGACAGGGAGGAGGTGGACAAATTTCATGGGGAAAAACACCGAGATGCCGTGGCCGATATTGGCTAAATAGTATCAGAAAGGTTTTCCACAAGGGACAAGTAAATGCTTCTGGTTATAACCCCTACCATACGGAGCTCATGAAGGATTAAGAATGTAATATAACTTGACAAAAAGTATTCGGGACGAAACTTACGAGGAGGGATCTCGTGTTAGGCACAGAGCTCCCAGATGGATAAGAGGTTCAAGTTACCCTACCTTCGTGCACCAATCTCTAAAAGAGAGGTAGCAACAGCCCCCTCCAGCCCCGACGTTGGGACAGTAGGTCGCCATACGTGGCCGGGGAAGTTGCGTCCATTCACCAAAGACATGAGTAAAAGAAGACCCGACTTACCCTACTGGACATCCCGGCCTATCGGATCACATCAGCAAAAAAATACCTTGCGTCAGATCCGTCGGCGTTGCGCCCTGACGCAAGCGACGTCGCTTCTGCGTTCTCTACGCCCTGTGCGCCCTGAATTTCGTTGCAACGCACGCAAACACCCTGT
>Ga0307507_10005164_pt1 | contig 21837 bp, 23 predicted proteins | sample 7_EM_MG_FD_207223 | JGI IMG/M metagenome (GOLD analysis project Ga0307507, IMG submission 207223) | Populus trichocarpa ectomycorrhiza microbial communities from riparian zone in the Pacific Northwest, United States - 7_EM | ecosystem: Host-associated > Plants > Roots > Unclassified | place... | reverse complement strand
CACATAATAGGCAACTAGCGTAGCCACTGCTCAGACAGTATAAATACCTGCGCATTGCACCGATGAGGACTAAGTTCCGAAAGCCTCTCAGATACTCAGTGTCGGGAGCCTTTGCAATCGCAACTAAGTCCAAGTGAAGGAATCGACACCAAACCCTAACCCTAAGGTCCTCAGTCTCCACCGGCACCCTATGAGTCCATTCGTATGCATCTGCAAGTTCAGGAGTTACTTCGTCGTCATCTGAGAGCCCATCAGCCCTTGCCAACTCGTTGAAGATCATGCCTGGTTCCTCCTGTACAACCTTGAAATCATTGGCTTCCCACATGTCGACATATATTTGGCGGGGTGCGATAGACACTTTGTCGTTGTAGTCAATTTTGATGGTGACAACGAGTAAAACCAAGCCATCCGTCCCCCCGATCAACCGGCCAGCATCTTGTCCTAATTTCCTCCTGGACTCAGAACGGCCAACCTCGAAAACAATGACGGGGTAACTGTCCTGCAAACCCCCAATTTTCGAGGTTTGATCGAAGATGCACTCGTCTGGTGATTTCTGCTGACCGCCAGTGAGAAAGATGTTGGATGCCCCACCAGTTCTAAGGGAAAGGCGGCCAGGAACATCCAAAGAGACGTTTTTTAACATACCAGCGCCCTGCATCCGCATGAAAATTGAACTGAAAATTTCGTGGGTTGGTAATGGATATTGAAGGATGAGCGTGTCTTTCCCATTATAATCGATACTGTGGAAACCATGGTTAGCATAAGAAATAGCCAATTTCCAATGCATGCACACTGTACAGAATCCCAGCCGGGTAGATCGCCTGTGTCTGCTTTTTGTTCCAAAATGCGAAAGGTTTCGGGGTCGGTGTTATCGAGTATGAGTCCAGAGGCATCTCGTCTGTGTAAGAATGCCTGAACTCGCGAAAGAATCTCTATACTGTGTGGTGGAGGACTTCCCGATAGTGGCGGCTTTGTGTCTCCATGCAGTGCAGGTGAGAGTACACGGCGTTTGGACGCTGCTAAAGTTGGTGGGGCGGGAATAGCGGAAGGAGGTGACTGGTGTTTGGTGGAAGGTGAGTGTGATCTTTGAGTCGCAGACAGGAGCGGAACCGATGTACGGTGGCTTTCATGTTGCCCATACTGCAACCTGATCATGACGGTGGGTTGTGGAATGTGGCATCGTTATCTTGTCAGCATGAGAACCTCCTTCAGGACGCAGTCACGTTGGTTACTTACTTAAAAAGGAAAGTTGGTCATATGACCAATCATCGTCATCGCCAATTCGCCATACATTTTGGAGGGAAACCCCGGTGTAACACAGTGGAACACGTCACAGGAAAACCGGGGTATTTTTTTTTATTCGTCCTAAATCATCGGAGAGGAAAAAATTGAAGGGCTGGTCGATTTAGTACAGTACCTTCACCTTTCTCCTCGCCTGTAGGTCGAGGCTCCAGCCGCTAAGCACCACTTGGCACTAAAATGGGAATCAAGTTATATTAGTCTAAATACACGCTATAAAATTGAGCACACCCCAGTTTGTGGTGCAAAAGTTGTCTGGAAATTTCGGCGGTTCGTCTTATATGTCTGACGCCGAAATACGGCGATTTCTGTGATCAAAATTCGAGCAAATCCGGCACATCCCTCCGCTTGGCCCTCGCAGAAAACTATTCAAAATCTCGTTCAACGGACAGCATTCGTCTATGCGAGTACAGTGATGAAGTATGTGGATTTGGCACAACATAGGCCCATTGAGCGCCTCGAGGCGGTCCTTAAAGCTTAACCCCTAGGGCGATATCCCCTGCACTGAGCTCGATTGCTTGTACCGATATATCCTCGCCTCTGCGCAAACGGGTCTTGCGTATTCTCGGCGCTCTCTTGTGCTCTACTCTCAAAAAGATGCCTTGGGCAAAGTCGAGCTTCCGATACCTGTAGCGGATCCCCGCTTTCTCGAGGAATCCCCCTCCGTTGAATTGCAGAGATGTTCCTTTCATTTTAACTGACCTTCATGCCATACTCAACATTCCTGATGTCAGGCGTAATACAGTTTCTCAACCATCCAACGCCAAGGTTTCTCAACGGACCGGTCCCACGCAGGGCAGTATATTACCAATCCTGTCAAGGTCCATGCGGAATTAGCACGCCGCTGTGTTCGAAACATTCTTTCCGGTAGACCCCACGTTCCTGTGTCAAAGTATGCATCTGACACCTTAGACACTTACAAGGTCACAAGTTCGTCCATCAGGAGGTGACGAAGAGCTTATGCCATCTGACACCTTAGACACTTACAAGGTCACAAGTCCGTCCATCAATACGCCGGCCAAGCTCTCGTCACCCGCTGTCGATTATCTGTTCTCACCCATGAACTGCTGACCGACCTGTCGAACTTCGAGTTGTCTGTCTGGGTTACGACGTACAAGGAATGACGGCGGTGGGCCGTTTGAGCAAGTATGGATAGAGTTGCCATATCTTTTCATTGGTTCCAGACCCTCGTACGTCTGCTAACTTAGTCTTCCCACTGGTGCTCGGCTTCGGACACTACCTTTTTGGCTTTTTCTCCATTAGACTCTGATGCGTGAAAAGATCTTCGCGCCTTACATATGTGTTCGTGGGACAAATACCTGCAGCAGGAAGTTCAAAAATATTTCGCTGATGATTTCCTCATGAATCTGCTGACATTCGTAATGTATCCTGGCTCCCTTTGGGACTGGATTCACGTCTGGCCCCTCCTCGTGTCCCATTGAGCGAAACGAACGAAAAGGAGGCCGTTGAGAGGGGCAGCCTTCGCTTGGGGCGCTATCATATGAAGAGCGAGCGTTATACACAAGTTGCGCTTCGGATGTCGAAGTATATGTTCGAACCAAAAAAACTGTACCTCCTTCGTTCAATATCTTTTTTCATGTTTAACTGGCGTGTTCTTATTTTAGCGGCAAACTTTACGAACATCGATTACCTCGCGAATGGACACGGTATCGGGAGGGACATGAAGACAAGATATTCTGGGAACATAAGGGGAAGGAGACTTTCCAGGCCGGCCTGCAATACCTGCCCTTCTTCCTTGCGGAGGCGATGGCAGACGAAGATCTCATCGCGTACGTAAGACTGAACAATCTGGACATAATGCGAGCGAAGGAGTTGCTGAGATTGGCGTGGGCAGAGGACAAGACGGGGCTGGAAAAGCTGTCAAAGATTACCCCGCGGTATGTACTTGTCTTATTTTCTCTAGCCTTTCTTGAACTCATCTATCTTAAATAGAGATAGGACACGAAAATGGACGTAATACATGATCACCCTTCGTAGCTTCTCCTCAGCTTGTGTTTCGTTACGTATATCTCTTATTTAAGACAGCGTTTGATGCTTTTGAAACTACTCACTCCTCGCGGCAGGAGCCTTGCAGAGCCACGCAAACTTTGGCTTCGTCCTTTTGAGTGTGTTTCAGCCATCCCGGTGGAGATACTGCTTCATCACATGTTATTTGGTGCGCACCACGATTTATACCGTCGCGGTGTAAGGCTTTTGTTGATAATCAGTTGATTGCGCAGGCAAGGCAGTGCCCTTGCAATGGAATGGATTTATTAGTTAACTACGTTGCATAAGCAACTCAGAGCAAAATTATCAAGATCTCCGCATATCAATATTTTTGGCTCAGCGGTTCTAGAACCAACTGGAGAAGATTGAGCTTCGGTATTACAAATATAAATCCGATTCCGTCGCTGTCTAATTTAACACCGCAGTCCATCGATGGCAGTTTGCGGTGACTACATACCAGTCAGAAGTAAATGTCATTGCCGCATGCTTCTTTGACAGAAAGAACTACAGAAAACTTCCGTGCAACACGGAGAGAATGCAGGGAAAGGGCAGACCCCAGGTATTCTTAACGATATCTTGATATCTTTAGTTTGAACACGGTCTCGGAACCGAATGTATTATGTCACCATTCAAATATTCAGAAACTATACTCTCTGGCAGCTTCATAGGCTCATGCATGAGCAAGAATAGCGGTCGGAATCATATAAGTCAGGTAAGGCCGCTACCTTTGTTTTTCATGCAGGCAATATTGTCATCATATTCTTAGTAGGTTGCCAAAAGGTGACATAGAAAGTTATATCAGTACAAGGGGACGGCAAGGTGTTGTATATAAAGAGAAATTTCAAAAAAAGAGGGCATAAATTTGTCAAACAGATGTATCGATTGAGACAATAAGAATGAGTAGCAGAGCATACCGAAACATATGAGAGTGTATGCAAATTCAAAGCCGATAACAGATGTACCAAGGTAATAAAATGGGATATGTATTTGTACAGTCGGCGGCTTCAATGATGATGTCATTATGAAGGGCAGTTGTTGCCGACGTGAAAATACCAAGGTCTGCCAGCAAGAATCAAGCAGCAGTGTATTATACTGCGCAAAAGGAGCGCAGGTAGAAAAATTTATGGACATAGAAAAATACGAGGACAGTGTCCGTGCAGATGGGAGAGAAGGCAAAGGCTGCAATTTCGCAGCGATCCATATTTGGGCTACTCAGCGTTTAAGGAAAAATAGAGCGCAATATGCCGATTTTTCGATCAATCGAAGTGATTTGACAGCTGATTGACAGCTGCTGGCCATGGCATCTCGAACTCAAGCCAAAAAGTTTTTCCGAGCAGTCACTAAGACCCTCTACCTAAAGGTAGCGGGAATATATATATATGTATTCTCAACTATGTACTGCGTGACATGTTCGATTTTTACTCTATGTTGCGATGCCCTCCAGAGCGTTACCCCCCAAGCGCCGGCAGTCTGAAAAAGGAAACGACGGCGTGAATTATCCGCACATGATCCTCAGCCCAGCAATACCAATGTAAATTGTTTAAATACTCTTATTTTAATGTCCCAGCATGCATCAACGACTTTTTATAGACGTAGTAATGTAGTATGTACCCCCTTTACCCCATATATTCAAAAAAAACTTACCCAAGGGCGTGGAGGAATTTTGGGTGAACCGCGGTCGCATTTTGGTTCTGCAGACATTTCAAGGGGTCCTGAAGCCATCAAATGAGCGGCTCCGACCCATTTGGGAACTTCTCTCAATGTCATCGGCGATTACATCCGACTGGTATGTAGTCGCAGATCGCTGTTCAATTTTCCTATCTTTCTGAATCACACGTGCACCGAAGTTCCGGATTCCAGCCAAGCGGTCCTTGACACTTTCAACCACAGCCAACGCCTGCCAAAAATCGACTGATAGCTTGACATATTTCCCATTCGTGGTCATCCGTTTTGCTTTCTTTGACACAGGCGAGAAAAACCTCTGGACCCTATGCCCTCCTGTTAAATGGGCACTGAGCTAATACCAAACGAGCTAAGGGTTTGCCCAAAGTGAGTGACCCATAATACGTTGGCCTTAAATACATAACACTTTCAGGCCACGGGTCCTCGGGGCTCAACCCACATGCTACAGAGCTGTCAAAGAGGCAGCCGTCTTGGTGGCCATTCCAGAATGAGCACGCAGGAATGGTGTAGGCCCTCACCCTAGCTGTTCGGTTACATATCTCTCGCCCTTCTTTTTCTTTTGCCGGCCAACTTCCACCATTCACGTCAGAACCCATTGGACTCTTCAAGTTACAAAATTATCATGACTGCCTCGCGGCAGACCATAAACGGACTGATAGGTATATCGCGATGTATTCAAGGTGCGGAGTTGTTCGTTTTTCCTTTACAATCTGGTACCAAACGTGTATACTTATAGCTTGTGATCGAAAACCGCTTATCGCCGCCATACAATTATGTTGGTACCATCTCTGGTGGGGTGAGTATTAGTTAGGTATGGTGTTATATCGCGCCAACCCTCTTCAATGGTGTTGCTTCGTTGTTGTAAGGTAAACTTGCTCATCAAGCCCTGAACTCTAACTTAGAGTCCATGCACGTTCCTGCTATCTGTATTTATGCGTGACTAAGCTTAAAGTTCCATTCATTGGCATCGTTAATGGCGACAGCGCGTAGTTCATTTGCTTTCTCAACACTCTCTGTGCAACCGATCTTGCTATCCCCCCTTTTTGTTCCCTTAGTTGACCTTGATATTGATCGAGTCCGAGTCTGGATGGACTTGAACTTGAGGTGATCCCACCCTAGGTTACCAGTGACCTCAGTACAATGCTATGTACAAGCTATGTATGCGAATTAATAGTGTAAGGGAGCCCTTTCACCTTTTCCCATTCCACCTCGATGAGTCGCGATGCTCCACTATCGTGCCATTACAAAGATTCAGAAGAATAAATAAACCAATTTATAGACTTGAAACGGTATTCTTATGTCCCTCCCATAAATGTAGCAGCAGTACCGCTGCCAAGACGCTCTTGCCAATAGATTGGTGCCGCATTGCTGACGCGTCTATTTTTGGAAGGACGACGGTGTTGACGAATGATTATACAGAAAACTAATTTGCAGGCGTCAAACAGCCACTTGTTTTGCACAATGAAATGCACAATGCAGCGAGCGTCTATGTACAGGGCAATTTAATACACGTACAAGACTCAAGACTGCCTAGCGTAATATTGTTTAACGCTACCAAGAAGATGAAAGTGGAAAATAATTTGACGATTGATTATATAGTACGGTTCAATAAGAAGAGATTGTGGTGTAACGGAGTACACAGTACTCCTCAGTTGGTCGAGAGTTACTTGTGCACTTAACCTTCGCTCGGGATCATCGTGGGTCATGTCCAAAAGAATCCGATCGATTATGGGGATCTGGGTCTTAATGGGATCAAGAACAAATTCTACTTGCCCGAAATAGCGATACCAAGCTAGTACTTAGCTGTCAAATATCCGGCTTGAAGGGGTTGTAGAGGGGTCCCAAAGCAAGTTTCTGGGACTGCCCACTTTGAGTAGTCTCCAAATTCCAGCATTTCCATCCGGCGTCGGTTGAAGAAACCCACGGTGTACTTGAGGACCGCCACCCATTCATACTTAGCCGCAATTTTCTGCAGATGGGTGAGGAAAGCGAAGGGGACGGCGCATCGGGTTGGAGTGGGTGGAATGTGGGCGGAGAGGACGTTGAACTAGGTGACGAGCGGTATGTAAAGAGGGTTGAAGCAGTGTTGTGTGTCGTTGTACCAGTCGGATGTAATCGCCGATTCAAGAAGCTGATAAATGAGCTGCTGTCGGTCGGTCAGTATCCCGCACCAGAAATGGATGCAGAGACCCCACCGATTGCCGTGGCAGTCTTCAGATATACTCAACGCGAGCGTATTGTTTCGTAATTAATATTTCGTTCCCACTAAGTTCGGGATTCTTAAAATGGAAGGTCCTCATGTTGATAATAGATATGTACATGTCAGCCATCATATATTTTCCTCAGCTTCGAATTCCACTGTTTGAACATTCATCTGGGATGGAACGTTTTAGATGGAACATGATATCGACGCCCACATATCTAATCTCTCTCAGAGTCCTAATGAGAGATTGATGACACTCCTAACCCCGAATTGAAACCCATGGGTACAGAGTTCGACCTGTTCTTAATAATTGAACGAAAATGATGAAAAGGTAAGTCTATTTGCAACATATACATGTTGAAAAAAAATATAGCATCTATTTTTGGTAATGCCACAGGAAGCTCGGAAACGAGCAATGACAGAGCTGGACAGAACAGTTGACACAGTACGCCGAGAAATAATATCGATTAGCTACCTATATGCATCCAAAACATGTCAAAGGCCCCGGGTCCTGGTCCCCTATCCCCTTATCGAACAGGACGCCTTGCTTCTCGTTGTCAAAAGGAAGCGCACGTAATTGCCGGTTACATCCGACTGGTAATACTATGCTACGCACTCCGAGTTGAAGGACTCGAATTGGCCCATGGTGCTATTAAAAGCGAATGCTGGTTCCTTGTCTCGATAGCGTGAGTCGAACTTCCAAAGGTCCGCCCAGCGGAATTCGTGGGTTATGATTACCGCGATATGCGCCGCCTCAATTTCGGGGAAAAGAGAGCGAAGGGATGGGGACGTACCGAGTTGCGTAGTAGCTGACGGGGTGAAAGGTGCTTGTGGAGGGACCGTCACCGGGGTATCCATAGGTGGGCGCACAGCGTCGCCGGCATCGATTCTAGCGGCGAGGCGCGTGACGAGCGCAGTGAGCTGGGCCACTTGATCCTCTATGGACATGTTTGGGGATCCAGGATCTGAGGATTGCGACATGAGATCTTCGAATTCTTCTTCTTGGTCATGTGCGAGTGGCACGGAACAGAAGTGATGAAGAGAAGAGAAGAGACCTAAAAATCTACACAAGGTGAAGTAGGTTCTAAAACTGCAAGCGCAGTGTGAGACGACGGACGTCACCTCAAACCAAACTTGCAACTTTATATACGATATACGAAGGACGAGACAAAGAAAGTGAGAATGAAAGGGAAAAGAGGAATCATGATTAGATAAGATGAAACGAGCCTCGCTTGCTAATCTAAATGCGGTCACTGACAGATATGCATCTATGGTCAATCTCGGTCTGGTGCGTTCAGGTTTGGTTCAGGTCTCGGCAAATCATATTCAAGTCAGACCAGACCAGAGCAAACCAGAGCCGACTTTCACTGGGATCTTGATCTCTTCAAAAAAGGAGTCCTGCGGCAAGGTACTAGAGGAGGCTGTTGCGATATGTTGGGCCAAAAATAGCTGTGGGGCTGTGGCTGATAGAGCGCGCATTACCAGCTATGGCACATGCTATTAATCTTCTGGTGTTAATATAAGTTACGCCGAGATTACTGTGAGGAAAATAGATTATCTTGATTAACGCTTTTTCTCTGACCACCGCCCAGCCTTAGGACTTCGCTAGTCGCCCCATCTGCTCTGAAACATTTGTGTTTTCCTATTCCTTTCGTGATTACTAGTACTCCTTGTCTTGACAGACGACATGCGGTGAATACTTTCTGTCTTTCATTCAAAATCATGCATATTTATTTTCCTTTAAAAGCCTTGAAACATTTCTCACTATGACTCGTTCGAATATAAACTTTATTGATGATCCTGATGTTGAGTTCTTTTTGGCGGCAAGAAGTGGTTCTGGCCCATGGGATATGTATATTATTTTCATTCCTTCTACTACGCTGGTTTCTGGCTTATTCACATTTTAGCGAAGTGGGAGGTTTGCCGCTAGAGGAGAAAGTTGAGGAGATTCGGAAAGGCTTCAATGTAGAAATTAACAAATGGATTGGAGGGACGTCAACCGAGGCTTCGATGGCTCAGTAAGCATAGTACAACTGCTATGACATATATTTGGCTCAAGGAAAGTAGGATTGGTGAGATTGTGGAAGATGACGACAGTGACTCAGACGAGGAAGATGAAGCTGAGGTTACAAGCGCATTTCTGGAAATTATGACTGAGGAAGAGAATGCTGCAATTGCGGAACTTGTCCAGGAACTCTCGATAGACTTAGGTGGTCAGGACGATGGCGATGATGCAGGCGACCCTTCACCGATGATCACACTTGATGATCTCAAGACCGACAAAATGCTGCTGACTATAGATGTCAGCTCTACCGAGACTAAGATTGCCACTCATTTAGCAGACTTGGAGAAACGAGGCTCTGGTATGGTGTTTCTTCTCAGTTTCAATCAGATCACTGAGCCTTGGATTGTATTGAAGGTGATCCAGTTATTGCCGTAGAGGACCCCAATTTTCGACCTTTTTTTTCTGACTTTGAGGGTTTGGCAGCGCCCAAGAGCGACAGTCCCGGTATTCTGGTGAAGACCCACAGCGCCCCACCTGTGTATGAGAGTCCTACAAAAATCACAATATTTCAGCTAACCCCCTGCAGGTCTCCATTCGTAGCCCTGCGCCCAGACCTTATTGTCCCCTCAACGCCACCTCGTCGTGGTGATCTGGATCTGTGCCAAGAATCTCAGGGTCTTCCTGCAAATTCATCGGACGGTACTACCCAGCATGAATACCGACAAACCCTTCGTCTGGAGCAGCTAGATCTCTACAGCCCAATGAAGCTCCACTCCCGCCCTTCCCGTTTCCATACCATACTCCCGCCACTGTCTCCAACCATCTCATCCAGAACTGCAGAAGCAGAAGTGAAACTTGAGGATAAAAGACCTACTTGCCAACCTATATTATCCACCATAGAGGCCACCTCTGCTTCTTCAATGCCAGTGGATACCCCTTCTACTTCCTTAAAGCCCATGGCGAACCTCTTTGCTTCTTCGACCTCAACGCTCATAGAGACTCCTACCCTGAAAATGTGGGGCATGACCTACAACACAAAGTACAATTGCGTCATGTGTACCAAGTGCGAAGCAGCTCTTCCCTTCGATGGGTTTGTGAATCATGCCTACAAGGGAGTAATTGTGGGCTTTGATTGGGATCGGTATTCTTGTACTTATAAAACGGCGCAAGCTGAACAACATAGCTATCCGAAAATCATCAAGCCCACCAAGAGACCTCGGCCTCCAGGTACTAAACCACAAGCTCTTAGCATTGACAAGATCAAGGCTATCGTATTGGACGAGCTGAAGCTGGCCCTCGGATATGATGTCAATCCACTCACGCATGGTGCGTCGAGCACAGAGGACCGAAAGGCTTGGATTCAACAAGCGCTACCCCATACCGATCAAGTTGGGCCAGTGGAAGGGCTCGCCGTTTATGAGCATGCAATTCAATGTCTTAATGGGAGTTGCAGCACAGCCGATTTTCCTTATATTGGTCTCGTCCTCGAATCAACAAGGACTCATGTTCGGGCACAACATAGTCATATCGAGGCTTCCGATGCCCTGTTTCAATTCGACACTCCGTCACAGACATTCAGCCTCAACAAAGGTTACATCTGCTTTTTTAGGGTTCCCGGGAAAGCGGTTCCAGCAGTTATCCCAGAAAACAAGGCGAAGAAGGCTCTATCGCTCGAGGAAGCAGTCGCCAATGCACGAAAGGAGCTCCTTGGCAGCGTTACAGACAAGGAAGCAGTTGCGCGCGAGTTAATCCACCCTGCATACGAGAACTTTACCCCATTCTGGGAAGCGCTTGACATGGAAACCGTGAAACCCTTGTTAAAGCTGCGCCCGATCACATATAAGAAGATGCCAAAGGAAACAAAACTTCTTCGCGATGCAGTCTTATCAACATTCATAGAAATTGCGTCATATGTTAAGCATGCCAATCCAGCCCTTCGACACCTCATTGTCAAGGGTGCAGCGTGAGTTCAAATCTTATGTACTCATGTTAACAAAGCTTAGAATAATTTACAGGTTTCGTCATCTTCCTAATCGCCGGATGTTCGGAATCCCAACGCCGCGAACTCTTGCGGTTTATGTTAGCATAGAGATCCAGCTTCTGCGCTGGATCATTTATGCTTACAATAATCCAATCATAGACCAAAGGGGTCGATACGTGTTTGACTTCGATAAACTACAAAGTGAAGCAGTCAAGCAGCTTATTGTTGCTCTTCGCCAGCAACAGTCTCTGAAGGTCATAGCTGCCAAAGCTATAGAAGCCCTCCACCATTTATATTTTCCACTGGACTCAAGCAGGACGGCATTTTATTACTTTGCTGAGCCCCTTCATGCATTTTTTGGAATTCTGTGTCTCACCGAGGGTGGCGCACCGCAACCATTAGATATCGTACCACAATTCTGCGCCCGGATGCAGTTCTCAATGAGACTCTGTGGCTACCATCACCTCTACACAAATTACGCCCAGGTTTACGAGCGCAAAAACAAATTCTCAGTCTCTGGCCGCGAACACATGGACGGCGTGGCAGGGTATGTTCATATCTGACCTAAGCACTTACTTTGATGCTACATGACATTATAAGAGATGATAAAAGTCGCTCGAACTCTCCCAGCAGCTTATTTTCCGCGGACGACAGTGTGGATAACCTTTGGTAAGTTGCTACTTGTCGAAATTCACCTCTCGTATAGTGAATTTTTGTAGACTTTCACAGGAAGCATATGAGGGTGGCAGCATTATAAGAGATGACGAAGGTCGCTCGAACTCTCCCAGCAGCTTATTTTCCGTGGACGAGAGTGTGGACAATGCAACTAACCTTCAGTAAGTTACTACTGATCGAAATTCACCCCTCTTATAGTGAATGTTTTGTAGACTTTCACGGGAAGGATCTGAGGGCGGCACTGGGTTGGGCAGTGAGGAGGGTAACGCAAAAAACCCTCCGTAAGTTTCTATTGTTTAAGTTTTACACATTCTCAGTAATTCCCCAGAGATTCAGCAGAATCATCTATGAGTGGGAGCGAGTACGACGGTCCAGCAGAGCTATCTGATGAAGGCCTCGGGACGATGAATTTCGCTCATCTCAAAGATTATTCCGAAAAAAATGAGAACTGGTGGAAGTGAGGGTTATTTATTTTATTTTTATATCTTGCTCGTTTTGACACACAGTCAATCATTGCAGCGATTTTGCTGTTGTATGGTGCTCCAAACATTTAACGGAGGCCAACCTGACGCCCTATGCTTTTGTCCGAGAGACAATGCATAAATTTAGTCAAGCCCTACAGAAATCACGCAAACGACCCATCATTGTGTGGCTTGATGATGATACTCTACTCATCGATCACAAGCGGATCAGTCTCCACAAGTTCCGAGAGCACCTACACTTCCATATCAACACCCTCCGCACATTCCTTGCCGAGAAAGTTCTTCTGGGGATAAATCTCGAGGAAATTGGAGTTAATATCGACTTCGAAAAGCTTGGTGATGAAGGCGACTTCACCACCGTTGACTACAGCCCACTTCTTGGAGGGCTCGATGGCAACCCTGATTCAAACAAACTGTTGAAAGCTCTGGTTGATCAGGGGAAGTTGGTCTCATTCCGGGATGGGGAAATCGCCTGGAATTTTCAGCGAGCACAAGAGTGGGAAGCCGATATCCATGAAGCAGTGTGCAAGGCATATTCGCTTAGCCACATTTGTGAGGGCGCTCCAGGGAGAGTGACTGAAGAAGACAAAATGTTGGTCAGCAATACATTTTCAAGTCATCGGCATACGGTTACTGCCCCGGGGCTTAATACTCTGGCGACATGCTCAAATTACTGGAAAGGGGCACAGGTATCGGGCAGGTTCAAGGAGATTCTTCGCGTTTTTCCCAGAGCCATCTCCGACTTCATTTTCATCCTTGTTAGGCTCATTCGTCCACTAGAGCTGCTTTTCCTCATACAGCATGTGGTTCATGAAAAGGCTCGCCAGGACACGATCAAGGCATACAGCGCCTCACTTTGGACCAGTTTTGGACAAGCGCTGACGGCATCTGCTATGTACCGAAGCTTCGCAAATCTGATGGCTTTGCCGGGGAACGATGGCAAGCGTACATTTGACTTTGCATTCAATATCCGTCTCTACCACCAATTTACTGCAGCAGTACAGCGTCGCCATCTACCCGGACCTTCCAGATATACGCAGAAGATCGCTAATTCGCTAACGTCAATCGGTGACTTGCAAGCAGGTCGCTCAGAGGGAACCTCACACCAGCACTATGCCCCAGAGAAGAGCACTGTCAACATGGAACCAGGGTTTATAGCCCATTATGTTGCCTACTCTTGTGATTGGCACAAATTTTTGGGACTTGAGACGGAAAGTACAGGAATGTTAAAAGATACAGAAAAGAGATAAACAAACCACCTTTCAATATACCTACTGTAGTACTTCATGACGAATGATGGATTCCGTTTTTTACTACTATAGCATCAAATGAAGCTCGGCGTCTATCTGGACGAGCTCAGCACATCAAATAATTGCTGCAGGACGATTAAAATTCATATTCTAGGAAATACTTCCAAGCTGTCGGGCCAGGTGTGGGACATCCTGAACTTATATACGCAAATACATGGGTAACATTCGGGTGTCCTGAGGCCTACCCGTACTCATCCCTTCGAAACCCACACCCACATACCCACGGGTTGAACCGCCACGGATATGTAAGGGTGACGGGTAATCCGTTCGACTGGACCGAGGATATCACCACAGGAAGGAAGAAAGATAACAGCTTTCTCGGGTATGACATCCGTTGGGGCTCGGTACACTGAGAGGACTAGGTCTATTGGCGAAGCCAAGTGTTCAGTGTCATTCAATTGATATCCCAAAGATGCATAGGTATGAGATGGTGAGGCAACGGGCAATATTTTGAAGATTACTCACGAATAGCCCCAATATAACTTCTTCATCGCCCTGCCAATCTGAACTGGGGTGATAGCCATATCGTCGAAGGGCTAGGGATGGGTAGTCATGGTAAGTACAGTAGTACTTGTTGTTGAGCTTACCGTTGGAGATGACAGATCTCCAGGGCACGACACGATGGACAGAGGCAAGGATCGATTGTGGTTGCAGATGACATCAGAAACGGCTATCTATTGGCGCCCTTGAAGTATTCAAGTTTATATTGAGGATGAAGAACTGGTCTGAAAATTAACAATGACAACAAAAGAAAAAAATAATGATTACACTTACTCGTTGCTATCCTATACAGCGCCTCTGAGTCGTCCGTCCGTGAATAATAGCAGTTAAGGGCCTTTTTTGCAAGTCCAAGAGCCGATTGCATAGCAGGGGAAATAGTGGGGTCGTTTGTTTTTGCAGTAAGACAATCACTGATAATATCCATGGTGTGAATGACGTTGGCAAGGTTAGGCGTCGAGCGAGAAAAGAACAGCGTCGTGCCTATGAGCGTTTCGACGGCAGCGGAATCCATTACATAAGCGCACCGCAGAATGAACGACACACTTCCTTTCACGACCACCCACCTCCGCCGTGAGGGCAGCTTTGCCATGCCAAGGGGACTCCCTTTACGGATCTTTCAGGATGAAAAGCCTCACTAAAAACTTTCACCAGATCGCTCTGAAACACCTGAGAATGGCCAAATCTTCTGCCACATGCAATCGATAACGCGGAGAGGGAGATTCCTCGACATAATGGTGAGGGTTCTGATCAAGCCTTTGTTGAGGACACAATCTCTTACCTACTACCTGTCCTCTAAGTTCTACTCCCGCTTTTTCACCTCTCACAACGCCGAAATCACCCGTGCGCTTGACAAATCAACGCATCACCCCCCATCCGTTGAACGCCAACCTTCCAAGTGACATGTAGGGTCGACCTCGATAGGTGACCACCGTATATGGCATAACTGGGAATGTAAGGGTGAGTTGATGTCAACCGCCCTTTGACGAAGAAGACTTACCGCTCTCATATATGTGTGGCGAGCTCAAACCACTTGCTCTCAGTTACGGTTCAGTCGCTTGTCAAGCATATGGAATCTCTTACCCATTGAAGTGCTCCCACATCACCGCCATTCACCACGGCGGAACCACACATGTGCTTCAGACCTCCATATTTTCGCGACATTCTCAAACTGAAGCCTACCGTCGACGACTGCCAGAGGGAGGTTGTTGGTCATTCGACTCCAACCACAACTGCTACGCTGGAACTTCTTCTCGATAGACGGGCTGAATTACAAGACGGGGTATCGAACCCGGTGGGCAGAGCGAGGTGGCCAATATTGAGGTGCTGTGAGGTGGAGACGTTCAGGACAGCGTAGAGCGCAGCTGGCAAGGCAACGGTTAGTGAATTTCACCAACCCTGGCGAAGACTTCTTACCTTTACCCCCAAGACCAACGCCCCGACCCCCATAAGTACCACGATCGACGGATGTCTCCAGACACAGGTGAGCGTTCAACCTCTCTTACCTGTCCTCTAGGTGCACACACAACACTGTCACAGCGGCGGACGCAGTGCAACGTACCATATTTTTGGCACATATCCGCCGCCACCCACTTAATGCCGACCATCAAAGTGACGTTGTTGGTCGTTCGGTTCACCTCAACCACAATGGCTATGCTGGAGCCTCTAAGTCAATGGGCGGCTGATGAATGGGAGGATCGAACTCGGCGGAGACAGTGAAAGGATGGGCCTTGAGCTCATGTCGGGTGGAGAATGTTCACGATCACGATTCACGATAGAGACAGGATATAGCACCGTAACGGGTTAGTAGCTTTCAATCACCCTCTGACGAAGTATACTTATCTTTGTCCGCTACCCTTCAAGCTTTAAGCTTTGAGACCGCCAACCTGATTCGCCAACCTGATTCCCGCACCATGCGCGATCGAATAGTATTGACCACAAGATGTCTTGGATTGAAAGCGAGTGCTCGGCCCCGCGATAGGTGCAAGGTCTTTTACCTATTACCTGTCCTCCAATACCTCATCGGCCCTTCGCGATAGCGGAAACATCATGCGCTTCGAACACCCACATCTTCGGCACATATCCACCACCGTCCACTTAACGGCGACTCCAACCGTCAGAGTGACGCTGTGGGTCATTCGATCTCAACCACAATTTCTCCCATGCCTATGCAGGAGCTTCGAACTCGGCGGGCAGAGCCACAGGATATGCCACGTAACCGATATCAAATGCCCTCTGACGAGGACCTATGATCACGAACTCGATCGGTGGGATGGCAAGCATTGATGGGACGATTGGTTGGATATATAGACGATCAGTTACTGCTTCAACCGCCCTTGTCAAACTGTATGAGATCTCTTTGCCCAATGCCCAGCCCTCTTAGTCATGTCATCTGTCCCGAGATGATCCGACTCTATCCGCGATTGCCTGCACCTCGATTCATCATCAACCTTCTTCGCGACGATTCAAAAATTTCCTGAGTTTTCTCCTCGAAGTCGAACGACGAGACTCTGGGGCTATATATACCGAATGACTTCGGATAATTTCCGTTCCCCTCCTCCTTTCTTTCCCCCCATCTTTCCGTCCATTCTCTCTACTCGGCCTTCCTGCCCATCGCTTGGTGCACCACAAAAGCCTTTCATGGATCTATTAGACAAACAGGGGTGCATTATCTAGGGACCTGGACATCGTGGGCGTGTTGAAGTTAACTCACTGTGAGTGTCATTCCATTTGAGTGACTATGTTCTCATTTTTACGTATAGATTGTGTATTTATGCTTTCTGTAGATGCTCACACATCGGTAGGTCAATTATTGGTGCTGCTACATAGGTGACCTCCTGACCATTTCTCGTGTATATATGTGCTTATTTTGGCTCCAGAGTGCTAGGCGTCACGCTTGTCATGGTGTGTACAATTCAGACTTGCCTGAGTGTGTTAATTAACTACGAACTCATAGCCGATATGGCTTCCCTGTTACATCTCTGTTACCACCTGCTTTACCCGTGAGACTTGTCGCTCAGAAAGACATACTTGGGGGAGGAGTAGACTCAGAAAGGATTGCGGGATATGCTACCAGATGACTGTGCCACTTCGATTGCGGGACTGGAATGAGTGGGACGCAGATACCAGTAGATAGATGCAGATAGGCATAGATAATACACTTTTTTTGGAACATGAATATGCACCGCGAGGACGAATACTAAATTTTCTGAAGATATGGACTGCTCAGCGGAATTTTGCAGATAAGTGCGAGCCACGACTGCGAAGAGCGGTAACGAAATTTTTTTGCAGTGCAGATATTTGCGGGAAAAAGGGACAAAATCCCACTGGGTCCGCGACTTTCCCCTTTGCCGAGGACCTCTGGTATTTGAAGGTGATTTGCAGACATCTGCAGCTAGAAGCAGAGTCGATTCTCACTGGGAATGAAGCTTGAAGCTTGAAGCCTCGAACCTGATGAATGAGACTGACGTCGAATTCGCTGGCAGGGAGAGAGATGACAACAGCTTACTCGCCGATGAAAAATCACTGGTCAAGTGGGATTTTGTCCCTTTTGCGGATTTTTTTCTGCGAAGGCCTGCTTTTCGCTGGTGAAAGAGTGGCTGTTATGACATGAGTGGCGGAAATTTCCGTGCTCATCGGCTCTAATCAGTCCTCGTGTGCACTTCTCGGTCGTTATCTGTAGGCCACAAATTTTTGTATTGCTTCGTAAAATACATGGTTTTCCATAAATATCCACGATTCTCTGCCACTCCGTCATGAAGCATCGCCCCAAATCATAGATGTGCCCGGTCCCACCCATTGCGAGAAACGATCCTCAGCCCCTCGCAGTCATTTCCGAGCAACAAGTCTTTCGAGATCGGTGATTATTTTCGAAAGGGAAATGGAAGTAATGGAGCAGTAGCAACGTCATATCTATGCATTCGCAATCATAAGACACCCGTATTTGAAATGACTAAATAGGCCCTATTTAATAGGGATCTACTCACCATTTTATGAACGCGATGGCGAGTGCTGGACCCAAAATGAGGTGCATATACGCATATAAGCAGTTAGTGAGTAATCCTTCGAGCCATGAATTGACTTACCAAGGTGTAAGCATTGACAGAATATGTACTGTACGTCCACACCTATACAAGATTCTGAGACCACATTCATTCAAAGTCAAATGACACTCACGGTAAGCCAAACTCTCAGGATGCTCCATACGTTGAAATCCCTGCACGCTGATACATTCACGAGAGGTTTGCAGGCTGGGGGACGATACATAGGATGTCAGCATGACTTATAGGGAAAGGGAATCCAGGAGAAAGTGACCGAAAGAAAGAAATGACCTTGTCCAAGTCATCCAGGAAACTACTCGTGATTCATGGGCACAACACTGATTGCAACTGAGAATCCAGATAAAATCAAGTGCACGTATGCATGCGAAACGGTCAGTAGGATGATTCGTAAGGGCCATGAATTGACTCATCGAGATGTGGGGATCAACACAACTCGAATGTTCGCCTGTATACATAATGATGAGATCCTTCATTCATGAGGCTTGTGGAACAGGTAGAGAGATGAGCAAGGCGTCCTGGGACGAGGGAAACGGCGAGGATCTGACTATAGTCCAAGTCAATCGACTTTGATGACTTCGAATAGAAGGTCGGTGAAGTTCGCGTTGAAGCAAAGGTGCGGAGAATATCAAATAAAGGTGGATCATTGCCGATTTTGTCCTCTGCCGCTGACATTTGCAACTCCACGCGGAATGGTCAGTTTTCGCAGGGCGTGAAGCTTGAAGCCTCGAACCTGATGAGTGAGACTGACGTTGAATTCGCTGGAGGATAGTGGCCCCAGGGTGTTCACGGCGGATATGGCAGGACTTGATTCTAAGTGTTGTCTGTCATCCAGAGTGGATCCCATTCTTGTTGACACAAGTGATCTCCCATTCCCTCTTTCATTGCTGCAATCTCTTGCTCGCTAGTAGACCAGTGTGAATTCGATAGAAACGGTCATTTCGTTTAATTCTGGATGATAAAACAGCAATATGTGTCATCAACCCGATTTGGGGAGTGTGTCGATGCTCGTATACACTGCCCATCACTCTTCAACATTTTGGGGAGGAAGGTCAGGCCTCAGGATTTCGAATATGTTTGGGGAGTTGTTCAATATCAAGGATTTTGAAAAGATGTGTGAAGCGTGACGTTATGTGTGACCCCCCCCTGGCAAACAAGGCCAAAGTTGGGGGGGGGGTAAAGTGGATCTAGACGAATAGTGGATGGATTTGTATGAAACAAAAGTGAATTTAGAATGGAATGGGAAGGAGAAAGTGACTGGGTGGGGATTGGGTGGGGGTTCAGAGGCAGGAAGGGGGAGATGTCGGAACAGGGGGGCCTGGTTGTGCACGCATAACTGTTAGTTGCACTTTCCCTTTCTCGAAAATCCTGTTCCACATTCGTATCACCCAATTCGTCCACACGCTATCCACACCTTCCATCCGCTGTCCCAAATACTCATCCATCATTTGCTTTGTCGCCATCGGCATATTCGCCTTGCTGAACAGCACCTTCAACACCGCAGCGCCATGCTTCACCGTCAATCCCAAGAACTATGTTTCTCAATCAATAACATCACCTTTTTTCTCAATATCATTCAACTTACCCCCCCATTGATCTTCTGTATAAATTCCACACAAAACCCTTGCCCGTAGAATGCATCAATCATGAAATGCGGCGAAAACTCTTCCAGATCGTTGAGGTACACCCATGTCTCTGTGCAATTCAAAACTTGTCCCAGCTTCGAGTTCTTTTGTTTTGACACATCCACTAACCATGCTCCCAGCACTTTCGGCATTAACTCCTTTGCCTTCATATTGTATCGGCCCAGCCAATGCTCCATCCTTTCAGCAGGCCCTTCGTCGTAATGCATCACAGCTTCATTTTCTGCAAGATGCAGCACACCCACCGCACCATTTGCTAACATCGCCTCTACATCATTTTCTTCATTAGCAGAGCCCTTGGAGAAGAATGTATGGCCTCTCACCTTTGTCATACAAAACAACTCCCCACACCAACACCATTGCCGCAACTTCCTGCTCAACCTTCACACTGTTCTTCAGCTCTTCAATCTTCTCCAGTGCATTCACATGCCTCTTGCCTTGACCTTCCAACTTCTTCAGTCCATTCCCCACTTCCACCAACTTATCCTTTAACATCCTCACAATTTCCTCTGACTTCTCCTTCAAAATCTCCATCGCCCGGTATCGATGCCATCCCCCCGCAAACTTCAATCCATAATCCGGCCGCACAGCAAGGTCCACCTTCAACTTCAGGAACAGTGCCTTCTCCACGTTCGGTTTCAGTTGGATGCATTCTTTCTCGACGTCGTCCTTCGATATCACCAGGGGCAACATGTTCGCCCGCACGAATGGCTGCACATTTGTTCCTCCGATATTCACTGCAAAACTCCTAGCTTTCACCTCCACCAATGGATGCTTGTTGTATTTTCTGAACACAATCAGTGCAGGCGGTTCGAACAGATTGATCTGGCAGTACCCCAGGATCGCCTCGTTGCACAACGCGTCCAGTGGTTCCACCTTCATGCTCCCCCCCTGCCCTTCCACTTTCATTTCTCCCTCATCCTCCTCTCCCTCACCTTCATCCGATGCATCCACTCCACTATCCTCCTTCCCTTTCGCCTTCTTCATCTTCTTCATCTTCTGCGTCTCCCGTTCCTTCCCTTTTGATCCCTTTTTCGTTCCACAAACCAGTCCCACTGTCTCCTCCACCTTTTCTTCCTCCTCGTCTTCCTCTTCTGCCCGTGCCTCAACCGCTTTCACCTTAGTGGATGCTTTCAACCCTTCTCCACCTTTCGCTGGTGTCATACACATCTGTTATCAGATAAAACACAAAAAGACGACGTGGGCGCTATGCACCTGCACCCTTTCCACTTCCCACTTCCTTCTGCCCTTTCGCTACCGGTTTCGGCCTCGGTTTTGCCACCGGCGTCTTGTCCAACATTACTTTCAATGAGCTTGCCATTTAGATAGACATGGAGATCTAAAGTGGTGGGTGGTGGTAGATGTTGATTGATCGATCTTCTAATTGTTTGATCAAAACAAGCGCAGTTTGTTTACATATGTTGTTAATTGTTCATTTTGCGAATCAATTGTTGGATCAAAAAAACATGTACAAATGGCGCTTAAGCATACAAGCAAAGCATTGACAGTGATCACACAATGTCTTTAATAACCTATTTACATCTGAATACCCTTCGCAGGTCGAGCATACTCGACCTGCGAGCATTGTGTTAAAATCCAGTAGCGTCCCATCTATCTTTAGCATAATGCCTCGCAGGTCGAACATACTCAACCTGCAAGGACAATTGTGTATTATCAGATGCTTATACTTCCTATATATGATCCAACTTGGGTCGTTAATCTCTCGCAGGTCGAGTGTGCTTGACCTGCGAGGCTTTCTTTGTACAGACTTGACTATCAAATCATTAAATTACATAAAGGTCAACAACCTTTTCCATGTCTCTCTTACTGATACTGTTCGACCTGCAAGCCTTTTTGCCCATTTCATCTAACATTTGTAAGCCCAACATAATTTCCCTTACTCTAAAACCATATAGAATTCCCATGCTTTACAGATACTACTAATGATTGATGGCATGGGGTCAAAATGAATGAAAATATGAGAGGGGGAAAG
>Ga0307507_10005163_pt1 | contig 21837 bp, 7 predicted proteins | sample 7_EM_MG_FD_207223 | JGI IMG/M metagenome (GOLD analysis project Ga0307507, IMG submission 207223) | Populus trichocarpa ectomycorrhiza microbial communities from riparian zone in the Pacific Northwest, United States - 7_EM | ecosystem: Host-associated > Plants > Roots > Unclassified | place... | reverse complement strand
TTTATCTTACCCCCCCCCCCCCCCTTTAGCCAAAGGTCTAAAATAATTTAATTTTAGTTAAGACTTATAACTTATTACGTTATAAGCGTTATAGTATATTTTAAGTTCTTTTCAATTTTAAGTTTCCTGCTATTATGTTTTATATATTTGTATAAGTACACTACACATGCAACCTTACTAAAAGATAGCGCCACACTTCAAAACTTACGCATACCCATCTTACCATCAAAAACAATTGATTTTCCAATTTTTAAGACTTAATTCCTACTGCCTAGCGAGCAAGAGGTGGATTTATTTGTCGTTTTACCCCCTTTTCCCTAACAGAAAATTCTTCTTAGGGGTGGTCCTAGCTTATAAGCGAGGCATAAATAGGAACACTAAAACTAAATACTAAAACCACGAAATATAGAGGCTAGATTTTCTACTACCTTCTAGCCTAATCTCCCCAGAAATCTTTTAGTAGGGTTAGTAAGGAGAAAGGGTATAAGGATAGTAAAAACTAGGAAACCCCTTTATAAGATACAAAATGCCAAGGCCTAATAGGTCCAAAAAAAACCTCCTATAGAAATAAGTAATAAAGAGTCTATATTTACTTTTTCTCCCCCTTTTTCTTCTCCTGGCCTATTTAGGATAGGAGAAAAAAGAGGACATCCTCAGTCTTCTCCTAAAAAAGAAAACCAAAAACCTGTAAAAAAGATAATAAAACTAACAACTACTACGGATAGTATACCTGATATACCTCCCTCTTCCCTTTCTCTAGAAGAACATCTATGCGAGGCTTTAAGAAGCCTAGTACAGGCCTATAAAGGGCTAGAAGGAGAAGAATAAGAAGAATAAGTTGGACAGCTAGTGGACTATGTACAAAATATCCTAATAGGAAAAAACCCCTTTGCAAAAGAAGAAGAAGAAGAAGAAGAGATAAAAGATGTCCTAAAAGGACTAGTAAAAGAAGTAAGAGCTCTCCGTAAGGAGGTAGCTCCTATTAAAGAAACTTACGCAGAGAGGCTAAAGAAGGACCTCCCTTCTTTATCCCCCTTACCTCTACTATCATTGTCTACCCCTCCTCCTTCTAGTAGGGTAACTAGTAGCACGCCTAGCTCTAGCTCTACTTCTACTAGGAATAGGAAAAAGCAGCTATAAGAAAGGAGGCTAGTCCTAATTACAGACCAAAAGGACCAACTTTTAGATACCTTCTCTATACGAAACAAAGTCAATTAACTATTTACATCAAAACTGTAAGTAGAAAAACCAGTTTTAGCATCTATAGCTAGAACCAAAGGAAAACAAAACATTCTCCTTATAACTACAGAAGAGTATAATGTAGATTTCCTAGTCAAATATAAGGAGATCCTGTATAGCTGCTTTATCTTTCAAAGAGAACAGAAACTAGAACTATGGGTTTAAGTTATAGCCTATAGTGTTCCTACCTTACTATTCCTAGGAGAGGGAGGCTCTAAGCTTCTAAAGGAAGAGATTGAGACCTTTAATCCTATAAAGATACAAGGGTTACCTAGATGGATCTTATCTAGTGTAAAAAGACACGATCTATAAACCAGATTTGGCTCTATAGTTTTTACTATAGAGAATGAGGAAAAAAGACAAGAAATCCTTAAGCAAAAAGAGATCTTAATTGTAGGCACAGCTACTAAGGTAGTAAAATACCTAGAAGTCTCTCCTACTACGCAGTGTACTAGCTGCCAAAAATTTGGCCATATAGGAGATAGATGCTCTACTAGAGCCTGTAGATTCTGTACAACTGTATATTTATCTAAAGACTACTCCTGTTTTACCTGTATAATAATAGGCAAGCCCTGCAAGCATACTACCCCTCTTTACATTAGCTGTAAAGAAAACCACTTTGCTAATAGTAAAGACTGTGAGGTCCTAAACGCAGCTAAGCTCGTAGATACTAGCTTAGAAGGTTCTATGGAAGAATAAGATAAAAAAAATAGTATTCTAGAAGGAGGCAACTTCTACTAGGCTCTTAGTAAAAGCTAGTAGAGAGTAAAGGGATAGAAATAAATTGCAAAAGGACAGGGATAGGTGTTAGGATTTCTTATAGTTTTTCCTACTATTTTCTTATTCCCTAGTAGTTGTAGTAACTTAGTTTTTTACTAAGGAACTATAAACCCCTAGTTTAGGGCTTTATAAACTACTAGGACATAGCTACTAGTATATATTAAGCTGCCTAGAAAGGATTTATGTATATAGAACTATAGCGCTATAGCCTAATGCTGCATGCGCAGTATTATACGTAGTATAATGCAACGGATTAAAATATATATATATATATATTCGTATTAGGTAGCAGTCGTTTACCTTTATATTATATCTATTTAGCTAAAGCAGGCTGTAAAGGATAGTTCTTATGGAATTCTTTTACTAAGAAAGGCGCGTCGGCCTTAATCTAGTTATAGGTTTCCTAGGTTTATGTTTTACATCCTTCCCACTTAATAAGAAATTTAAATCGTTTAGATTATGGTTTCTATTGTATATTATTAATTAAGTTAATAAAGTAAAAACCATTACTATTATTAATAATTACGGAAGATAGTGGTGGAATTTTATAAGTTATAGGATTATCCTTTAAATGTTATAATAAGCTTATATAAAACGTCGTGTGTATTTTCATCTTAGTTAGTAGTTTAAGCTTATAGATGTACGGGCTTAGATTTTTCTTAATTTAGTATAGGCCTATAAACTTCTAATTAAGTTTCTTTAAGGGCCGTTAAGTCCATAGGTTTTATATATTTAGGTAAACTATATTACCTTCCTTAAAGTTCTATACGAGAGCTTATTCTTTATTTGCATGCTATTCCTATACTGTTTAAGCGTACGTTAATTTACTTTATAATAGTTCCATTAACTGCTTTATTTAATTAGTGAAGTTATATACGTTAATTAACTAGATCTGTTTAATTGTGGGTCCTACAGTTACCTCTAAAAGTTCGTTTACACTCGCTAAGCCCACTAACAGCCAGCATCGCACCCCACCAAAATTTGTAAGATTTGCGATGTAACGCATTTAACCCACTACCTATTGCCTAAACTGGGCAGAAGGCTTGTGCCTGAGGTTGTATATCGAATTAGGGTTAGAATTAAAGCTGGTAAGGGGGTGTTAGCTATTGCGAAGGCTATTAACGTGTCTCGTCCTACCGTTTATAAGATATAATTGAACCTTAACCTCTATAACGAGCCGTATATGCTAGCTAGTCTTATACAAGGTTGACTAAGGCTACTTCTGGCCTATTAAGAGCTTATAAGTCTAATATTGCCTAGTATTGGGTTTTTACTAACACGTCGCCGGTAATAAAGGCTACTTAACTTTCTTAAAAACTAACCTACTGCCTATATTAATAAGATATAGGACTTCCTATTTAATAAGTTTAATCTTTAAGTCTCTAAAACTACTATTAGCTATACCTTATTAAGAGCTTGCTGGTTAAGGAAGGCTATTAAGGCTTGCGCGGCAGAGAGAAGTTAGGAGCTTTATATATTATGGATTAGTAGATAGGCAATATAGACAGTAGATTAGCTAGTTTTTCTAAATAAGTTAGCTTCTAATAAGAGGACAGGTAATAAAAAGTTTAGCTAAGCGCTAATTAGAAAAGAGTGTAAAATCTTTTACCTATTTAAGAGGTTAGAGAGTGGAGTATTCTACTAGCGCTATTAGTTAATAGATATCTAAGCTACTTTATTTTTTAAGGCTTAATTATAGCAGAGATCTTTAAACTATTTCTAGAGTAATAGGTTTTCCCTTATTATACACTATATCCTAGGCCGCGATCTATTCTTATTCTAGATAACGCATTAATTTATAAGTTAGTATAACTCCGCGATTTATGCGAGAAGTATAGCGTACTGCTTATATTCTTACTACTATATTTACTAAATTATAACCTAATTAAGGCTATATTTAAGGACCTTAAGGCGTAGATTAAAAGGAACTATTAACTAGTAGAGACGTTTAAAAGCTTTAAGGCGTTTCTATACTTTGCCGTTAGTTAATTAATAGGAGCTTATATAGAGGTGCATTATAGAAATATAGGATATATAGTTTAAATCTATTTACTGTCTTAATAGCTTAGAGGCAAAAATCTTGCCTTTTATTCTTGCTAATATTCCTATTTTAAAATTATACTTCTCCTATATCTTATTAGTTATACTTTTGCCCTCCCTTTTTAACGCCTTTAATATATTAATATTCTATATCTCCTCTATTAACCTTAGATTAATTAGCTTAAGAATCTCCCTCTGCTGTTTATTATTAAACCCTAGCTAGTCTATAAGCTATTTAAAGAAGAATCTAAGTTGCTTAACTAGGTCTATCTCTAACCAAATAGGGCTAAAATTATAAGGCTAATTAACTATTAAATATGGATATAGAGGGTAGTATGGAGGGTATATAGGGAGCTAAGGTTAAGGTTAAGGCTAATACTTAAGCTTTTTAACTAGCTAAGCTTTAATAAGACTACTAATAGTCTTATCCTTCTTCTTTAGCTACTTTATCTTATTATTCTTACGGCCTTTCTCCTTCTAGTTTATAAGCTAAATAATAATATTCTATAAAGGCTAATCCATAGTAGACTCTCTATTTAATAGCTTACGGTTTTAATGCGCTAGATTTTTTAAGCTAATAGGATAATAATAGAGGATATAATCTAGTAAAGTTAATAATTAACTATTACGCTAATACGTTATAGGATAGTTATTGCAGTGCTTATTTAAATAAGACCACCTATTAGCTATTCTAGGGATATAATTACCGGTATCTTCCTTAGTAGTAAGCAGCTTAAGTAAATTATTAAGTTAAGCTTATATAGCAGTCCTTCTTCCTTCTAATTTATTACCTACTTACTAACTTAACGTAGGTATAGGTATTGCTAGAATTACCTCCTTTTGCTTAACTAAACTTAATATAAAGTTAAGCCTTAAGAATTTTAATGGCTAGCGCAAATGCTATTCCTTTATAATTTTAACTACCTGCTAAAGGTCCTTATAGTTATTAATCTGCTATTAATAGAAGTTATAAGCTTGCGCGTTTTTATATAAGGTAATCGCCTTAAGCTACTGGACTCTAAACTTCTATAGTAAGAGATCTTTTAAAAGCTTTTTCCTCTAAGCCTTAATTGTAGTTAGGTAGAGTATATTGTGGTCTAATATTGCTAATTAAGTCCTAGGTAGAACCTCCTTTCTATTAAATGCTTTCTATATACTTATAAACCATACTACCGCTAACGGCGGCAGCTTCTCTATATTATCGTCCTCTACCTCCTCCTCTCCCTTATTATTATCCTCTGCATCTATATCTATTAAGGACTGGGCAGACACTGGCGGTGATAGCGTAAACGGTGATACTTTAGGGCGTAGAGGCGTGGAAACATGTATAGGAGGCTGAGGCGCTGCCCTAGGTTTTGCTTTCTTAGCTGCCGGTATAGAGGGCGTTGATATTAAATGGAAGCGTTTTAGAAGGACGCATTAATGCGTACTTTAGCGGCGGCTTGGCTGGCTTATTGCGTCTATTAAAGGCCACGGAAAACGCTATAGAAGGTCCTATATAATTATACTAATTAGGCTAGACTTGAGCTTTATTTTAAGCTACTTATGGCTGTTTACTAACGTTCGCTAGGTCTTTAAATGGCTAGCATTGCATCTCTTACAAATTTTGGTGGGGTGTGATGCTGGCTGTTACAGTTAACCGCAAAACCTCCCACTAGTTGATATCTACTGCATTAGCGCTAAGATCGTTTACATCGCTTAATTCGCGAATAGCCGGCATCGCACCCCACTAAAATTTGTATAAGGTGTAATGTAACGCATTTAATCCACTACTTATTGCCTAAAATGGGCAGAAGGCTCGCACCTGAGGTTATATATTAAATTAGGGTTAGAATTAAAGCTGGTGAGGGGGCGCTAGCTATTGCGAAGGCTATTAGCGTGTCTTATCCTACCATTTACAAGATATAATTAAACCTTAATCTCTATAACGAGCCGTATGCGCTAGCTAGTCTTGTATAAGGTTAATTAAGGCTGCTTCTAGCCTATTAAGAGCTTATAAGTCTAATACCGCTTAGTATTAAGTTTTTACTAACGCGTCTCTAGTAATAAAGGCTGCTTAATTTTCTTAAAGACTAACCTATTACCTACCTTAATAAGATATAGGACTTTCTATTTAATAAGTTTAGCCTTTAAGTCTCTGTAGCCACCGTTAGCTATACTTTATTAAAAGCTTACTAGTTAAGAAAGGCTATTAAGGCTTATGCGGCAGAGAGAATTTGGGAGCTTTATATATTATAGATTAGTAGATAGGCAATATAGATAGTAGATTAGCTGATTTTTCTTAATAAGTTAGCTTCTAATAAGAGAATAAGCGATAGAAAGTTTAGCTAGGCGCTAATTTAAAAAAAAATAAGGTCTCTTGCCCGTTTAAAAGGTTAAAAAGGTAGAGTATCCTCCTAGCGCTATTAGTTAATAAATACCCAAGCTACCTTATTTACTAAGGCTTAATTATAGTAGAGATATTTAAGCTATTTCTAAAGCAGTAGGTACTCCCTTATTATATACTATACCCTAGGCCGCGATCTATTCTTATTCTAGATAACGCGTTAATTTATAAGTTAGTATAACTTCGCGATCTATATAAGAAACACGGCGTACTACTTATATTCTTACTACTATACTTACTAGATTATAACCTAATTAAGGCAACGTTTAAAAACTTTAAGGCATAGATTAAAAGAAACTATTAACTGGTAAAGGCATTTAAAGGCTTTAAGGCGTTTCTATATTTACGGTTAGTTAATTAATAGGAGCTTATATAGAGGTGTGTTAGAAAAACGTAGAATATATAGTTTAAATCTATCTACTACTTTAATAGCTTAAAGGCAGAAATCTTGCCTCTTATTCTTACTAACATTCCTATCTTAAAACCATACTCCTCCTATATCTTATTAGTTATACCTTTACCCTCCCTTTTTAACGCCTTTAATATATTAATATTCCACATCTTATTTATTAGCCTTATCTTAATTAGCTTAAGGATCTCCCTTTACTACTTATTATTAAACCCTAGCTAGTTGGTAAGCCATTTAAAGAAAAATCTAAGTAGCTTAACTAGGTCTATTTCTAACCGGATAAGGCTAGAATTATAAGGCTAATTAACTATTAAATATAGATATAGAGGGTAGTATGGAGGGTATATAGAAAGCTAAGGTTAAGGCTAAAACTTAAGCTCCTTAACTAGCTAAGCTTTAATAAGACTGTTAATAATATCGTTCTTCTCCTTTAGCTACTCTATTTTATTGCTTTTACGGCCTTTTTCCATTTGGTTTATAAGCTAAACGATAATATTCTGCAAAGGGTAATCTATAGTAGACTCTTTTTTTAATAGCTTATGGTTTTAATACGCTAAATTTTCTAAGCTAATAGGATAATAATAAAGGACGTAATCTGATAAAGTTAATAATTAACTGTTACGCTAACACGTTATAGGATAATTACTATAGTGCTTATTTAAACAAGACCACCTATTAGCTATTCTAAAGACGTAATTACTAGCGTTTTCCTTAGTGGCAAGTAGCTTAGGTAAATTATTAAGTTAAGCTTATATAGCAGTCCTTCTTCCTCTCAATTTATTACCTACTCGCTGACTTAATATAGGTATAGGTATTACTAGAATTACCTTTTTTTCCTTAATTAAACTTAATATAAAATTAAGCCTTAAAGGTTTTAATAGCTAGCGTAAATACTATTCTTTTATAATCTTAACCGCCTGCTAGAGGTTATTGTAGTTATTAATTTACTGTTAATAGAAGTTATAAGCTTGCGCGTTCTTATATAAGGTAATCGCCTTAAGCTACTAAACTTCAAATTTTTGCAGTAAAAGATTTCTTAAGAGCTTTTCCTTTTAAGCCTTAATTGTAGTTAGGTAGAGTATATCCTAGTTTAATATTACTAAGCGAGACCTAGGTAAAGCCTCCTTTCTATTTATTGGTCACACAGGGTGACTCACCAATAACGACTACTCGAGTAGGTTACAGTGATGTTGGTTAATAGCTTGATTTTATTAGAATAAGAAAGGGCGAGGAGCTTAAGACTCCTCGCCACGCTAGTGCCGTGGCGTTACGTGACAACCGCTTGCCTAATTCCCAACACTGGCAACTCTTCTTTTATGGTTGCCATCTATATACAAATACTGCTTAACTAGCGTAATAAATATTAATCCTCCTTACTTACTATTGCCACTGTAATATAAGTCTCGCTGTCCTAAAATTTGCCTCTTAACATGTGGTGCTTTCTTACTTGGAGTCGCGGGTGGATATCGTGTTAGGGCCACCAAGGCGCTAATTATAAGCGAGCTAATAGCAATTTTCCGTGCCAGGCATAGAAAATCCTAATTAGCTGCTCTTGAATTGCTATATCTCCTACTCCCTTTTAACCCAACCTTTAACTCGTATATATAGAGTATTTGTGTTAACAAACGTCTCTAGTGCCTTATTTAGGTTTGCCTTCGTTATCGCATCTACTAGGTTGTCTTGGCTATTAATCCACCAGATTTTAAAGAGTTCTTAACGCTTATAGGATTGCCAAAGTGCTATAATATTAATTATAAGACGCTTCTCCTTTGTAGTACCAAGCTTAACTAAACACTTGTAGAGGGAATATAAGTCGGTGCATACGATTATAGGGATAATAGGGAGTTTGAGTCGATCTATAATTATCTTTAGGGTAGTTCCAATTGTAATTGCTATGTTAACTCCGCTAACCATTCCATATATCTCTAATGCTAGAACGCTTTAGGTGACGCGCTTACTCTTAGTTAAGCTCTAATAGATAAGATTACTATAGATTATAAAGTCATTCTCTCTAGTAGATTTATTTATAATAATAATCTTATATCCTAGCTAGGAGCTAAAATCTTTATTATTTATAAACAATCCATTAATAAATACAAAGAGCTTAGCGGTAGGAAGATTAATAGGCACGTAAAGTAGTCCCCAATTAAGATGGTTCATTTGCCAGAAAAGACGCTTATTTAGGGCAAAGATATTATCCTTAGTTAGTTCCTGGTATTAAGCGGCAACAAAGAGATTAAATAAAGCCTTAGGTTAACAGATAGAAGCAATATAAGCTCTATAAGCGCGTTACTCCACATATCCTTACTTTAGAGAATTAATGTTAATAATATTAATCTTCTTGCCTTAATCTTTCTGGCGTAAAGCAATAGAATCCTTATTTAGGGAGAGGATGCATCTATTAAAAAGTAATAGTATTGTTAAATTAAGCTTTTCCTTTAGCTTTGCTATAAGATTTACCTTTACTAGCTCATCTTCTTTAAGAGCTAAGAATTGGTTGTCTCCTAAAATAATTATATTATTGGTTTGCATGCCAACGATTCCAAATAGAGTTCCTATAGTTATAATAAGGAAGCAGGGATTAAATATAGAAGTAGTTATTAAGAGCTTCTCTTTATAGTGCTTGCTATAAGTAGCCTACCAATAAGTTCCTGCCTCTACAATTCCATATAATGGCTTAAGTATAACCATAATTGTATCTTCAGGATATTAGTAGCGAATTTGCTCTAGAAGGTATGCCAGTATTAAGCGCTAAAGGCGCGTCTCTAATTGGGTATAGGCCTAAGTAATATCTCGCAAATAAACCGCTATTCTATTCTTTATTAAGGAGGGAGCTAGCGCAACAATAACTCGCTAACTAGCTTGTTAAATTATAGGGGATTACATAAGAATTACTTCCTTACTGTCGTCGTTATAACCTTAAATAACCAGTCTCAACTTCTTAAATAGGGTGTTAGTAGCTTTGCTCTTGATCTTATTAACTATTCTTAACTTAAAGATGCGAACTCTATTAAACTTAGTAGGGTTATACTTCTTAAATTTAAAAACTCCTCTTATAATAAGACTGTCGATCTCCTACTTATTAGATACTTAGAAAGAAGCTCCTAAAGTTATAATACAGCCTTCCTTTTAGAGCTATTTTGCGAGCTTAAAGTTAGCCTTCTCTTTAGCTGTTATAAAGGCCATTAATAACTTATCTCCACTCTTAATAGCGGTAACGAATTGCTCTTTAAAATCAACAAGGTATTAGCAATTTTATAATCCCTTTAGGCGACCTCTACCGCGTCATAGTTGCGGCACATCTACTACAATTGTATTAGGATTATAGTCGCTTTCTAGAGTACGTTAATCGTAGTTCTTCTTTAGGGTATCCTCTAGGGCATCCTATAAAGGCTCAGAACTGTTGTTTCTATAGTAGGGCTTAACAACGGTTAAGTGGAATTAAGTAGGTCTATAGGGCATCTAAAGAGTGCAAGTCTAACTATTAATTACAATAAGTTTATATAGGCCTAACTATCCTCCCTTTTTACGCTATATGTGTACCTTAGATTAGAGTGGCAGATTGAGCGTAGTTAAGGCTATTTCTTATTCCTAGTACGTCGTTGACCTAGCGCATATCGTAGAGACGTCGCACCTCTTTTATTACTTTGCGAATAGCCTCCGCTCGTTGCGTAACGGATAGGGATAGTAGAGAATTGTTAGTTATTTAAGGGTAGGCGCCAAAGACTAGCAATATAGGTATGAGCCTATCTGGGCCAGCGGAATCATTAACAGCCTTAATAGCTATCTATAAGATAAGCTCTTTGCTAGCGCCCTCTAGTTCCAAAGAAATAATCTTATATACTTATTATAATAGTATATAATATCGTTCTACTTTTCTAATACTATTGTGTGCCTTAATAGGGACATCCTTGACCTTAATTTCCATTGCCTTTACCTATTACCGAAACTCTATAGATGAGAAGTTCCTTCCTACGTTATAAATAACTTAATTAGGGGGTCCTAGGTAGACATTAATCTAGTATAATTAAAGAGTATCCTATGTGTTCCTAGCTGATATATCCTTTAGGAAACATGCGGCTTAGAAGGAGGTTAAGAGGTTAATAACTTAGAGTACTAGCTTACCGCTAAGATACATAATGTTAATAATAATACAGAAGTTAAAGTTGTAGTTATCTTTAAAGGTGAACTTAAATTGGCCAGGGGACTTCTAGTTCATTTAGCAGTAATAGCAGTACTTTATAAGATGCTCAATTGCCTTAACCTTAACTTTATGGCCTACTTACTGAAGAACCCTAAGCAATTGGTAAACGGATGGGTGGCCAAAATAACGGTATAGTTAACGTAGCTCTAATTTGGTTAAGTGGCTTTAAGCAACGCTCTTTTCTAGTTAATAAAGGAGCAACTAGGGGTGACCCTATTTGCGCACAATAGGCACCTAATTATCTCCCTAAACAAGCATATTCTTAAGGTTATTAAGTTTAACGCCTAATTTATCTATATCTCTAATGCAAAATAGAAACGGGGTGTTCGCGGGAATAATATAGAAAGTAATATACCCTAAAGGGGTTTTGACCTTAATTGTGCTAAGAAAGATTATAGTACCCTTACTAAAACAAATTGTATATTGGCCTGCCGTTAATTAGTTAATCTAAACAGAGCTATTAAGCTGCTAAAGAGCTTGAACTTAAGGTTCTCCTACTATAGATACTCCTACGGCTCTAGTATCTAGCATAATACCATAGAAGACGTTCGCCGAGTATCTATTGTTAAAGGAGAATGTAGAACTCTCCTTTGGCTCATTAAAGATATCTAACTTTGTAATAGCATGGAGCGTAGATTAGTTATTAAGAACAGTGACGATTTATATACTATCTACCTTACTATACTTAGTAAAGTATTAGTTAGGAGAGTAGTCCTTAATTTCTATATCTATAAGAAGCTATTCGGCCTCGTTAACCTTACCCTTAAGATCTTCTTCGCCTTCATATTAAACTAGGAAGCTTTGGAAGTAGGCTATAGTAACCTTATAATTTCCGACATTTTATACGCTCTGGCGAAACTTATTATATGCCTCCTTTTATCTGTCGAGAGGGTGCCTAGTTAACTAGCAATTTGGCTTCTTACAAATATAGTATTTCTTCTATTAATTGTTTTAAGATAAACCTCTATAAGGACCTCCACAATTGCTTTATAGTTAACATTAATCGTACCCTCTGCTGTATCCCCTACCCTAGCCACCATATGTTCAATCAGTCCAGTTATAATCGTATTAGTTAGTCGGGTCGATCAAAGTAGGTTAAGGTTGGGCGTTAAATTGCTATACTTCTTAAGAGCGCAGAGCGGTGCTAATAGAGGATCTTAATTAAGCACACACTCCTTTATAAGTATTTACAGGATTAAAGAGGGTAAGGTTATATTCTTTAACACCTTAGCATACGCTAATAACTTAATTGTGTAGGCTAAAGTCCTCTTAATATGATTTGAATAAACCACGCTAAATTATCTAAAGTCAATTAAAGAGCTTTTAAAGACAGTCAAGTTAAGAGGCATCTAGGTTTATAGCAATAATTCTTAGGAAGGTAGTCTCTCTCCACTCTAATATATACTGCTGCTTATTCTCTTCTGTTTCAAAGTGGCATCTTATCTTATATATTATTCGGTTAAAATCGTATCCTTTTCCTACCAAATGATTATAATAGAAGGTACTGGCGCGGCCCTTAAGCATAACAGAATAAGTGTTATAATATTAGTTAGGTTCTAGTCCAACCTTCTAGCAACAGTTATAGAAGATGCGTAGCTTTAAATTAAGGATATTATATAGTTCCCCGCCAAACCTCTTCTCCTGGTCCGAATAGAGTTTCGTAAGCTCTATAAGCATTTTTAAGGTACCTCCGAGCGGTATTAGGCCACGTTGAAATTGCATTAGAGATTAAGGTGGGGATTGCTTTATAGGCTGCAGTAAAGATGCAGAGCTTAATAGAACACGGCGTAGTACCTAATCTTCCTATGGCAGAGTTTAAAGGTTATTAAATCGCGAAGCAAGGGGGTCTTACACTTGCTCTTAGGGGGCAGTAGTTAAAGTTACGGGTTAAATTAGTGGGAGCGATAGGTATGGCACATAAGAACTTATACCTAGAGCAATAGAATTAGAACGTGTCTCTATTAGTGTATCATTTAGATTCCATTATAAGTTAAGCTTCTTTATATTACGTAGTTAGTGCTCAATCTCTTATAGAGTCCATTTGTGCTCTTCTTTTACATTAATAACTTACTCCTGAATATTGTCTCTAATAGTGTCTCTATCCATAGGGACAAATACTCCGTTCTCCCAAAGGAAGTTATGGAAGTCTTATACAATATTCTTCTTCACAAGGGCCTATGTTTCCTTTGTCTATCCAACAAAGTCCTCCTTTATGCAATACCATAGCACAGTATCGTTGTATTCGCTGTCTGTGTATTATACTATGCAGTATAGTAAGAATCCGTTCAGGTCCTATTACTTAGCGTTTATAGGGTCGATGTCTTTATCCTATATCTTTAGGTTAATGTCGTTCTCGTACTTCTTCGGGTAGGTCAACGCCATAATAGGAGTAGAATCGACGGGGTGTCATACGTTAAAGGTAGGTAGGATTTTCGGCTTTATAGGATCTCGTAGGTTTGCTGTTAAAAGGTAGGCAATTTGAGGCGTAGTTAACGCGTTTCGGACGTTGACTTAGGACCCTAGGTTCAGTAACACTTCTAACCTAAAGTACTTAACCAAATCTTCGTAAACGTGATTGTTCTGCATAATGGACGCAACTTGGTATCTCCTAGTACTTAGTGACACTTCTATTACTAGTTTTCCGCAAGCCTAAGGTAGCACAGTATCGCTAGGAACCCCTGCACGAGACTATCTCTTCTATCGATAACCTAGCTGCTCTATGGTTAACTGTGTATTCAACCACTGATCAGTATTGGTTACACAGGGTGACTCACCAATAACAACTACTCAAGTAGGTTACAGTGATGTTGGTTAATAGCTTGATTTTATTGGAATGAGGAAGGGCGAGGAGCTTAAAACTCCTCGCCACGCTAGTGCCGCGGCGTTACGTAACGACCGCTTGCCTAATTCCCGACACTATTAAATGCCTTCTATACGCTTATAAAACGTACTACTACTAGCGGCTTTGGCGGCTCCTCCGCATTATTGTCCTCTACCTCCTCCTTTTCCTTATTATTATCTTTTGCATCTATATCTATTGGGGGCTGGGCAGACGCTAGCGGTAATAGCATAAATAATAACACTTTAGAGCGTAAAGGCGAGGAAACAGGTATAGGCTAAGGCGCTACCCTAGGTCTTACTTTCTTAGCTACTGGTATAGAGGGCGTTAATATTAAATAGGAACGCTTCTTTAATGGTTTAGGACGCGTTAGTGCGCGCGTTAGCGGCTTAGCTGGCTTATTACGTTTATTAGGAACCATAGAAAACACTACAGAAGGTCCTATATAATTATCCTAATTAGGCTAGACTTAAACTTTACTTTAAGCTACTCACGGCTGTTTGCTAACGGTTGCTCGGTCTTTAAATAGCTAGCATTGCACCTTATACAAATTTTGGTGGGGTGCAATGCTAGCTGTTTACAGATTAAACGATGTAAACGATCTTTTGCGGTTGACTGTATTATATTAATTTCGGGTTATAGTTTAAATCTAAATTAAGGGTCTTATCCGTAGGTTGCGTAGAATAGCGTTATGCCTGTTAATACGTTTATTGTATTATTTGTAGTAAACTTAGCTAAAGGCAGCCATTTTTCCCAGTCGTTTTACATGTAGGAGTAGTATATTTATAGGTACAAAGGCGCCAGCAAAAAGTAATCGGACACCACTACTTAGCGAGAAAACCCAACCCTACCAAAAATTGACTTTTTTCGCGCCTATACTATTAAAACCAACTCTACTTCTACTCCACTTAGTTAATACTTAGTAGAATGGGTCCTTACACTTCTAATATTGGGAGGGCTTAATATTTGATATATTGCGAGTGTGGAAAGACTAGAAGAGAGTTAGCAAAGCTCTATAACCTTATAAAATCAACAGCTGCCAATATATGGAAACGATCTCTTATAGTTAAAGAAGAGCGCCTTGCTGCTAGCCTCCTAGTTCCTAAAATTGAAGATCTAGTTTCTGTAAAGGAGAAGAGCGGAAGACCTTTAGTTCTATTGGTTGATAGAGACCTTTAAGGCTTGCACACTTAATAAAAAGAATTGTAAAAAACACCACGTCGCCGTAAAGGAAGGCTTTAAAGCTTATGGAAGAACGATTAAGACCTAACTTCAAGCACGAACCCTTTTATACTGTAATTAGACTAGAGTTAAAGTTAATTTAATGCTAGAATTGATGATTTCTTGGTGGGGTCGTATTTTTCGGCTAAAGTTTTGGTGTCCGATTACTTTTTACTGGCGCCTTTGTATTGTTTTATAATCGCGTTTGCAATTTTAGTTTAACTATCTATTTTCAAATAAAATATAGTTAAGAGTCTTATTTAAATACTTAATTGTTTATATAGAGCTTACTAAAAGTCTAAAATAAACTAGCTTCTATAATTAGATATTATTAAGTTAGGAAGTCTATATAGCTTAAAGACATACTTGATAAAACATTTAGCTACTAATATCGCGTTAATTAAGTCCATAGGTATTATATATCGCATTTTTATAAAACGGTTAATAACTACTATAACATTTATAAACCTATTACTGTTAGGCAAGTTAACTATAAAGTTAATTAAGATATCGCGCCATCTTTATATTAGGACTGGTAGCGATTAAAGTATTCTTTACTTCTTTATATAAGAGGTTTTTCCACACATATATATCCCATATACTTAAACGTATTTTTATATATAGTTATATATTATAGGCTAGTAATATACTTGTTAAATAATTTTATAAGTCTTTATATGGCTAGAATACCCTACTATAGGGAAATTGTATATAAAATTAAGTATCTTAAATTATAAAGGTTTAGAATTTGGAACTACTATCTTCTATTAATAGTATAATTAATTATTTTAAATTTTGCATTTAGCGAGTGTAATATTCTTATACTATCATTTTTTTTGTTTAAATTGTTTTTATTATATCTATTATCTATATATTATTCTTTAACCTCATAATTAATTAATAAAAAGGAGCTCTTACTACACCCGGCCTAAAAAGACCAAAACCAACCAAAAGAACCCTGAAAAACACCTAGAGAATCCCCCTAAGATGCACACGTCAAATGACAGTGGTTTGCACTTATGCGTGACCACTAGAACCACGCCTAGCAATAGCCCTCCATAATAAAGACAGGCGAATACTATACTATAAAGCGGAAATACCTCTATTAAGAAGGCATCTGATAAAATATAAAGCCTATTAGACGCGTCTAGTATCCAGGATTGTAGGGGAGTAACTATTAGCCATAATAAACTAACATAGCTAGTAGAATGGCTTCGCCAGTCTAGTGAACCTTAGGCGCCCCTTTAGCAAACCCTTAATTAAATCCTCCAACAGCTAAGTAAAATTAAAAATAAATAAAACCCCCCCTCTCTGGCAAACCGTACCTGGGCTGCCGTAGCTATGCTTTTATAGCATAGGGAACCTACCCCCCTTAAGATAACAACTGGGTATATAATTATAATATAACCAAATACAGAAAAAGCAGAGGGGCTTAGGGGATAATTAGAAACAGAAGTCCTTATAAAGATTTGTAAAGAGGTCTATAACGCTGTTATAGTCTAACACCTTAGGAGTAGAGATATTAGAGTTACCCTAAAGGACTAATAGGTAAAAGAATAAGCCGTAAGGGTAGGGGACAGGCTAGGAGAACGTATTGGCGTAAAAGTACTCTGTAAGGATTACCTAGTTAAAGTCCTAGCGGTTCCTATAAGCCTTAGGGTAGAAAAGGGACGCTAGGCGGATAACACAGCAATTATATAAGAGATAGTAAGATAAACGGAACGCCTTATACTAGGACTTAAGATCACCCAAATTTAATGGCTTTAATAGGAAAATATAAACTAAGCATATAATAAGAATAATAAGAGGATATAAGGGTTGCCAGAGACTCGCTAGGGAGACGCTAGCTAAATATATAGCTTCCTTATCGTCAGCACACTTATACTAGGAATGCAAAAACTCCTTATCTAAAAAGGAATAATTATAAATGGCCTTATATATAATATAAGGCTCTACAACCACAGACTACGCCTTAAACAATACTATTGCTATGCATAATAGGGACACACCTAATCCATATACGCAGTATAGGTATCCTGCGGCCACTGTGCAGGCCCCTATAATATAAGACACTACTTAAATTAAGACTAAATAAAATGCGTAAACTGCCACTAAAGCATATATAAGGCGTGGGAGAGAGAAGACTGTATTAAATATAGGAGATAGAAGGCAAGGGCTTAATAGCTACGGGAATAACTGTATGCTAGGTTATATAAATAGAAATAATAGGCGATAAGCTAGGGGGACACAGGTGCCTTCCTAGCGTTTCCTACCTTTAATACTGGGGGGCTAGGCCAGCTATTCCAAGCCTTAACGGGCCAGAAGTAACGCCGCGCGACATTACTAGACTAAATAGGGATATAGGGGTCACAGGGGACACAAGGGAGAGGACGCCCTATAGGAAGACCCCTATAGACAGCTATAGCAAGCTTAAGACTAGGATAATTAAGAATTAGACTTAACGCGGCAAATATAACATTTGCAGCCAACCTATAAAGGGCATATAGCCAACTAGTAAGATTAGGGAAAGAACTAGAGATAATAACAGATTTAGATATAGAAGCGCTAGTAGGTATATAAGACACGGGAATGGAAAGCTCTATACAAAATAAGTAGCAACTAGGGTGTAGATACAAGAGATAGAAGTTCTGAAAATCTTAGAGAAAGTAGAAATAGAAGAAGTGAGGAATAAAGGAGAGACGAAGGACTCTTACTAGGGGTCCGCCACCTATCCATTATATAGTATAACTGCGGCAATATAAACCACCATCTTGCAAGGCCCCTACTAGACAGTCTAGACCTAAAGAAATACTATATCCTTGCTATATAAGAGTCGTATTATAATACCTATATATAATTAATATACTGCCCCTAAGGATTTTAGCTTCTATATAAACCAAAAGCAGCTATATGCGTGTGCTTTATGGTTAGTAAGGCTATTAGCCTATCCTTATGGTTATAGCAGGCAGTTAACCTAGATATTATAGTTATAATAATCCAGATATATAGGGGACTGGTATAAATTATTAATATGTATAACCCTAGAGTTAAAGGGGTCCCATAAATAGAGAACATTATATTAGTAATAAGTTTACTAGAAACTAAAGGCACGGAGTTTATTTTATTAGGTAATATAAACCTCTACTACCCGTAGTGGGGGGGTATCCATATTGCTGCTAAATAATAGGTAGAGTGCTTACTAAGAGCTATAAACATCTGGGGCTTTAAACTGGCCACCCCCCTAAAAGTAATTATATGGCAATAAGGTACCGCTAGAAGTATAATTAATCTTATATTTATGGACGAAGGCCTATACCAGAGACTTAAAAGGTATAACCCTAAAGAAGAATAGGCACTTGCCTTAGACTATATCCCTATCTAAATATAGCTAGATCTGGACATTAAGGCACAACTAAATAGTAAAAGATATGTAATAAGGAAGCTTAAGATAGACAGTTTCCTTAATATAGTTAAACAATAACTTTAAGACCTAGAAGAAATCCACCTGATACCAAATAAGTAAGGCTTATTAGCTGCCCCTAAGGAAATTAACTAAAGACTAGAAAGGATCTAGGCAGCAATTAAAAATAGGCTAGAAGAGTACTGCCCGGTCTTATAACTAGGCCCCTATACGCGATATACATAGTCTGTATAATGCGCGGTTTTTATTGCCAGCTAATAATAAGTAAGAAGGAAATATATAAGTAGCTATAATTCTAAAGACGAGAGATAATATAAGGATATAAGAAACCAGTTAAAGAATACCCTAAAAAAAGAAGTAAGGAATAACTGGAGATAGTTTATAAATAAGTACACTTCTAACCCAAGCCTCCCCTATAATAAGGGCCTTTAGGCTATAGTGAAATGGGTAAAGGAAAAGGTAGGGCGCCTAGTAGAAGATCTATACCTACTACCCTTATAAAGAGCAGGGGAGTTATAGGCCACTAATAATAATAATAAGAAGGTAAAGATCCTTATAGAAAGGTTCTTCCCCTAACCAGCTCTAGCAGACCTTAGTAATATTATGGGTGAAATACTGGTGACTTATCTATAGGTCGATAGCAATATAATAATAGAAGAAATGGCCAGAACTATTAGCCACCTTTTAAATAATATAGTACTAGGACCAGATAGGATACTAAATAAAGCTTTAAAGACCTGTGGACTACTTATAGCACCTTAGCTTACAGATATAGCTAGAGCATGCTTTGCTATAGGCTACTACCCGCGACTTGGAAGATTTATAATGATGGTTGTCCTATAAAAAGAAGGTAAAGTAGATTACTTAATCCTAGGAAGCTACCGCCCTATTGCTTTAGAAAACACCCTTAGTAAGATCTTAGAAAGGATAATAGTGGACCGTATTATAGATATGGCTGAGGAACACGCCCTACTACTATAAAGTTAAATAGGGGTAAGAAAGAACCGCTTAATACTATTAGCACTTATATTACTTGCCGCTACCATTAAATCTACATGGGCGATGCGAAGGGACTTTGTAGTATTAATGCTTAGCCTAAATATTAGTAGTGCCTATAATAACGTACCCTATAAGCGCCTCCTATACATCCTTAGGGCAAAGGGCTTCCTAGAATGGATTGTATAATTTATTTAAGGGTTTATAGGCCAGAAAGAAACATTACTAGTCTTTAGTGGATACTAGAGCCCCCTTATTGCAGTTATAACAGGAATACTATAAGGATTACCTCTCTCGCCTATACTCTTTCTCTTCTTTATAAGTAACCTACTTAACTCCTTTAAGGAAGGGGCGACCTAGGGGATAGGCTTTGTTAATAATATAAACCTAATTATATATGGGCTAATAGCCGTAAAGAACTGCAGAATACTAGAGAAAGCCTATAATACCTATATAGAATGGGTAAGACGACATAGAGTCCAATTTTTACTAGAGAAATACTAGCTAATCTATTTTATAAGAAAACGTAACTAATCTATAGATCTTTAGCATATAATCCATATCTAAGGCTTTGGGGGCCAACTAGTTTAAGGCCTAAGGGTATTAGGAGTATGGGTAGATAGTAAGCTCTGGTGGAGTGTATATGTGTTATAAGCAGCCTGTAAGGGCTAAGTATAGTATATTGCAATGTCTAGGATCGTCAATTCTATATAGGGTCCATACTTCTAGAAGTTACGCCTACTATATACAGTAGTTGTCCGGCCAACCATGATATATAGATCTAGTGTTTAGGCCATAGAAGAAACTAAGAAAGGCCCCCCTAAATTACTTCTTAAACCCCTCTAAAAGGTCTAAATAGCCTACCTTTGGAGTATAACAGGTAGGTATAAGCGAACGGCTATAGCACTACTTAAGAAGGAAGCTAATATCCCCCCCCTATAATTATATATTAAAGCCGCTACAATGCAAAGGGTATAAAGGGAGCGCAACTTTAATGTTATAAAGTATATTAAGATACGCCTAAATAAACTATAGGGGGATCCTAGGGTGCCCTATAGGAGAGCAAACCAACAATCCTAAAGTAGGGAGGATATGCTAGAGAAATAGGTAGAAAAAGCAGAAGAAGAATGGTGCTGTATTAGGGCCTAGGCCTATATAAAGGAGGAAGGGAGACGCGTAAGAGACCAGTAAAGATAATAGTAAGAGAGAGAAAGGAGCTAAAGTAGAGCATAAAAGAGTACTAGGAAACTATTTACCGTAATATAACACTGGCTAAACCAATACTAGAGAGGCGTATGGGAGTTAAAGGTATAGAGGCTGTCTTAGGCAAGAGGAATCTAAGCTATAGCATGGTTAATGCTATGGGGGGTAAACACCTAAGGGCTCTAAAAAGGCCTAATAAAGGCAGAAAATATAATAGTAATACTCTTAAGAACAGGAATAATAGGACTAAAAGATTAGCTCTATTGGGTAGGTGTCCTAGTAAGTAGCCTAAGATATAAATATGGCTGGCTAAGATAGACACTAAAATATATAATACTGTTATGCCCTTTACGCACTAACTAAGAAGCAATACTCTTAGTAGCTAGCATAGAGAACTATAATATACTGCTCTTAATATAAAAAGGCCTTAAGGCGGTTACCTAGTAGCTTATTAGCTAAAATGTACTAGACCAGTTCTGGGTTATAAAGGAAATGGTAATAAAAGGCAAAGGGGCGAGTGTTAGGCGCCCCCTAATAACTCTATAGTAGTAGAGTTAAGTTTGCAATACTAGCGCATCTATAGGCTTGTTATGGCAGCAGTAGTTCCTAAGGAGGTTAAAAAGTAAGGTAGTAGAGCACTATAGGTGACTTATAGGCGCTAAGTAGGCAAGTCTTAAAAGGTAGGGAGATAGATTATAGGGTTTTCTTAAATAGAGTTTTCTCCCTATATATAAATAAGGAGTAGTTTACATAGGCCTAATAGGGATCTAAATTGGACGTTAAGCAATAAATAATTATTATATATTATTCTTATATTTATATTCTATTAGCTTATTAATTTCCATTTTCTATTTATTAACTTTTAATTTATTTCTATTAAGTTCCGTGTTTATAAATATAGGATATAGTTTTTTAAAATGTTTAGGGGGTAATAAGATTTATAATTAATTTATAATCCATTTATCTAAAGCGTTTATAGGTAGGTCCTATAATTATTATATTAATATATTAGGCTTCTAATTAAGTTTGCCTAGTTAGTATATAATCTTAAAGTTAAATTATAAAAGGTATTCAGCCTAATAAATTTAGTACTATATTA